>OIXV01000481.1_pt1 | contig 38525 bp, 29 predicted proteins | sample 1587771 | NCBI WGS metagenome assembly OIXV01 (sample SAMEA3888893, study PRJEB22519) | human gut metagenome | biome: human gut; feature: human-associated habitat; material: faeces | place: Denmark | collected 2010
TACCCCTGTTTTTCAAAAAAACAATGCAATAAACACATTTACCCACTTGACAAATGCCGCCGATAGCGTTATTATAATTACGCAGGCTGTTTAATTCTGTGATTGTGGGATTATCAGTGTGCTTATGAATGTTTTTAAATGAGATAAGCCCGGGGTGTGATCCGGGCTTATTTCTTTTCCTGATAAATCTGATAACCTTTGTACTATATGAATTGTCCGCATAAACTTTGCTGTTGTCATAACGCATTTTACGCTGTTTACGTATAAGACGCAGATTGACAAGATTGCTGATTATTTTCATAGCGGTATCACGCTTTATGCGTAGCTCATCGGCAAGGTCGTTGAAGCTTTTAAAGCAGTAACCGAGCTTGCTGTCAAGCGATTTAATAATAAGGATATATAAGCGCAATTCGATCGCTGTTAAGCTTTTGCCGAACACAGTTCGTTCTATTCGCGTATAGTTAGCCGACACCTTATTCTTTTCGGGATTTAAAACATATGTATATGTTCCCTTGCGATTATCCTTGCGGTAAGCCGCTAAAATGTGTGTAATGTAGCCCTTTCTCATTAAGCTATCGGTTATCTTGGATACTGTCTGCGTAGACTTTATACCGCAGTGTGAAGCTATAGTCTGCTGTCTTACACGCTTATATTCGTGTCCTGCTTTGCTTCGGATATTTGAATAAACAGAAAGCAGGTATGTATAAACTGCAAACTCGTTATGCGTCAGCTCGTTTGAGGTAATAACCGAGTTAGACAGCAGAAAATAACTTTTCATTTTCACACATCCTTGTATTTTGTTGTATTTTAACGTTTAAGCGGTTTTGTTGCTTGTACAGTTTTTTCTCATTCAACGCTCTGAACGCCTTTAAATCGTCGTTAAAGTCCTTGTTTAATGGTATATCTTTTGAAACAGCATATCCTTTCAGAGCATACTTGTCGCTAAGCTGCTCAGTAGCGTGTTTACCTGCATCATCATTGTCAAGGCAGAACGTTATTTCGGCAATAGGCTTATTCTTTAAAAACTCGTCAAGAGCAACATCTGATTTGCCGCCGAGCGATAGCATAGTCAACTGCTGCCAAGCGTCCTGTCCGTTGTTTATAGCGTAAAAGGACGCATAGGACAGCATATCAATTACAGACTCGAAAACATACAGCTTATTCTTATTTGTACCAAGTAAAGAAAACGAATATTTTTTATCGCTTCCCGGCAAATCGACACGGTATGTAGAGCTATAAGATACAGAACGACAAAACGCATAGCGTGACATAATACCGTCGCCGTTTACGGCGATCATATTTACATATTTTTTAGTAATGCCACGCTCGATAAGCTCCAGTATATGTTCACCGCTAAACCCTTCACAAATATATTTCTCACCTTTTTGTTTCTGTGCCTGAAGCTCTATGGTAACATATTCCGGTGCGTTTGTGGGTATATCGTTTTTAAAACGATAAAACGGAGTGTTCGAACTGTCATATCCGACAAGCTGAAGACCGCTGTAACCGATACCTTGATATAACTTACGGTCATAGATCAGCTGATTTACTATGTTATACTCCAGTCCACGGGTTTTGCACAAATATGCGATAACATTGCTGTAATTTCGCTGTCCGTTTTCCTTGTGATCCTGTTCAGGCAGTATAAGTCGATGAGCTTCGATTTTTTCTTCTGACGATTTCTTTTTCGTATTATATTTGGGTGAATATTCCATTTGAATATCTCCACAAAGCGACTTTACAGCTTCAGTAAAGCTTTGTCCGTAAATCTTCATACAGAACGCAATGGCATTGTTGCCACCTTCGTCACGGCTGTTCCAGTACCACCCTCTGCGGTCATTCGTGATAAAAAGACTGTCGTGCTTATCACAGCGATAACCGTTACCGCTTTTCTTTACGCTGAAGCCTTCTGTTCGTTCAAGAAATTCCACCATATCAACATTTCTTGCACGCTCTATTTGCTCTTTTGTAACGTAGTTACTTGGTTTAGATTTAGAATAACTCATAAAAAGCTCCTTAAAAAAGAAAGCAACGATTTCCTCTTTTTCAGAGGTTGTCGTTGCTTGTTATTTTTATCTTCTATCCAGTACCATTGCCTACTGAATTCATCGGCAGTATCTCGCTTGATAATTTCTTTTTTCAGACGGCGAATGCGGAATGCCTGTGTTATAATTACAGCTAATAAAATTGTTATAAGAACGCTCATAGTAAAACCTACTTACTGCGTTTTTGTGATTGTGCGGGAAAATCAAAGTCGATTTTTCCGTCTTTAACGATAAGTGCCGCTGAGAATGCTTTGCCCGACTTTGAAGTAAATCCGTTTATTATTCTTGTTCGCTTATTAGCGCATAACATAGTCGCAATCGTGTCTGTAATACATTTTCCGCATATAGTTCCGGCTATAAAAAAATTACACCCGTTTTTATACCCGGTGCAGACCCATCCTTTAGAACTTTTTATCATTTCTTTTCCGCAAACAGGACATTTAAGACGTTCGGGAAATTCAAAACCGATCGTATTATCAGCTTTGATTGTTAGCTTTGCATCAAATGTTTTTCCGCTCTGAGATGTAAAACCCTTGATGATAGATGTCGAACGTTTCAATGTAAGCTCTTTGGCGATTACATCTGATATTTTTTTACCGCAGATTTCATTTGCAATATAAAATCTGCAACTATCCGGGTTATCTTTGGAATAACCTGTACAGCACCAACCGACTTTTTTCTTAATTAAAGGTTTACCGCATAACGGACAAATAAGGGTGTTACCTGCCATTGCAGAAGTATCACTGTTTTTGATTAACTCTACCCATTTAGCTACAAGCTTTTTGTAATTATTCAAGAAATCATTTCCGTCAGACTTTCCACGGGCAATTTTATCAAGTTCCATTTCCATATCGCCGGTCATATCAACAGACAGCATATCGGGTACCGTCTTTTCAAGTGCATCGATTATATACATTCCTTTTTCTGTTGGCATAATGCCTTTGATCATATTGCCGTTTTTTTGGTTCTACGAGCAATATAGCCTTTTTCATACAGCTCTTTAATGATACCTTGACGTGTTGCGGCAGTTCCCAGTCCACGCTTTTCAAGTTTAATTAAGTTGCGAGTTTGTTCATCTTCTATATTATCACCTGCAAGCTCCATTGCCGTAAGCAGTGTAGCATCGGTATAATACTTCGGTGGCTCATTTTGTCCCTCTTTGACATCGAAACCGATAACTTTATAATCGTTATCCTTAACGATTTCGGGCAACCCGATTACCTTCGGCGTTGCATCAACAGCAAACCAACCGGGACTGATTATATTCGTTCCGGTTGCTGTAAACAGCTGATTATCAATCTGAAATACAGCTTTGACATTTTCTGTGACAGCTTTCGGATAAACAGTACGGATAATTGATAACGCAAGCAAAGTATATGCCTTGCGCTCATTTTCTGACATACCGCTTAAATCATTCGGCACAAGAGCGGTCGGTGTAATAGCGGTGTGCGAATCGACTTTGCTGTCATCATAATGCCGACGTGTACAGGGTGCAAAATTGTCGACAGGAATAGCATATTTAGCAAATTCGGGCATTTCAAACAGTAGCTTTATTATCTTTACCGTTTCATCTTTCATTGCATCTGTTAGATGCTCCGAGCTTGTGCGTGGATATGTTATCAATCTGTTTTCGTACAAGCTCTGAACGAGCTTTGTAAGCATATCAATTGTGAGATCCGTACACTTTGATAAATCAGCAAGCAAATGTGTAGTGTTATATAAAAGCGGAGCGGCTGTCTGCTTTTGCAACACCTCGACTTTAATCGCTTTTGCCGTATTTAATTTAATTTCATCTATAACAGCCTTTGCCGCCGTTTCGGTATCGTACTTATCTGCCGCTTCGGCAGTAAACTTTGCGCCGTCAGTTGCTTCGATATTGGCAACTATTTTATAAAACGGCTTTTTAACATAATTCCTTATTTCCCGTTCACGCTTAACAATCATTGCGAGTGTCGGCATTTTTACACGTCCGCAGGCGAATACATTATCCGTACCACCGAATTTCAATGTAGCCGCAACAGACGTGTTAATACCAACGAGCCAGTCTGTTGCAGACCGTATACGTCCTGCATTTTCAAGCGGCTTCATATCTTTTGCCGGGCGTAACTCTGCAAATGCCTTTCTGATCTTAAAAGGCGTCAAATCTGTTATCCAAACACGTTTATAAGGCACTGTACAATGCAACACTTCATATAAGTACGCAAAAATCAATTCGCCTTCACGGTCTGCATCAGTGGCATTGATTATCAGATCCGCCTTATCAAAGAACTGCTTAACATAATCATAAGCAAGCCTGGAATAATTATTATCTTTTACTCTTGTAATAAAATGTTCGGGTATAATCGGGTAATTATCGAAGCTCCAGAATTTATAACTTTCGTTATAATCTTCAGCCGGAGCTAAACCGCATAAGTGACCGGCACCGTGACAAAGTATAGCTTCCTCGCCGTTTAAATTTAAGCTCCAGTGAGCTATTGAGGGTTCTTTAGGATTCACTGTTTTTTTGTATGCGCCTAAAGCCTCGGCAATTGTCCGACCGAGGCTGTATTTTTCGGCATAGATTACTATCATAATCTTCTCCTTTCAAGTTGTGCTACAGGTAGCACATCTTAATAAACGATATATGCTTTAAGAATGTTGCTGTATACGTTATTGTTGTTTGCGTTTGTTGCCATCCAGTTGTCGGAAGGCTCGAGCATATACGCTTTAAATCCCGACTTAATCAACTGTTTATTAATGGAAATAAACTTATTTGTCGTTACGGGAAAAAAGCATAGATTTACATCTACTTTATTCGGGATAATAACATCGTTGATATAATTCGTTAAAATCGGCATATCCCAATCTGCCGCTGAGCACAGCAAAATGTGTATGTACGCATTATTGTTATACTTAGTGCTGTCATCACAGATGATATAATCAAAAGTTCCGCTTATCTTATTGAAGTCCGAATAGATAACCACATCATCAATGTTCAAACCGTTCTGATTAACTGCATTAATATCAACCGTAAAATAGTTACACAATTCTTCTGTCACTGATGTAATTACGCACACCTTTGCATTTTCATATTTGCGTAAGTAAAACGCAAGGTCAAATGCTGTATATGTGCATCCGCAACGAGAATAATAGCCGAATACCGATATAATAACATTTCCTCTTTGGATTCGTTCATAGCTTTCATCTAATCGCACTGTTTGTCCCGAATAAGAGCTGTCACAAGCACCTTTATAGTTCAAATTCATACTTCCGAAGGAATTGCTGTATTCGCAGAATTGCCGATTAGGATAATGTATTTCGGTATCACAAGGCTTTTCTGACATCAAAATATCAGGCTTATCCGTTTTGGGAAATAAAATAGCATTATCTATAGCGGCAGGATCATAGCCCATAACAATATCATATACGCCTATCGAATATAAAGCAGAGGCGTATTTGTTAAAGCTATCGGTGTTATTGCAAACAAATATAACACGCATATAGCCGTAACGCATTTTTACAATGCTAAGAAAGTCTATCAGCGACACGCCTTTTGACGCAGCATCATCACTGATCAAAATACCGTGAGGACGGTATTTTTCGAATATTTCAGCCGCAGTATTCGGCTTGACAGCAGTATATTTACCCACTGTTACAGTTTGCTCCGATTTTTTTAGAGCCGTTTCAAGAGGACGCACACTGCGTTTTCCCGCAATTATAACGAGGTTCATTTATTCACCGCCTTCTGCTGTATTAGTGTAATTTTCAATTCATCAAGCATTGATGATATAATCTTTAGATTTTCATCTTTAAATGTTTCGTAAGCAAACGAATCAAATATAATCATAAGATAGCTGTTTGTCGAAAGGTAAAGCCTATAAACAAGCCGAGAACGCAGAGCCGGATCTGAAAGAATACCATCAGCCGCCGTGATAACGGCAACTGATGATAATGAATAATAATTCAGAAGGACAGCTCGGTTGTTTATCACATTTCCGTAACAGAAAGTAAAATCACTATCGTAAACGGAAAATGAGCATACAGGGATATGAGCTTTTTTTATATCCGAAAACATCTTATTAAACAGTGCCGAACCTGTCAGTTTATAACTTTTTTCTTCCGATTGCGGTTCTTTGCTTATTATATCCGTTATTGTGCTACAGGTAGCACAATAACGGTCCGGTTTTTTCTGATTTTGTTGCTCAACCTTTCCGGCGGAGTTAACCTTTGTTTTAGGTGCAGAGTATTTCAATTGGAATTTCTTCATGTAACATCTCTCCTAAAATCAGTCTGACAAAGATTATAGATAGAACTGTCTTTTGATATACGCCTGTCAAACGGTATAATCTTTTTACCGCTTACAATCAATCCTGTGCCTTTTTCGCCGGTCTTCAAGTAGCTTGATTGTGACGGAGATAAGTTGAACAGCTCTATCACCTTATCAAGGTCGGTTTTCTTCTGCTGAAGCAAAACAACAAACTCTGAGTTTGACAGCATAAGTCTCGCCTGACCCGATTCAAGCACTTCAGTAATATTTTGAGTTATTCCTGTAGGAATACCGCCGTATTTTCTTATACGTTTGAAAACCTTTTGAAAGAAGTCGGCAGAACGCACTGTTTCTTTGTCGTTGCCATCGTTGAACATTATTGAGAATTCATCGACCCATACCCAAGTCTGAACGCCCTTTGTTCTGTTGTCACGAACACGTTGCCATATATACTCAAGAATAACCTGCAAGCCTACAGGACGCAACTGCTCGCCCATATCGGATATATCAATTGATAACAATTTGTTATCCGTATGAATGTTTGTTTTGCCCGAAAACGTATTAAAACTGCCGTTAACATACAGCTCAATGTCAAGAGCTATCTGATCTGCTTCAGGTAGCTTTTTGTTTATAAGAGCATTATAAAAATCAACAAACGTAGGTATGAATTCCGGATTACCGTTATTAAGCACATAATCAGCGTAAACTTCTTTGACGCAACTGTCGATGATTGACTTATCTGCCGCAGACAGGGGAAAGCCTCGTGCTGTTTCTATGATTGACATAATCAGTTCAGATTTCATTGCAACAGCAGAAGTGCCGTTTTCGCTGATGTTTATATCAGTGTCGAATATGTTAATCTTCGTTTCGGAATCAGCCGATAATTTTAGCGTATCTCCGCCAAACTGTTTGATGATAGGATAGTATTCTCCGTCAGGATCTATAATTATCTTTTCTGACTTCGGGTAGCGTATGATGGTATCTATGATTTCGGATTTACAGTACATAGATTTGCCCGAACCCGATGTACCGAGAATGAAGCCGTTAGCGTTCATTTCTTCTGCTCGATCAAGAACAATGATAGCGTTTGTATGCTTGTTCATACCGTAGCAAAGACCGGTGTCTGAAAAATATGACCGTGCAGAAAATGGTATCAGTATACCTGCGGCATCCGATAACACATAAGTGTTAACGCTGTTTCCGTTGGCGGTATCAAAATGATTTATTCCAAACGGTAAGACGGAATTAAGCGCTTTTTCCTGCTGACGCACCAAACAATCAATAACTACCTGATGTTTTTTACCTTTAGAGCGTATTGCTTCTGTCAGCTCGTCAAGCTCATCTTTTGTAGCCGCAGACAGTGAGATATATACGCCTATCTTGAAAAGCTCACAGTTTGTATCGGAAAGTCGCTCCTGCAAATCCTCAAGCTCACGCTCACGCTCCATCCAATGATATGGCACAAAATTAAGACCTTTTTTATGATTCTTTTCAAGGCGTGCCTGAATTTTGCCTTGATGAGCGTAAATGTTGTCTTTAACCTTATCCTGTGCTTCGGATTTGTCTATATGCCTAATATGCTTTGAAACGGCAACTTTACAATTGTTATCAAGAATATCCCTTATAAACTCGTCGTCTAATGTGCGGTCATATCGAGCCATATACATTATTCTTGTATACGAATTACCGATTTCAATTTCTTTGGGGCGAAAGGCAAACATTGATGGTGCAATATAGTCCTTTATGGATCCGCCACGTGAATATATATCATTCGGCAAAAGAAATTCAGTATTGTCGAATGGGTGATAGTATTCATAAAGGACAGCAAACACATCTTCAGGCATAAGCTGATGCGTTTCACTGCCCATTGCCGCATAGAAATTTTGCAATTCCCGATAGTAACGAAACAGTATGTTTACATTATCTACGGTTTCGTTAGGCGTGTACGACATTGCAACAAGAGTTATTTTCTCACTTGTTGCGTCTTCGGACTTTGTGATATACGTTTCGAGATTTTTATTGTAATCATCCAGTAAATCACCGGAGATTTCTTCATTGTTGCTTATCAGTATATCCCTGAGCTTTGCGGTATTAACAGAGGAATTCATAATAAATTCCTGAAAGTTGATTTCGACCGGAAGTGCATTCAATAAACGCTGATAACGCTGATAGGTTTCTTCCTGCTCTTTGTCACGGAGCAAAGAATAATCTATGTTTGAAAATGCGAATATCAATGTAAATGTGTTTGTTCCGGTAAGAAACAGCCCATTATCGTACACTTCATAAAATGGTATTGTATCCTGTGCGGATTTTGGCATAACAATTTGTTTATCATAACCAAACGGCACATTCTTTTTAGCCCAGCCGTTAAATAAATTATCGATTATCGACATCACTGAATACTCCTTTACTGTCAAACGGTCGCTTTTTTGTGGGATTTGAAGCAATAAATTGCAATACAGTCAACCCTTGAATACGGACTACTCCAAGTCCGATGAATAAAACGAGTTCCAAAAATACGACCCACATAATTATATCAATGTTGATTTTCAGCACCAGCCACAGCAAAAGCAACGTGCCGATTGTAGCAGCACATCCTACAATCAGCATTATCACCTGCCCTATTGAAAAGCCCATTACAGTTCCGGGTTCCTGCATAATTTTCTTTGTTACTTTGCATTTTATCATTAAGAACCTCCTGTAAGCTGACGTAATGCAAGCGGTGGCTTTAAGATTAAAAATCCCATAGCAAGCACTACTAAAACTTTCGGTCCGGCCGAAGACAGCCAAACCAAGACGTCCATAGGCGAATCTACACCTACATTATTCATTGTGAGAACTTTGCACCAGTACGATCCTGCAAGATATATTAATCCCATATATACAAGCGAGAGCGCCGAGCTGAGCAAGCCGTCAATAAAGCGCTTAAAATATCCCTTTGTCGCATCACCTAACAGGCATGCAAAAAAAAGCAGGCGATACACTGCAATATAGTGCCAACTCAAAAGTACGGAGCATTAATTTTATCATTATGAGCCCGCATATAATTAATATTGCTAAGGCAACGATTATAATTGGAGCAAGCAATACAATATCCAATAACTGATTAAGCAGTTCGCCGATAATCCATAATCCCGTATCAGTGCTTTTAAGCGTATCAAATGACGGAAAAACTATCATTTCATCAGCACTTGTAAATACACTTGACGCAATATCTGTACAGGTATCGATAAGGGCTATACAAATATCTGTTGATAAATCTACCCATAACTTTGCCAATAAAAGCCCTACAAGAATTTTTATAACACCTTTGTAATTAACTAATTCAAACTGCATAGCAGAATGAATTAAATTAATTCCGAACAGCAGTACAAGTATGCCATATCCGATAGTTTTGAAAAACGGTGCAAATAAATCAACGAAACCCTTAAGATCGAATCCCCAAGGACTATCTATTCCGGCTTTAATGTATATTCCCAGTGTGTTTATAATACCTTGTGTCCAGTCAACAAGACCTTTTACCTAAGCAAAGATACCTACTGCCGAAGCTGCCATATCTTCTTTACCAAGGTCTTCAAGATCTTTTTTCATTTCTTCTTGGTTGTATGCAGGCTTTGTGGTGGTTTCCGTTGTTGTAGTTTCTGCTTTTGCAGAAGTTGCAAATTCAACTTGCTTTTCATTACCTAAGCTGTCAACCGGTCTAGGAGTAACAACTGCTGTTACTCCTCCGGTTGTTACAGCATCCGCACAGGCAGAAAATGATAAACCGAAAATCATTAGCAGACTGCATATAAGAAAGATGCTGATTTTTTTCATATCTACCTCTCTTAGAATAAAGCCTCAATCGCAAATGTTGCCGCAAAGAGCGCACCGCCGATTACCATTAGTGATATGCCACCGTTGCGTTCACGTACATCTTCATTACCAATGCCCTGCGCAATTTTTATCAGTCCGGGTATAGCGGTTAATCCAAGTACAACGATACGTACTACCCAAAAAACCAGTGTTACAAGCGTATCATATGTAGCAGTATCTACAGAAGATGGGGCATTTCCGATGCCGCCTTCGGCAAATGCTGAATACGCAAGTAATACGTTTGAAAGAAGGATTGTGGTTGTGATTGAAATTACCTTTGTTATTTTCCTGAATGCTTTTTTCATAAAAAATCTCCTTATCTGCGAATTATCGCATCTGATATTTTTTTAGCCGTATCTGATACGACTTTTGTTGTAACCACTACTGCACCGGCAACCGGTACAGCCGACGAAGCCGCTGTTGCGGTAGCAGTGGTGGCTGTAGTAGCTGCCTGAGTTGCGCCGGCTGTAGTAGCTTGTGTTGCGGCAGTGGCTGTAACCTGTGTAGCCTGTGCGGCAGCTTGTGAGGTTGTTTGAGCTGTCACACCACTCACATTTGATAATCTGCCGGCGGAAAGATTTTTAGGTGTTATCACTGACTCATCAATCATATCAACACCATCTGCCAAATCGCTGTATAGCTTTTTCTGACCGAGCTTTGTAAGCGATATGCTTGTATTTTCTGAATTGTATTGAATAAGTCCGTCTTTTTCCCATTTGGATATGTTCTCCATAACTTGCAGAGCCGCTTTCTTATCGGGTGAAAGTGTGACTTCTTCAAGATCAAGATTAGAAGCAAATCGGAAAAATTGAAGATCACGATCGGTGCCTTCAAGCGTAACGCCATATCTTACTGTATCGCTTTCTAATCCGTGCTGTATTTCCATTGCACGAATAGCAGAATGTGCCTTGTTAATGTTAGCCGCACTAATAAAGTTAGGATTACTGATATATTCTCTGCCGCTGTCTGTCAGAGTTATATTACCGCTATCAAGATTGACATTAATCAATCCCTGCTTTTCTGCCAGCTCGAGATTGGATATGACAGCTTCTTTAAGTTCTGCGTCAGGGATATTTTCGATAACCTCTTTTGGCAGGATTTCATTGTTATTGAAATAGCTGAGATCTGTTATCTGTCCGGAAAAAGAGAAGGGCAGACCGTTATCTGTAATTGCTTGAGCCTCTGTACTTTTAGCACGCTTAAGCTGCTCAATAAAATCATATATCTGCTTTCCCGTGCGAGCCAGTCCGACAACCTTACTGTTCATTTTTTCGGTGTCGTGCATTATCTCATCTTCTAACATTGGTGCCATAGCTAATTACCTCCTATCATCCTATAAATTCATCGATAGTCGGAATTTCATAGTCGGCTATCAATTCTTCTTCGCCTATTTCGGCAAGCACGTTCTGATGTTCGCTAAGCTGAGCATCTCTAGCGGCTTCTTCAAACTGTCGCTGTAGCTCTGCTTGTTCGACACGTTCTTGTTCCGCCTGTTTCTGATCGGACTGCTCACGCATTGCCTTTTCTTCTGACACTGACTGTTCCATAAGCTGTGCCATTTTTGTTTTTACCTCCTTTAACTTTTGAATTTGTTCATTATCGGAATACATCTCATTTATATCGGTATTGTTTGGTATTCCGCTCGGAAATGAGCTACCGACTTTACTGATAAGCGGATGTGATAATGTGTCAAACTTATATAACCAAAACGGCGGATATTCGTCGAGAAACTCAATCATATATCCGCCGTATTTCTTTTTGATTTTCGGTGAAGCCTTGAACGCTCTTAGCAGTTCAGATGTAGTCAGTAAATCACGACCTTGATAGCTTTCGTTATCTGAACTGCTGCCGCCGCTTGTTGTTCCTTGGCTGTGTCCCCTTGTGTCTATTCGTACAGTAGTCTTGTCGAGCTTTTCTACTATGTACTTTCGGGTTTCTAAATCAGGTGCGCCGAGATAAGTAAACAGTGAGCAGTTACCTATAATACTTTCCCAATTCTCCTTATACAAAGCCTTTAGTTGAGGAAGCGACTGCAAGACAACGCAAACCCTGATGTTGTTTGAACGTATAACGGCAGTGATTTTATCGAAATTCGGTATCCGTCCTATATTTGCAAACTCGTCAAGTTCGACTGACACGAGCAATGGCAATCTGCCGTTATGCTTGAAATTAGCACAGTACATCAGTCGAGAGAAAAGCTGTGAATAGAACATATTGCAAATAGCCTTGTACGTTGTATCAGCAGGAGGAACTATCAGAAATATAGCCGTCTTTTCAACGCCGATGTTATCAAAGTCCATTTCATCAATTACAGTCAGGTCGTTGACATCTTCTACTGCCCATAAGTCAAGACGAGTAGATAACGTTTTAGCTATGCCGCCCATCGTTTCTTCGGGAGTGCCTTTAATACCGTTCCAATTGATCGTAGCAGCATCGTAAGGGTGCTCGATAGCGTGTTTGTTTAGACAACGTGCAAGCTCACATAGTTCATCTATTTTCCCGTTTTTGTATGTGATACTGTTAAGCAGGCGGACTACACGACCAAAGCACTTAATTTCACCTTTGGCTTTCCAAAGATAAACCATAATTGCGGTAAGTAATGATTTTGCCGAACCGGACCAAAAGTCTTCTTTATCATCATCACCTGCTGAAGCGTTGATGAACGTGTTTGCCAATACTACTATGTCCTGTTCCTCGTTGATATAAACAAACGGATTATATGCGTTGGTTTTCTTTATATTGATCAAGTTAAATACTCGCACTTTATATCCGTTTTCCATAAGCAATTTTGCTGTATCACGATATAATTCGCCTTTCGGATCTGTCACTACATAACTGCCGAACATCTGAATGATGTCAGGCTTGATCTTGCGGAATGATTTACCTGCTCCCGGACCGCCTATAACTATTTCATTGAGATTATGCGGCTCGTAGTAGCAACTTTTAGGATTGTTGACCGTTACATAGAACCCGTTTCCGATAGGAATACCTGTTGTGTCACTGTTTTCCTTTTCGTCACGCTTAGTTGCCCAATCGGCACTTCCGGCTTCCACGCCTTTGTAATCATCGTAATTTTTACTGAACAGCATAAGTGCAAGCAGTGACAAAGCAACAACGTAAATATACCAAACAGAACCGTGCATTTGCATTATTGCACCGATGTCAAAAGGTGCTGTAAAAGTTGGATTAGTCCAATATGGCATAGATTTTATCAGCACCGACAAATTTAAATTATCCGATGATATGTTGTTGTCGTATGCGTAGCACTGTAAGCTGTAAATCAGATAAGATATAATCAGGAATGTGATTACACCTATAACGGAGATAAGTATAAGACCGGTCTTTAAGACGGATTTGCTGTTTTTGTGCCGCAATTTGTTTTTATTTGCCATTACGCCCTCCTTTAAATGTGCTACCTATAGCACGTTTTCGAGCAAGCATTCTTACATAATCTCTATCAAATAGTCGCCCTCTTTAAGATGTTCATTTATAGCAAAGCAACAAATAACTTTCGGATCCGAATGTTCCGATTTGATTTTAAGGCAAATCACCTCTCCGGTATCACGATTGGTAAGTCGTAATTGCACTTGAGAACGATATGGTTGATTCTTCTTCATATTTCTCCTCCTTTAATCGCCACCATAAAGGCGGCATAGCTTTTCTGCCGCCCGGTGACAATAAAATATTAAATGCTGCTTAGCGTTTTCTCTTACGCTTTGACAGCGGGAACACAAGCACAACAGCCGCACTCATCATTACCATTGATATGATAATAACTGCCGTCTGCGTAAAGCTGTCCTCGCTTGCACCTGTCGGGGGATTGTCCGGTATCTTGCTGTTGTGCATTTCTGTAACAAGCATTGCACCGTCACGGTCGATCGTAAGCTGCTTATCATCCGGTAAAAGATAGCCGGCAGAAGCAGAATCCTTAACTTCGTGTATGGTATATTCACCGGCTCTTAAATCGTTGATACGGATTATACCGTTCTTGTCGGTTGTGTATGTTTTCTTGAAAGTCTGACCTGTGTATGTCTTTCCGGTTACTTCAAAATGTATTCCTTCGACCTTGTTGTCGTATGAAGTCTTTACAATCTTGATTTCGCCCTTTTGAGGTGAGTTGATAAACGTACCCTTGCCAAGCTCATCGTTGGAAACTTCTACGGTTTCGCCGTCATTTACAATCTCGAAATAGTAGAAATTCACATCACGGACGAAATATTCGGGAGCCTTTGTTTCCTGCAGATAATACTTGCCGTAACGAAGTCCGTCATAGCGATATACACCTGTTTCAACTTCTGTCATTTTGCCGATTATCGTTGTTTTATCTTCAGCAAAAATAGTAAACTCCGCACCCGACAGCTTGTTATCGGGATAGTCCTCATCGACCTTTGTCAATGTTACATTTCCTACAATAACCTTATTGAAAAACTCTGCACTTGCAGTTGCGTCCTTAGTTACCGTGATTGTCTTGACCTGTGTCTTAGGCAGATAACCCTCAGCATTGTTGATTTCGGTTATCGTATATTTTCCGGTCGGCAGTTCCGCAAGTTCAAACTTGCCGTTTGTCAGCATAAAACGTGCTTCTGCTGTCTGACTGCCGTTATATACATACTTGCCGTTCTTTGATACAGCCTTTAAGTATGCACCATCAGCGTTCTTTACAGTGAAGTATACATTCTTTTCAAGCTCTGCCTTCTGAGCGGTTGTCAGCCCATTGGGGTTTGTCCATTTCTTTATGATACTTGCGTTGCCTGTGTCACGCTCGTTTACAAACGTTGCCGTTGCTGTCTGATTTCTTACTACAGTTATCTTTACGGGATTTTCCGACTTGATTGTGTAGTCAAGAAGTGTGCTATACTCTGTAATCGTATAGTCACCGGTAGGCAGTTCTGCGATTGTAAATCTGCTGTTCTTCAGAGTATATCTGAATTCCGATGTGCTTTCGCCGTTATATGTGTATACACCGTCTGCACCTGTAGCTGTGATGTACTTGCCGTTGCTGTCCTTTACAGTGAAATACAGGCTCTTTTCAAGCTCTGCCTTCATCTGTGCGATTTCATCGGCTGTCATATCTGCTGTACTATTGTCAAGTTTCCAATCTTTGGTTACAGCACCGTGACCGTAAGGATATTCGTTGAAGTCGGATTTTCCGATTTCATTGCTAACCGATACAGTAGCGTTTGCCGTTTTAAGCGTTACCGGGTGTACGTCTGTGTCAAGATAGTAGCCTTCGGGAGCTGTAAGCTCCTTGACATAGTATGTTGTACCTGTTGCACTGCTTATAGGTAAGTTATTGCAAGTGTACACTCCTGTAGCTGTTTCGATAATCTCTGCATTTACAAGTGTGCTGTCAGTGTCTGACTTATATGCCTTTGCTACTGTCTTGCAAGTGCTGTCGGTATAGATACCGAATGTAGCACCTGTTACCTTTTCGCCGGTCTTTGCGTCAACCTTGTTGATAACAATGTGACCGAAAGGCTTGTTTTCAAACGTTGCAGTAGTAGTTGCATTGCTCTTTACTTCAATCGTCTGATTTGCAGGTGTGATATATCCGACTGTCTTGCCGGTCTTGACCTCTATAACCTTGTAATCACCGATGCGGAGATTGCTTATAGTGATTGTACCCTTTGCGTCGGTAGTAAAAGTCTGATCGTAGCTCTGTCCGGTCTTGGCTGTGCCGGTTACTCTGAACTGCCAGCCACTGAGAACACCGTCTGCACTTCTCTTGACTATCTTTATATCGCCCTTCTGCGGAGCATTGGGGAACTTGTCGTTGCCGTTGATTGACACATCGACAACCTTGCCTGCGTCAGAAATTGTGAACTGATAGAATGTGTTGTCGATATTGTAATACTTCGGTGCTTTTGTTTCCTTGAGGTAGTATGTGCCTGCCGGGATTTCGTCAAGCTGATATGTACCCTTTGATGTTTCTGTGAGCGAGCCGTATACAGTAGCCTTATCAGACTGATATACAGTAAATTCAGCGCCGCTCAGAAGTACATCGGGATGATCTGCGTCAACCTTTGTCGTTCTGACCGAGCCTAAAGGCGTTTCATAGAATTTCGATGTAGCGTTGTTTGATACTGCTACGGTTGAATTTGCCGTTTTAAGCGTTACCGGGTGTACGTCTGTGTCAATAGCGTAATGTTCGGGAGCTGTAAGCTCCTTGACATAGTATGTTGTACCTGTTGCACTGCTTATAGGGAGATAATTGCAAGTATACTTGCCTGTCGCACTTTCTGTGATTTCTGCGTCTGTCAGAGTATCATCTGTAGCCGATGTATATGCCTGTGCAGGAATTTCACATTCAGCATCTGTGTAAATGCCGAATGTCGCACCGCTCAGAGCAGTGCCTTTTACGCTGTCAACCTTGTTGATAACGATATTCGCATACGGCTTGTTCTCGAAGTTGACAGTTGTTACAGTATCGGTCTTAACCTCAAGGTCTTTGCTGTTCTCGGTAATGTAACCGACTGTCTTTCCTGTCTTGACCTCTGTAACCTTGTAATCACCGATACGGATATTACTGATTGTGATTGTACCCTTTGCGTCGGTAGTAAAGGTCTTGTCATAGCTCTGTCCGGTCTTGGCTGTGCCTGTAACACGGAACTGCCAGCCGGAAAGAACACCGTCTGCACTGTGTTTTACAATACTTATCGTACCCGTCATTGCCTTGTTGGTAAACACTTTCTTTACCGAGCCGGCAGGAGTGATAGTGAAAGTCACGGGGTCGATTGAGAAGCTGTAACCTGTTGTACCGCTTACTTCATACACTGTGTATTCTTCTCTTGCAGGAAGCTCATTTGCAACAAAGTTATATGTGGCTTTGTTCAGCTTTAATTCTGTACCGGTATTGTTCTCGCCTTTATAAGTGTATATGCCATCGCTACCTGTAAAGGTGAGATATTTGCCGTTGTGCTTGATTTTAAAAGCAACCTCGGCAAGGTTGTCATCGGGGATATTTTCTATAGCACCGTTTTCATTTAAAAACTGCTTGTCAATCTGCACAGAACCTGTCTTAAGCTGATTGTCAAGCTCAATGTCATCAAGGTCGATTACAGCATTCGGATCACCGTTGCCCAGGTCAATACGCTGGTCCCGGTTATCAACATCGTAATCCGTACCGCTGTACGTTTCAATGACAGCTAAGTAATACGGAGCGGTGTTAGTGCCGAACGATATAGTCATTTCGCCGTTTTCATTCAGCTTGAGATTTGTTGCTGATGTTTTGGTTGACGAAAGCCCTTTATATGTGTAATTACCGTTTGAACCCGTAAATTCTACATAGTAGCCTGCAGGCGGATTCGAGGAAACACTTCCGCCGAAGCCAAGCACCTGCAGATTTACAGTAACCTTAGCATACTGTTCTTTGAGCTGTGCTTCTGTCAGATTGTTCTCATCGGAGAAATGCTTTCTTATCACAACAACTGGCGTTGATTTATTCGTAAATGATATTGCCTTTATTTCGCCCTTATTGGCAATTGTGACCGTCTTTGTCTGCGTTTTCGGATTGTAACCGCTTGCGTTATTAATCTCTGTTACAGTGTATGTTCCCATAGGGAGCTTGCTTACATTAAACTTACTGCCGCTGAGTTTCATATTATTTGCGGAAGTCTGAGTGCCGGCATAAACATAAGCTCCTGCCGAGCCTGTAACCTTGATATACTTACCATTAGCGTCCTTGACAGTAAAGTAAACGTTTTTCTCAAGATTTGCTTTTTCTGAAGCTGACAGTGTTGTATCGGACAGCCATACCTTCTTTATCTGAGCCGTACCGCTGTCCTCGCTATTTATGAAAGACACGGACGATGTTTTATCTCTTGAGATGGTAATTGTCTGATATGCTTTGTTGACCGAATAGCCCTCCGGAGAGCCATACTCATACACGGTGTACTTTCCGGTCGGAAGGTCGGAAACAGTGAAAGTACCTGTACTGGGATTAACATACAGCGATGTAGCTTTAGTCGATGTTCCTGTAAACGTATATGAGCCGCTGTACTTCGTACCGTTGACAGTTATATATTTTCCGTCAGCGTTTTTGATGCGGAAATATATCTGCTTATTTCTTTCAACGTTGTTGCTTGCGGCTATGGCATTACCGTTGGTGTCTACCCAAGTTTTTATAACCTTGCCCGTACCGGTATTTCTCGTATTTTTGAAAGTAACTGTTCCTGTGCCTCCGGCTGTAACGGTTACTGTTTGACTGAGATTCTTTCTTGTATAATTCGGTATACCGTTGCCGTCATTACCAAATTCGTAGACCGTATACGTTCCTGCAGGTAACGATTTTACTAAAAAAGTGTTACTGCTGTTGAGCTTGAACTTAGTTACGGAACCGCTTGCAGAGTAGGTATACGAGCCTGCCTTGCCTGTAGCCTTCACGGCCGAACCCGAACTATTCTTTATCGTGAAATAGATGTCGCTGTTGCTTGCCTGTGTGCTTGAGCTGTCGTGCTTGTGTTCCCAAACTTTCTTGATCTGAGCTGTGCCTAAACTGTCAGAATAAATAGCAATTTTTGCGGTGCTGGGGTCTCGGTCTGTTACGAATGTTGCAGAACTCTGCGAGCCGCTACCGGAGATCATATACATCGGTGCAACATCAACTATATTATTCTGATACTTACTGCTATTACGTTCAGCTGTAAGCGTTATAGCCGAGCTGGATGGTATAGGCTTTGTTGACTTTATAACGAGCTTTCCTTCGGTGTCTGTAATTATCGAAAGATAGCTGTATTTTTTAATTGCCGTCTGCCAGTCATAATACTTAGACACATTTTTACTATCAGTCAGCGTTATTGTGAATGTTCCATCGCTGTTAGTCGTCATTTTCTGCTTTGGCACATTTGTTACTGTAGGCTTTACAGCGTAAGACGGTATAGTAAGATGGCTTAACATCTGCTCTTTGATCTTGTTATAGCAAGCCTTGACATTTGTAGCCATAGAGCTTGACATATCCTCGGTGAATATACCGACAGCCGTGCTTTCGGAAGAGTTGTTGAACCAACCGTCACAGATATTCCAGGTGACGATCGACGTTGCGATACGTTCAGTATCAGCGTTGTAGCCATATTTTGTTGTACCCTGATAGCCATAAATCAGAGCGTGTTTTAAATTCTGCTGTTGCGTTAACGACAACAAATTGTAGGTCTTTTGTGCCGTATAATCGCTTGTCCAAGCATCCTTTGAGGACTGAATACAATACGCTACCTGTCCTGTTGGGCTACCAACATTGAGTTTGATTATCTGTCCGTATGTGCTTGTGTTCAGTCTGCCGTTGAAGTTATATGAATAATCGTACCAGTCAACATATAACTTCTGATTTGAGCCGTTTACGATATTCATTATTGTAGCCGCAAATGTGTTCAGGCTTATTGCCGACATAGCAATAACGACAGATAAAACTAAGCTCAACATTTTTCTGAGTTTGTTTTTCATACCGATTTCCTTTCTTGGTTTGCATTTGTATATATAAAAAAGCAGTCCTATGAAAAGACTGCTTTGAGTTTTCGTATTTATTTGTACCTTCGGAAAAAAGAAAAGAGCTTTGAACAGTTAATTTCAAAGCTCTAATATATTCAGTTGTTTGCTTTTATTATTTGTCTTTAACCCATACACGGGAAGAATACATAAGCCGTCAAGTCCTGGCAGGCGGTATCATTGCTAATATCAATGCCCCAGTGTTCTTTTGCCCATTGGCAATATTCGCTTGCAAGGCAGTAGTCTATGCAAGTAGAAAAACCTTGACTTTCATTGAATTCATAGAACTGGCAAAGATATTCTATAGCTTGTTTTTTGGAATACAAGCTATCGGGATGATTGGAATAAACCTGCGTCCAAGTGCTGTGTTGATATACTTTGCCTTTTGTTGTACCGACATCTGAGGGTTTAAAAAATGCATATCCATTGTCTTTAGCGTACTTTTCACAAGCCTTTAATATATCTTCACAGTCCTGCTTTGTAAATCTCCAGTTATCTTCGGCAGGCTTGCTTTCCTGTTTCTTCGTTATTGTCTGCTGAGGCTTATTGTTCTGAGCAGGTTTTGAAGCAGCAACAGTAACCTTACTGTCGCTCAGATAATCACTGTGTATAAAGCTACCGTCAGAAAGTTTGAAGTAGCCTGTATCGGTCTTGGCTGTCACTGTCACCTTGTCGTTCACGCTGTACAGCTTAACTGTGTCGGCGCCGAGTACAGCTTTCTTACGGCTGTAACAGTCGGTGTTGACATACTTAGTACCGCTTGCCTTTGTTTCTGTCCATTCGGGAGCAGGCTTTGTAGTAGCGGCAGTTGTTGTCGTTGCCGGCTTTGGCTTTGCCGTTGTTACCGCTTTTGTGGTGGTAGTGGTAGTTTCAGCACTTTTTGTTTCCTGCGGTTTTGTAGTGACAGCTGTAGTGGTCTGAGCGGTAGTTACTGCTGTAGTCGCTTCGGCTTTCGGCTCGTCGATCCTATCCATCACCGTTCCCGTTACTGCCGGAGCGGTAGTTGTTACTGCCGTTTCAGGTGCAGAGGACGTTGTGCTGCTTGCATTGCCTGCCGTGCAAGCACTGGTCAGTATTACGCTGATAAGGGTTATTGTTGCGAGTATGGTGTGGGTACGTTTACGTTTCATTTTGGGGTCCTCCTTTGTGGGATTGGTAAATTGCTCTTAACTGTTTAAGATAGCTTTTATCTGTTCTTCTGAAAGTCCGCTCTTTCTCATCTTGGCGAGGATTTCAGCTTCTTTTCTTCTTTCGCCTTCAGCTCTGCCTTCGGCTCTTGCGTGTGCCTTTTCGGTTGCTTCGATATGCAGAGCCTTTTCACGCATTTCCGCAAGCTCTCTTGTCTTTTCGTCCGCACTCATCTTATGCAGTACAACTACTGCGTCCTGTATCTGCTTTACGCCTGTCTGCTGTAACATATCAAGTTCATCCTCCGTTTCCGCATTGATAAGTCTGAGCCATAGCTCCTGCTTGTTGTTCTTGTCGATATTCTTGCCTATTTTCTTCAGCTCGAAGTAATGAGCCGTGAATTTATCCGTAAGCTGTTCGTTTCTGCTGTCCTCTCTCATTGAGAACGATGAATGATATTCTTCGCAGTCAAAGAGATTGAAGTTGATGATATTTATCGAAATGCACTGGTTCAGCGAGCCGTACACCTCTCCGCTTTTAAGCTGACCGCTGTACAGCTTAGACAGGTAGTAGAGCGAACGGTCCTTGTAATCGCCCTCGTCTTTAATCTGCATTTCAACGTTTATCAGTCTGCCATTGGCTTTCATACGAATATCCATACGGCTGTATTTCTCGGTTATGCTGTCCGGCATTATCTCGGAATTGAGTACAACGAGGTTTTCTATCGAATCATACGGTATACCGAGCGTATCCGATAAGTAAGCCTGTAGTAAATGCTGATTTCCCTCGTCCGTAAACAACTTCTTGAATATTATATCCAGCTTTGCCTTTACTATATTTCTTGCCATTTGTGCATCTCCTTTCGATTCGGTACTATTTCCTCAAGTATATTGTAACATAAAAACGGACAAAAGTCCAGCGAAACACAGCAAAAATATATACAAAATATAGTATTGTTTTTTGTTCGTTTCGCCGATTTTTACAAACTTGTTACATTGTGCTACAGGTAGCACAAAAAAGAAATGCTGATTAACTTTCAGAAAAGAAAAAAGCGGCTGATTTCAGTCGCTCATATCCATATTCAATTAAAGTGTCGGGTACATATCATCTTTCTGAGAATTGCTTTTCGTATCAGGATAGAGTTTAGCATTCAGTTCATCTATCTGCCGAGCTTGCTTCCGAACTACTTTTTTAAGTTCAAGATTTGCTTCTTTTAACTCATTCAGCTTTTGAACCTGAATGTCTAAATCCATTTTTTCTTTGATATACGGATTGCCTGTTGCAAGCATTTTGATCTCCGCATAAGAAAGTGCAGTTTCGTCTATATCGTCAGCAGATCTTACCGGTGATTTACTTGTCATAATCTGACTGGCAAATTTTTGTTTGCCTTCAACGAGCTGATAAAGGTAAGCGTCAAAGGTTTGCTCTGTAACATACCTGTAGATTTCAACTTCAGGATTAGAGTTGCCCTGACGAATAATTCTTCCTGCTCGTTGTTCAAGATCTGACGGTCGCCACGGACAATCTATATCATGCAGAGCGATAAGCCTATCCTGAACATTCGTGCCGGCTCCCATCTTTTGAGTTGAACCGAGAAGCACTCTGACTTCGCCTTTGCGTGTCTTTTGGAATAACTCCTTTTTCTTAACATCGGTGTCTGCTTCGTGGATAAAGCGGACTTCACTTTCGGGAATGCCTCGCTCAATCAACTTCTTTCTGATGTCGTTATACACCGAAAAAGTGCCGTCGTTCTTTGGAGTAGATAGGTCGCAGAACACAAGCTGCGCTGATTTCTTGTCGGCTGTTTCTTCCCATATGCGATAGATGTTATCAATACAAGCGTTGATTTTACTGCCCTCAAAGTCGGGAAGCATCTCATTCAGCATACGCTGATCAAGCGCAAGTTTTCTGCCGTCATTTGTTATTTTCAGCATATTGTCTACACTGGCATCAACGTTTCCTTTTCGCACGAGCTCAGCACGTTCGGCGAGCTTTGCGACCATATCTTTTTGTATTTCTGACGGTTTTACAGCAACGTTATGAAAATTTGCTTTAGGAACCGGAAGCTCCAACATATCGGCTGTACGTATATCGGCAACTTCTTTAAACATTGACATAAGCTCCGGCAAATTAAAGAACTTAGCAAATCTTGTCTTTGCCCTGTAACCTGTACCCTCAGGCGTAAGCTCTATTGCGGTAACGGTTTCGCCAAAAGTAGAAGCCCAGGCATCAAAATGCTGTAGTTCGTTCTTTGCAAGGGTGTCATATTGTAAGTAACGTTGAATGGTGTATAATTCCACCATACTGTTTGAAATCGGAGTACCGGTCGCAAATACGGTTCCTCGACCGCCTGTAAGTTCATCAAGGTATCGGCACTTCATAAAGAGGTCGGAAGATTTTTGTGCTTCTGTTTGTGCAATACCGCCGACATTTCGCATTTTTGTGTAAAGGTAGAGGTTCTTGTAATAATGACTTTCGTCAATAAAAAGCCTGTCGACACCTAACTCCTCAAAAGTAACTACATCATCCTTGCGTGACTGATCGTTAAGCTTTTCAATTTTCTGACGAATAGCTTTTTTCGCTTTCTCAAGCTGTTTTATCGAGAAATTTTCTCCTCGATTGCGTTTTAATTCGGCAATGCCGTTTGTGATTTCGTTTTCCTGCTGTTCGAGAGAAGCTCTTTGACGCTCAATGCTCATCGGTATTTTTTCAAATTGTGAATGACCGATAATTACAGCGTCATAATCTCCTGTAGCAATACGACCACAGAACCTCTTACGATTTTTAGTTTCGAAGTCTTTTTTTGTTGCCACTAAAATATTCGCAGAAGGGTAAAGCTGCAAGAACTCGGCAGCCCATTGCTCGGTGAGGTGGTTCGGAACTACGAACAGCGACTTGTTGCAAAGTCCTAACCGCTTTGATTCCATAGCTGCGGCTACCATTTCAAAAGTCTTGCCTGCGCCGACTGCGTGTGCAAGAAGTGTGTTTCCACCATATAGAATGTGTGCGACAGCGTTTCTTTGGTGTTCTCTGAGCGTAATCTCAGGGTTCATTCCGCTGAATACAATGTGACTGCCGTCATATTCACGAGGACGAATTGAATTGAACCTTTCGTTATATAACTTGCAAAGCCGTTCTCTGCGTTGCGGATCTGACCAGACCCATTCCTGAAAGCCTTGCTTTATAAGCTCCTGCTTTGATTGAGCAATAGCCGTTTCTTTTTTGTTAAGCACCGGTTTTCTGCTTCCGTCAATATCTTCAACATAATCGAATATACGTACATCCTTTAAGTTCAATGTTTCTTCTATGATCTTGTACGCATTGATTCGAGATGAACCGTATGTGTTATAAGCCTTAACATTACTTCTGTCGTATGATTTCCCGTCAATGCTCCATTCACCTGTGTGCTGTGAATAGTGTACAACTATACTGCTTTTGACATAAGCCGGTGTATTTAAAAATTCGTGAACGAATTGCTGTACAACATCAATCGGTAACCAAGTCGAGCCTAACCGTACAGATATTTCGCTCGCTGTCAAGTCTTCAGGCTGAACCTTTCCTAACGCTTCAATATTAATGTTGAATGAAGAATCGGCTTCTGCAAACTTTTTGGCGATTGCAAGCTTTTCTCTGACATTGCCGGACAAATATTCATCTGCCATGAAATACTTAACTTGATTATCGTCATTTCCGTTATAAAGAGGGTTTAAAAAAATTACGCCTTTTAGATCGTTGAAAATCTCATCTTCCTCTTTTCCGGTCAGACGTTTCATGTATTCCATATCAATTATAGCTTTTTCGCCGATAGACACAGCGAGTGCTTCGCTTGCCGTATCGACCTGTGTAACAGGCTTATGCGGCATTATCGTTCTCTTAAAGAATATATCCGCTTTACGTTCAAAATCACCTTCATTGCCGATTATCTCAAGGGCAGATAAAAGTGCAAAAGAACTGTCATCGCCAAAAGCAGATTTGTTAGCTCTGCTGTTGATATGACCGTATTTTTTAACGTAAGTGTCGTAAACCGCATTAAGTTTTGCCTGTTCTGCCTTTATCTCTTCATCGGGATAGTCTTCTGATTGTAGTTCTATCAGATTGCGAACGCAATCTCTTATTCCGATCATACCCTTAATTCGGTTTTCAGCAGTTGCCGATACCTCTATAGGCGACATACGGGAATTTTCACGGAAATAGATTTTATCGTCCACTACCGTGTAAGAAAAATTTCTTACCGTAGGGTTGGCAGGAATCGAATTATCTTCTTCCTCAAGCTCATCGGTTACCTCATATTCGGAAATCTCTCCGTGTATATTTGCTACCGCTTCCGATAACAATTCTGAAAGATCGGCATTTTCAAACGGCACGCAGGTTACTTCTTCGCCAAAGCGACCGCTTACGGTTTTCATCTCGCCGAGTATCATTTCCGGATTCTGTACAAAATATGAGTTCATTGTGATACCGTTTTCGTCAGTGTCAAGATGAACCCAATCCCGTTCAATATCAACGAGCCTGTCACGCTTTTGCAGGAATAAAATATCTGACACAACCTCTGTACCTGCATTACCCTTAAAGGTATTATTCGGCAGTCTGATTGCGCCGAGGAGTTCTGCCCTTTGTGCTATATATTTTCTGACAGATGAATTTGTCTTCTCCATCGTGCCTTTACTTGTAACAAGAGCCATAATACCGCCGGGACGTAACTTATCCAAAGACTTTGCAAAGAAATAGTCGTGGATAAGGAAATTATACTTATCGTATCTCTTATCAAGCACCTTGAAATCACCGAACGGAACATTGCCGATAACTCCGTCAAAGAAGCTGTCCGGCACATTCACTTCTTCAAATCCCTGTGCCGCTATTGAAGATTTCTGATAAAGCTGCTGTGCAATGCCTGCCGAGATTGTATCAATCTCAACGCCGTAAATCTTTGTGCTTTTCATTGACTTTGGCAGCATACCGATGAAGTTACCGATACCGCAGGACGGTTCAAGCAGGTTGCCCTCCTTAAATCCCATCTGTTCCATTGCCTTGTATATGGCATTGATTACATCGGGAGGGGTGTAAAAGGCGGTCAGTGTACTTTCTCTTGCGGCGGCATATTCTTCGGGTGAGAGTATAGTATAAAGCTCCGCAAACTCATTTGCCCACGCTGAATTATTCTCGTCAAAGGCTTCGGGCAAACCGCCCCAGCCGACATATTTAGACAGGACGAGTTGTTCCTCGGGTGTGGCAAATCTGTTTTCAAACTCACATTCTTTGAGTACCTTTATTGCTTCTGCATTTCTACGAAAGCGTTCTTTCTTGCCTACTTGTTCAACGGGATTGGAACGCAAATCAAAGTTATTTCGCTCTGACATCGGAACATCGGGGTGCAAGTCAAAGCTCTTTACCTTTGACTTTTTCCTCTGTTCCCAAGCAGGAGCAACCGGTTTTTGTTCTTTGTCGGATATATCATCGTGGATTTCGATATTCGTGACTGTCGTATTGGTTTTACCGACATTTTCGATGAGTGCTTCCATTGTGGCGGAAGAGCAGTCGGAAAAATCCGGTGTTGTATGAAATTCTTTTTCTGCTTCTTCAAACCATTCTGTGCCTACATCTAAAAGAGTTTGATTTGCAATACTGCCGAGATAATCGAAGAAGTCATCTGCCGACTTGTGGCTTTGTGCCGCTTCTCTGATTTCATCAAAAGAGAGTGTATTCGTAACATACTGACCGCCGGCATTGCTATCGGGGTTGAAGTACATCCAAGTAACGCTTTCTTGTTCTCGGTCAATAAAAAAAGCATCTTCATATTCTGCTTCGGGTTCGGCTTTAGCATTAATTATTTCGGTACTTTCTTCAGGTAATGAAGTTACCTTCAAATGCTCATTTAGCGAGTTTTCTTTGATTTTTTGGTCGAATTCGGCTCTGTCATATTCTTTGTTGAAAAAAGGAGCGTTAGTATCACTGAGCATAACCCGTTGATCGTCTATTGCTGTAATACTGTATTCGGACGCTCCGATGAAAACGGTATCGCCAATTGTATACCGATACTTTGTATTATCGTTATCGGCAATTATCGCATTGTCGATTTCACGCTGAACTTCAAGTAAAGGAACGTATCCCTGCAATGACTTTAAGCTGCGGAAGAAGCTGATCACACCACCGTATCCGTCGCCTATATCCTGCCTTTCCGTTATGCTTTTGCCGTTTGGCATATTAACGGTGAATTTAGTTTTATCATATCCCAGGTAATTGTAATAACTCTCTTCGTCCTGTGCTTTCCACTCTTCGGCAGAGCCGTATTTCTCAATACCTATTTGCCAACCGTCTTGCTTTTCTCTGTCGGCTTGTTCCATAATTCGATCGAACTCTGCGACTGAATAGGTTTTGCCATCCTCAAAAGCGTTACTTTCGCTCCAGTTACAAGTAATCGTCACTGTATCTTTTGATAAAGTAGCATTACTGTTATCTTCCGGAGAAACAGAAAAAGCAGAGGCTTTTGTAACCTCTGCTTCATATTCTGCTATGAAAGCCGTTTGTTCATTGATTGACGGTAACGGCTTAATGTTGCTTAAACGCTCATTATTATCTGCTGAGTAACTATCTCTTGAACTTCGTGCCTGAGATTGTTCATCAGCTGAACCCATTTCATCATATCTTTCGCTTTCAGCTCTTCTGTCAGCCCCTGTTTTACCGACATCTCTTTGATCAGCTCGTCCTCCAGTTTGAGCGCTCTCTGTTCCGTTTCTGCGAGGTACTGTGTTAACTGACAACTCGTCATCAGATTGTAGTACATTATCTTGTGGTGCTGCTTCAGATATTCCTTTTTCATCTGTGCCCATTTGCCGAGTGTTACCTCCTGCTGTTCCGGTAATGAAAGATCCGGAATCAGATAGTCGCCCTGCATTGTGTAAGTGATTTCTTTCATAATTAGAACTCCTTTCGCTATTATAGCTTATATTGTTGTCAGGCATTATCGCCTGTTGATTTTCCTTTTCAATTGCACGAACCGTTTTTGCGACTACACCGAGTCCCATTTTGGCTATATCGCTTGTGGCATATCCGATAGAGTTCAACAATTCATGTGTGCTGAAATATTCTATACCCTCAAAATCGGATTCGGTTAACCCACTGTCTGCTCCAAGACGTTCGGAAATCATATACACTACGCTGTTTTTTACAAGTCGTTTGTATATTTCTTCAGCTTCATCAGTACTTATATAGTCTATTTCACTGCCTGTTCCGTTTCTGATAAAATTATAGATATAGTCATCTATGTTGTCATCCACTGCATTAGATACGCTTTCTTTAATTACGCTTTCAAGACTATCCAAGTCGCTTAATGTGCCAAATGTATTTTTTAATGCTTCCGTAACATCGCTTTGATATTCGTCAGACATTTTCCATACCGGAACTTCTCTTGACCGTTTTGTTCCGTGTGTATCGGTGATGTCAAAGTAGTATTTAAGTCTTTGGCTTTTGCCCGAAGAATCCTCAAATACTGCGATGCCTTTTGCACCTGTGTTGACCCATCTGCCGAATGCTGTGTTCCAACGTTCGATTTCTAATACCGCCGTTGCGTCCGGACGCTGAGCAAACAGTAACAGCTGTTCGTCAAAACGTAACTTGTAATTTCTGCAAGCAGTTCTTAAGAACGATTGCCACGCTCGAGCGTCTTTCGTCACATCGACAATGATTTGATCGTACAAATCATTTATCAGTTCGTACTTCCTTGCCATATCTATACCTCCGTTTTTTCTGCGGCTCACTTCTTAGTAAGCCGTCATCATTTTATATAAAAAGTCGGAGAATAGATTTCGCCGACTTTATTATAACACTTTTCGTTGCGTTTGTCTATCATTATAACATTAAATATTAAACAAATTAAAACTGGATTTTTTGTTGCTTCTGCTATTTTTCTTTTCTGAGTTGTTTCAGTAGTTGATCAATTTCCGTTTCGTTTTTCCTAAGGAAAACTATATTATACTTATCGCCTTTTTTAAAATAGGCAAACTGTATACCGGATCGCTTTATGTTGTCAAGCAATTCGGGGGCAACCATTCTATATTTAGGTTTCTCACCGTTTACTGCGGCTAAACGTTTTATTTCTTTGTTTAGTCTGTTATTTCGTTCATACTCTGTTTCCTGCTTGCTCTCATCCGCAGGGTAGAGAATTTTTGTAATGAGTTCTTTGGTGTCCGGCATAAACGCAACATTATATTTCCCGTCGTCCTTAGGAAAAGCCGCAAGCTCGATTTCATTCAATTTTAAAAGCTCGAGCTGAATTTTTGTAACGATCATATAGCTGAGCTTTGTATTTGAAGAAGCGGCGAGATCTTTTAATCGTTTGTATTTTTGTGAATTGATCAACTTATCTGACTGCTGTTCAACTTGCTTGCTGTCATAACCGAGAGCTTTGCAGATTATCTCTTTATTATTTTCTTTGACTGTAATAACCGCTGTCTTGGTTTCTAAATTCACATTTGCACTGTAGAAAATCGGAAGAACAATAATTTTTCCAAGCTGATCTGCCGGAATTTTAACAGCAAAATTGTTGCCCTGGGCTGATATTAGATCTCCGTATCTGATGTTCTCGCACCAATATTTAGTTCTGATTATATTTGTATCATCTGTAGTCCTATTGGATAACCGGTAGCTTTTATGTTCTCTGTACTTTTTTCTATTCGGACTTATGAAAAGTGCACACAGTATTGTAAATAATATTGATTTCCGAGTTCCTGTCGGAAATCGACTCGTGTGATAGTTTGTCCTATACTGTTTTGTCAAACATCTGTAATTATTTGCGTACCTGTTGTCCTGAGAAAATGACCAGGATTCAAACCTTTGCCATTCGTTAATATTTTTTCTTGCGCAGGTTTTCTTCGATTGCAAATTTAAATTGCTTGTATTTGTATCAGCAAGATTTGTTGAATATCCCATTGCCTTTTCAAGCTCGGCTTTGGTATATTGACTTCCGAACTGTTTTGCTAAAGTATCAACACGGATTGCTTTCTTCTCACCGATTTTATGAACGGTGATGTGTTTTTCGTATCGGACCTCGTAGTTTTTATTTTTGAGAAATGATATAAATTCACTTTTGCTTTTACAACTTTCTTTTGCTTCATCAAGATCACTCAGCAACTGAATTTTCCATGATTTATGTTTCAATGCCAACTGCATTGTCGTTTGATCTATCGGTTTGAATTCAGATTGAGTGCTTATAACAGATACTCCGTATTTGCGACACAGTTTATCGCTTATATCTCTGTTGTTTTTCATTGATTCTTTATTATCGTAAAACTTTTTTCCTGTAATCATATTGCAGGAATTTACGATTATGTGATTATGTAAATGCTCTTTGTCAATGTGAGTGCTAACAACTACTTGATAATTCGGGAAACACTGCTTCACATATTCCACGCCGAAACGATGAACAGTTTCCGGCGTAATATTATCGTTCGGAGAAAAAGACTGAATAAAATGATGAGCAATAATTCCTTTATTCTGATTAAAAGCTAAACGCAATAATCTGAATTGTTCAAGAGTATTTGAATTACTTCCCGAACAATTTATTCTTGAAACCTCGTATATTTTTGCAGGATTTGTTATGTAAGCAAGTGCTTCCGTCAAACCTGCTACGGTTTTGATTTTGTTTTCTGCAGATTGATTAACCGCCATCGCTTTTTTCACTTTCTTCACTTTCGTGTTCTGCTTTGGTGACGGCAAGTAGCAGATCTTTGAGCAGTTTCATTATTTCGTTTTGATAATCTGTGATTCTCTTTAAGTAGTAATTTGGCAATTCACTTTCATTTTTTCTGCTTGTATTTGCAACTATCGCAATCTGATTTATGTTGTTGCCGATTTTTAATAGCTGTCGTGTTACCTCATCAGCACCATCGACAACAATTATTGTTTTGTTTTCTGAAAGTGATAGAATGTATTGGCTTACACTTTGTCTTGCAAGTGTTGCTTTTTCGACTAAGCTTTGCTTCTCTTCATCGGTTACTCGTAAATGAATCCGTGCATTTTTATACGGCATTTTCTACTCCTCTCGAAACTTCTGCGTAGCAAGAAGCACTATGCGATTTACGCAGTAAATCACAAAGTGGCAAGCACAGAACACGTGCACCCGATTGGTGCACTCGTTCGCTTGTTAGGGTGAACCCCCCTAATACCCCGAAAAACAAATTTGTGATTTTGTTTTTTAAAAATCGCTACGCTCACTGAGTGTATTTTGCGAATCATTATCGTTAAAGTTTTTTTCTTCTGTCAGTGCATTTTGTTCAATCTGACTGACAGATTTTTTCGTGCCGGAATTACTCAGCATTGCAAGAATTTCTTTTCGTTTTTCATCTGAAATATCGCCGTCCTTCATGATCGCCGCAAGCAGATCGCTTGCAAACTGATTGTTCTTTTCGACTTTAAGTTTTTTGATTTCCTTGCGCAACTTTCTGATTTTTTCTTTAGCTTCCGATATATTTTTTTCTTCCTGTGCTATCGCTTTTTCGCACTTGTTTATCGAAGCGTTAACATCCCTTGCCATTCGTTTTTTCTCCTTTTATTTTTGATATTATGTTTTCAATGAGCAGCTTATCACTGTCAGAAGAAACAGAAAGCAGATATGAAAAGCCAAGTATGTCGAGGTTCTTTTTCATAAACATTGTTTCATCCGTTGTCAGATAAATCTCGGTTGCTTCGTCAGATGTACTGTCAATCTTTGGCTCATCACATTTAGGCATTTTTGCTTTTGATTTATCTTATCTTATTGTTATTCACCTAAAACGGTACGTAATGCGTATGGTTTATTGCACGCCTCTTTGCAAATGTTCGCTCCCGATTTTGTCTATCGTATATCACTACCGCAAAAGATAAAATCATCATTTTATGTACCGGATGAAAACGAAATAAAAGTAATATACAAACTAATCAAAAATACAGAGCTTGAGATTCCATTTTTATTAGCCAGTCAATGTGGATTGCGTCCTTCGGAAATATGTGCATTGACAAAGGATTGCATTACCGCTGACGGATTAGAAATTCGCAAAGCAGTTGTAATAAATGAGCATGGCAGAGAAGTATATAAGCCGCCTAAGTCATACGCCGGATATAGGACAATACCAATATCGCCCTTACTGCGAGATAAACTCATGAATACTCCGGATAAAAAACGGATTTGCGTTATATCTTCAAATAAAATAAGCCGTGATTGGAATTCATTTCTTCGTAAACACGGGCTACATATATTTAGATTCTATTCTTTGCGACATTATTACGCCAGTCAAGCATTATTGCTTGGAATACCACAGAAATATATTGCGGAATTAATGGGGCATTCATCGACTGACATGATTGAAAAGGTCTATCAGCACACCTTTCCATCTGCGATGGAAGAATTTAAGGTTCGTATTGCTGATAACATAGAAAAACTTTTGGGGTAATAAGGGTTCGAATCCCTCTTGGCGTGCCAACCGCTTTGATTACCAAAGCGGTTTTTCTTTTGCATATTATATACAGAAAAGGCGGAACGGTTTTTATGCTGTTCCGCCTTATATTATTCCGTTTTAACAAATTCAGATACCCATTGGATCCCCCAGAACACCGTAAGATGAATAGCCGGGTCAGACAGCATAAGTACCGCACGCTCCGTTTTACTTGAATCATCGTCCTGCACTCTGAGTATCTGATAAGCAATACCCGCAATTCCGATGAACACGGCAGGAAGCATACTTGTGGCGAAGCTCATTGCAACGCCGTATAAAACAACCAGTCCGCATGTGCCTATAAGCCTTTTTAAAAAGTAACGTGACGTATCGACCTTTCCACAGAGTGTTATAATTATTGCAATTACACTGCATATTATAGCTCCGAAGCAAACATACCGCCACAAAGCGTCAAGCCGTGTAAACGCTGAAATTCCGCCTGCATGAAGAAAGTCGGTAACAGTGCGTGCAATGCCCCATATAATAATTAACACAGGAAAAAGCAATGATTGCAAAAGTGCCGACTTGTCGTTTGTGAACATGGTACACCCCCATTTATGGAAATCGCATTGAAGCTGTTATGGTATTTATTTGTGATACCTTTTCCCCGCAATAATACTATACGCCCTGTAAATCTGCTCCAGAAGCATCACCCTTGCAAGCTGATGCGGAAAAGTCATCTTCGACATCGACAGTTTTATATCAGCCATCGCCTTTATCTTTGGTGCAAGCCCGAACGAGCTTCCGATTATGAAGTTCACCGCAGACTTTCCCTGTACCGCTGTATCGCTCAGCTTAGCGGCAAGCTCCTCGCTTGAAAGCTGCTTTCCCTCAATGCACATAGCAACGGTAAGAGCGTTCTTCGCCAGCTTCTTTTCTATCATTTCAGCTTCTTTTTCGAGTGCGTCCTCTATCTGCCTGTCAGACGGCTCATTCGGCAGTGCGACAGGCTCAAGCTCATATATTTTCAGCACACAGGAGCCTCCGAGCCGCTTTTCATATTCCTTGCAGGCGTCCCTCAGATAGCTTTCCTTCAGTCTGCCGAGGCAGATTATATTAACACCTTGCATCAGCGTCTTTTAGCGTAGCTTTCAAAGCGGCGCTTCTCCTTTGATGCCAGCTTTCTGCGCTTGGAGTTTTCTATCGTTCTTGTAACTATAAAGCAGATAAGCAGTACAACTATTCCGACAGCCGAAACCTTGAACCATGGCTTGTCGAACTCGTCCTTTGCTTTTTCTATATAATATTCCACGTCCGATCTTGCAACATTGTTGTTTGCCACAAGGTTCATCGTGGTGATAGTTTCGCCCTTGAATTTAACGTCCATTACGCCGAGTATATCACCCTTTTTCACGGGAGCCTGTACGCTTTCATATGCCTTAAAGACCTTCTGCACTCCCGATTCCTTTACCGATTTCGGCATAAGTGCCGTGTAGTCGCTTTCGGGTGTCAGTATAACGTGCGTTGCACTCTCTCCCATTTCGACCTTGACTTCGGTTATCTGCTCGTCCTTGTTTACTACAGTAGCCATTTCAAAGTTTGTGAATGCCCACTTGTAGAGGTTGAGTGCGTCAATCATCGAATACCAGTCGTCATAGTATTCGCCGTTCTTGTCCTTTACCGGTGCGCCGAGCGTCACAAGGATATAGTTGTACTGATTCTTAGCGGCTGAAACAAGGCATCTTCCGGCTTCGTCCGTTGTACCCGTCTTTGTGCCGTATGCGTATTCATATTCGTAAACACTGCCGGGACGAAGAAGTGAGATAGTGCTGTAAATAGAGTAGCCGTCGGGGTTAGCGTCATTTTTCGGCATCTCATATTCATAGGTGCTTGTTATTTTCTTGAACAGCGGAAACTTGTCGTAGGCGTATTTTGTCATTTTATACAGATCTTCCGCAGTTGTGTAGTTGTTGTCGTTATGCAGACCGTGTGCGTTCACAAAGTTTGTTCCGGTACAGCCAAGCTCCTTCGCTTTTTCATTCATCATTCCGATAAACTTTGTGATGCTTCCTCCGCCTATATTATAGGCAAGAATGTTTGCCGCTTCACAGGCAGACGGGAGCATAAGTGCATACAGACAGTCCTTGTATGTCAGGTTGTCCTGCAGCGGCTCTATTGCCGCATTTGACGGGTCGCTGTAGTTCGGGTCCTCGTAGAAATCGTTGAAGCAGTCATAAGGCACTTCCACCTTCTTTGACAAAGAGCCCTCGGACAGATGCTCAAGCGCAATTATGCAGGTCATTATTTTTGTGGTTGAAGCAGGGTACATTTTCTTGCTCTCGTTCTTCTTGTACACCACATCTCCCGTATCGGTGTTGACCATATACACAGCCTCGCTGTATATCTTGTCGGTGTTCGGGTCAAAATCATATACCTCGTCGTCGTTTTCCGCAAAAGCGGTAACGGAAAGCGAGCATAACAGCATAGCCCCGCAAAGCAGAGCAGATGCAAAGCGTAATATCTTCTTCATAATTTATTCCGTTCCTTTTCATCGGAGATTTTTAAATATGTTCCCTATTATTGTATCACATATCGCCGAAAAAGAAAAGACTTTTTTGCTTGTTAATATTTTATTTTGCGCATTCTCCTTGTCGGCTTTCCTTTTTTGTGTTAAAATAGAATAAGAATTTTCTTACAATTCGGCAAGAAAGCCGTATCTGCCGAAAAAGCGGAGTAAAATACAAGAGGGTGATAGTATGAACGGAAATGTGCGGAGAAATGCCAAAACAGCTTTTGTATGCGTATTGTTTATAATAATTGTTTCTTTGTTTTTCTATCTTCTTACCGCAGGCACAATGCCGGAATCTGTCGATATACCGTCTGCGGACAAAATAGCTGATGTCGATTTGTCAAAGGAAGGCGTCGGTATAGATATATCCTCGGGCGAATATTACACAGGACGGCTGTATACCCCGGACGATTTTGCAAAAGGCAACATATCGCAGGGCGATCCCGATGATAAATATGCCACATTCCGCATAGTACTGCCCCTTGAAAAAGGTGTCACCTACGGACTTTCCGGAGAAACGGCGACTTATGCACAACAGGTCTATATTGACGGAAAACTGCTCAGCGAGGTCGGTAAGGTGTCCGACAATGCCGAAGAATTTGTCCCTGCGACAGACAGATACACGCTATATTTCACCGCACAGGCGGATACTGCGGAAATAATAATCCGTCACGCATGGTTTAATCACAGGACAGGCACGATACAAAAGCTGTGCCTTGCAAAAGCTCCGCTTATATCCGCAAATGAAAGGGCACAGACCGTTTGTGACGGACTTATTGCAGGAACTCTGCTTGCTATGGCAATATTCTTTTTCGGAATGTTCCTTCTCGGAAACAGAAAACGCAGTATGATGTGGTTTTCACTCACCTGTCTTACTGCGGCTCTGCATTATCTCATATATGAAAGCAAGCAGATAGGCGTACTGTTCCCCTATCTTGACTGGTACACTGAGCATAAGCTCGAATACATCACGAATATACTTTACTTCGTGTTTATACTGCTCTATGCCTTTGCCGCACTCGGATTAAGACCGCATAAGCGTTTTGTTGTGACCTCTATATGCTCGGCAGGTGCGATATTGCTGTTCTACATCTTTACGCCGTCAACCGTTTATACGCATTTTACCGTTGTTGCAGGCGCTGTTATGGCGGTATATCTGATTCTTTCTTCTGTATATATCTGTGTTACGGCGGTAAAACACAGGCTTATGGGCTACATCGACAGCATTATAGTATGCTCAACCGTTGTACTTACCACAGTCGTTTATTTGATAGAAGGGCTTACCTACTTCACGAAGATATTCTATATCCGCTCCTATGCGACTATATTGTTCGTGTTCTGCAATGCGGTCATGCTTACTATAAATCTGTCCAGAACAGAGCGCCGCCTTGACGAATCGAAACAGCGTGAATCGCAGGTCACCCATATGAATGAAACGCTTGAAAAGCTCGACAGGCTGAAAACCGATTTTATGCACAATATCGCCCATGAAATGAAAACTCCGCTCACGGTAATGAGCGGATACGCACAGCTTACCGAAAAACAGATAGAAAAGAATGTCGTAAACGATGAAACATTGTCAAATCTTGAAACGATTTCAAGCGAGGCTCAGCGTCTGTCCGATATGGTGACAAAGCTGCTCTCGGTATCTCATAACGAGGTCACAGCAATGGAGCTGAGCAGGTTTGCCGCAAGGGACGTTCTTTCCGATGCGGCGGCGGTTTGCAGACCTATACTTGCAAAGCACGGCAACCGGCTTGTCACAAGGGCGGATAACTGCCCCGATATAATAGCAAACCGTGAAATGCTGCTTCAGGTGCTTATAAATCTGGCTGTAAATTCGGGCAAGCATACCGAGAACGGAACAGTGATATTTTCGGCAGAAAAATCCTCCGACGGTGATAATTTCGCCGTGTTCACGGTATCCGATACCGGAACGGGAATATCCCGTGAGGCGCTTGCACATCTGTTTGACAAAGGCTACAGCACGGACGGCGGAAACGGGCTGGGACTTTATATCTGCCGTGATATTATAGAATCGACAGGCGGCAAAATAACCGCAGACAGCAGTGAAAACGGAGCGGTGTTCCGCTTTACCGTACCGTGTGGAAAGGAAGATGCAAAGTGAGTACGATTCTGCTTGTAGAGGACAATCCGCATATAATGAAGATAAACAGCTCGTGTCTTTCTATGGAGGATTACAGCGTTCTTGAAGCGGCAGATGCGGCGCAGTGCCGTTATATGCTGTCGAATAACGATGTCGATCTTGTGATACTCGATATAATGCTCCCTGACGGCGACGGAATATCGCTTTGCCGTGAGATAAAGGCAAAGTACGATATTCCGATACTGTTCCTGTCCGCACTCAGCGAAAACGATGATATTATAACGGCGCTGAGAGCAGGCGGTGACGATTATCTGCCGAAGCCCTACGATATACAGGTGCTTATTGCAAGGGTAGAGGCAAGGCTTCGCTCAGTACGGAAAGATAAGCGTTATATCTCGTTCGGAAGGCTCAGACTTGATACGGTTTCAATGGCGGCATATTTTGCCGACAACGACCTGCTCACTACCCAGAAAGAGTTCTCGATACTGCTTATGCTTGCCCGTAATATCGGCAGTACAGTGCCGAAAGCCGAACTGTACGAAAACGTGTGGGGTCTGCCGTATTCCGACAACGCAAATGCGCTGTTCACGGCGGTTTCACGGCTCAATAAAAAGCTCGATGATAACAAAGCCGATGTGACTATCACCTACGAAAGAGGCAAAGGCTACGCACTTGAAAGTATATAGTCAAAATAGAGCCGTCTGACAGGTTATGTGCCTGACAGGCGGCTCTGATATTTGCATATTTGCGGTTAATTCAGGGAAACGCTTATATCTTCGTAGGTGATGCTGTCATAGAAAGAAAAATAAGTAACGGCGTTTATGTCGCATTTGCCGATACGAAGACCGTCTGATGTTTTTTCAAGTGTTATTTCAGTGCTGTCTTTGATGTCGTTGTCTGTACCCCAGTTTTCTTTACTTCCGAAAGAGGTAACATTGATGGTAAGTTTATCACCGTCCTGCTTTGCAGAGTCAAGAATGAGCTTATCCATACCCGTTCCTATACCGCCGGCACCCCTTGAAGCAACATACAGGTTATCATCTTTGTATTCAAAATGTCTTTCGGAATCGGCAAGAAATTCACTCTTCATCTCAGGTGTAAGCATTTCGTCAAGTTCGCTTTCAAATTCATCTTTTGTAGTGGGTGCATCTTTTATCACTTTGTAGAATGTAAGCGTCGTCTTGTTGCCGTTTATCGTTCTGTCTGCTGTTATGCTCTGCGAGGTGTCAACTATATCTTTGTTGATATCATTTATCGGGAAGAGCTTGTTGTAAAGGCGGCTGTATCGGCTTACAAGTTTCAGTGCCTGCTCGGTATCTGCGGGTAAAGAGTCCGGCAGACTGACGGTTGAAGAGCTTCCCTGTAAAGCTGTCGATGAGTTTGCAGAGGAAGCGTTATCCGATTTTGTTGCAGAACTGCAACCTGCCGAAATAATGAGTACTGCTGAGATTATCGCTGTGATTTTGAGAGATTTCATGGCTTATGTCCTTTCGCTTATTAATATTCATTTGTAAGAATTACATAATCAAGAACCGACCCGTTATTCTTATAAATTTCCATTTGATCTAAATTGCGCTTAGTGCCATCCCAGGGATCTATAATTTGATATTTTCCGTTCTCTTTGCCTATTATCGTTGCCCAATGTTCCGAAGAATATCCATTGGCACTGTTATATGCTTCATAATCTAATTGC
>OIXV01000485.1_pt1 | contig 38462 bp, 32 predicted proteins | sample 1587771 | NCBI WGS metagenome assembly OIXV01 (sample SAMEA3888893, study PRJEB22519) | human gut metagenome | biome: human gut; feature: human-associated habitat; material: faeces | place: Denmark | collected 2010
AGATCAGCTCGCCGCCCTGCGTCTTTTCTGGATTCTTGGAATAGTCGATGCGGTCAGTCAGGCAGTCGGCAATCGTCTTGCCCTGATTAACATGCATGGAGATGATGCGTGTGGTCGCCATGGGGCGCGGCCTCCTTTCGGTGGGATGGATTTGTAATTTCTTTTTTGAAGTCCTCCGTATTTTTCTTGTATGTTTGCGCTGCCATGTGCTATACTATGATATAAGGAGCGTGATGCGAAATGACCTTTGGCGAAGCCATCATCAAGCTGCGCAGTGAGCGCAGGATCTCCCAACGTCAGCTTGCGGAGGAATTGAACGTGAGCTTCACCTCCGTCAATCGCTGGGAGAATGGAAGGACGATGCCCAATAAAATGACGGTGTTCGTCATTCGCAAATACTGCGAGGAGCACGGTCTGGATTTTTCTTATGACGAGGGGGTCGGCACATGAATCACAGAATGACGATAGCGCAAATCTGCGGTGCGGTGGAATCGCCGCTCTTTGACCGAAAGAGCGCCCGCATCGATGCAAAAACGCTGGCGATTCATCTGATCGCCTTTGCCAACGCGGACGGCGGCATGATCGCTGTCGGCGTGGAGGATGACGGTACGATTACCGGCATCGACGGCCATGCGGAGCATATCAACGAGCTGCTTTGTGCGCCGTTTGACTTCTGCAAGCCCTCCGTGCGGGTGGAAACGGAACGGCTCTCCTGCGTGAACAAGGACGGAACGCCCGACCACATCCTGCTGATCGAGGTGTTGCAGAGCAATGACCTCCACGCCAATCAGGCGGACGAGGTTTTCTTCCGCGTCGGGGATAAGTCCAAGAAGCTCAATTTTGAGGAACGCTTGCAGCTCATGTACGCAAAGGGGACGCGCTATTTTGAGGATACGCCTGTCCCGGACGCGGCGATGGAGGACATCGACCTCGGCTTTGTCAAGGCGTACACGGAAAAGCTGGGCTACCGAAAAAGCCCGGAGGAATACCTGCGGGAGAACAAGGAGTTCGTTTCGGAAAAGGGCGGCAAGGAGGCAGTCAGCGCCGCCGCCATGCTGCTGTTTGGCAGGAATCCGAAGCGTTTCTTTCCCCGCGCCCGTATCCGCTTTGTCCGATATGAGGGTACGGAGGCGAAGGTCGGCGCGGAGATGAACGTCATCAAGGACGTGGTATTCGAGGGCCGCATTTTGCAGGTGACGGAAAAGGCGCTGGAGTTTGTGCGCGGGCAGATCAAGGAGCGCACCTATCTCGGCGCGGATACCCGGTTCGTCACAGAGCCGGAATACCCGGAGTTTGCGTGGAAGGAGCTGATTGTCAACGCCGTCGCGCACCGGGATTACAGCATCAAGGGTACGGACATTCAAATCAAGATGTTCGATGACCGGCTGACGGTGGAAAGCCCCGGTACGCTGCCCGGTATCGTGCGGCTGAACAATATGCGGCACGTCCACTTTTCCCGCAATCCGAAGATCGCACAGTTTTTGCATGAATACGAATATGTGCAGGAGTTTGGCGAGGGCGTAGACCGTCTGTACGAGGTCATGGAGACGGCGGGGCTGCCGCAGCCGGAGTATCGCGTAGAGGCGTTTATGCTCTATGCCACCATTCGGAATACGAAGTCGGAGGATAACTGTGGTGGAACCACACCAGTCACCACCACAGTTATCGCCACAGATACCAGTACAGTCGCAACGATTTTAGCTTTCTGTGCGCAGCCTAAAAGCCGTGAGGAAATCATGTCCATGTGCGGACTGAAGAACAAGAACCATTTTATTAAAGCACACCTGAAGCCCCTGCTGGAAAGCGGACAGCTTCGCATGACCATTCCCGACAAGCCCAACAGCCGCAATCAAAAATATGTTGCGGTCAAACCGGAGGAATGATATGTTCACCTATATTTCCATTGAAGAATTTGCGGACGGCGTGGTAAAAAACAATAAGGACGCCAACCGCAGGGAACTGATCGCCTCGCTGCGGGAGGCTCTTGCCGCCAAGAAAAACGGCGCAGGGTGCATGATCTGCGGCGCGCCCATCTGGGCAGCCGGCAGTGCCATCACGGGGACGAATATGTGCTTCACCTGCACCACCGGCGAGGCCGACGACAGCGAGGACTACGAGATCGAATAAAACGAAAAGCGCGGGGCGATATGCTCCGCGCTTTTGCTTGATGCGGTGTTTCTGAAAACAGCCTTATCCATATATCCAGTCCCGAAGCATATAGCGTAGGACATGGAGCTTTGCCACCAGCCAGCCCGCCAGCATAGGAAGCCCGTAGGGGCTTATGAGGAACGCGATCACCAGCAGCCCCACGCCGTAGCTGACGGAATCCACAAAGAGTATGAACAGACCGAAAAAGCCGAGAATGGCGGCGGGGATGCAGAGGATGCCGCTGGAGAGGCCGACAACGAACACAAGAAACCATGACACGACGGCAAGCACAGCCATGACCGGCGCAAACAGAAGTTTCAAAAGAAAGCGCATCTCTTTTTCCTCCATTCGTTTTGTATTGTGAGAACAGGATACAGGAATATGCTCCAGATTGCAAGGATGACGGGGAACAAAAAAGCAGGGGCGGCCTGCGCGCAGCAAGCCGCCCCGCATGGGATAAATACCCCATTATTTGATGGCGGCAAGCCGGGAAAGGATACCGCTTGCCGCCTGCCAAATCCGCTCCTGATTCCGGAGTATATCCTCCATGTCTGCGGCGTAAACGCGCCCTGTTTCATGCACCCGCCGCGTGAGCTGATTGAGGTTGTTGGAGGAATACCGCAGCAGCGACACCAGCTCCCGCAGCTCCGGCAGATCGAGCTTCACCACATAGCCGTCAATGGCCATTTTCCGAAGATATGCGCCCATGTTCGTTGTGCCGAGCTGCGCCATCTTCGTCTCGATCATCGCCCGTTCCTCCGGCGTCACGCGGACTTTGAGCTGGATGTTCCGTTTCCGCTTCGCCATGTCACAGCTCCAAATCCTTCTTCTTTGCGGCAGGCTGCTTCTGCTCCGCCGAAGCCTGTTGCAGCTTGGAGCGGACGGAGGGACGCCGGAGGCTCTGGCTGCGATCCTCGTCCTTGCCGATCATGGCAAACACGCCCCTGCGGTCTTTGAGGGTCGTGAGGGCAAGGGTGGAAAAGGGCAGCAGCTTTTGCAGCGCCGCCGTGTCCTTCGCTCCGGCGCGCTCCATGAAGTTACGGGACACCTCTGCCATGAAATGCGTCCCGTTTGGACTGTTGGGCTGCACCGGCTCTTGCAGCTTGCCCAGCAGCCGTGCAGCCTCTGTTTTGATCTCGTCGGCGGTGAGGGGCTGGCGCAGCCGCTGCTCGTGCCGCGCCTGTGTGAGAAACAGGTCCGTCAGGCCGGGATGTGAGCTGACCACAAACTGCACCGAGCGGTCGCTATCCATGCCGTCCCCGTTTTGATAAGCGGGGATGGTATTCGCCCAGCGCTTGTTGTCCCGCGAAATGCGTCCGTCGTAATCAAAATGGCGGACGGTAGCCGCCAGGACGTAGAGCATCCGCTCCTGTCCGAACTGCTCCGCCACCTGTCCCACCGCCGCAGTGTCAAGGCGGTTGTCATGGTAATTGTCCCGGATGGCGGCTTCAATGGCGTCCTTACAGCTCACATTGGCGCGGAAGGACGCGCGGTAAACGTCCAGCTCCCCTTGTTCCCGCGCGTGATCGGCGGGGTAGGGATAGACCGGCAGATCCCGGAGCTTTTTTGCTTCGTCTTTTGCCGTGTCCTCGATGCTGTCGCGGATCGTGTCCATGTAGCCGGTTTCCAGATCGGAGAACTTGTCGTAGAGGATTGCCATGGGCGAGGGGGACAGCAGCAGCGCCCGCGTTTCCGCCTCGCTGAGCGTCAGCTCCTCCATACTCATCAAAATATCCTCCCGCACGGTGTATTCATAGCTGTGATGGAGGATTTCCTCCGGGGGCTGGCCTTTCAGCCAGTCCCGGTATTTGTCCTGCTCCCGCGAGAGCTTGTCGTATAACGATTGCTGTAATGCCTCGTTCATATTCATCGTGCCTCCTGTTCGTGAGATTTTTTCTTTTCCCCAGCGCCGTGGACGCAGGGCGCTTTCAGCTTGCCGAGGACGGAGGGGCGTTTTGCCACCACATTCTCCGCCGCCTGTTCCATGGGCGTCCGGTCGTCGATGTTCAGCTCGGCGTTCAGATCCGCCAGCCGCGCGGATTTTTCTTTCAGCTCCGTTTCCTGCGGGAAGGGCTTGCCCAGCTCCGCCTTTGCCGTCGCAAGCTGCGCCTGCACGTTTTCAAACCTGCCCTGCACCGTTTTGTACCGCTCCGGCATCTGGGCGAGGGCGTTGTCGATGCGGACAAGGTTGCCCCTTGCATCCTTGCCAAGTTCTACCCGGTGGCTCATCCTGCCCTTGAGGGTGAGAATGAAGTCCTTGCCGAAGTTTTCCACGGTCAGCGACATGGCAAAGCCCCGGTAGCTGCCAATGAGAACGGGCTCCAAGCCCTTTGCGTCCTTGAACGCCTCCAGAATGGCAGCACCGGCATTGTCCTTGTCGGTGAGAAGGTCGCCCTTGACCTCCATACCCGCAAAGCCGTCCTTGGGGTGGGGATGCTGTTCCAGCGTTTTCATATCCGCCTCAAAGCCGGAGAGGAAGCCTTTGTTTTCCTCGATCTGCGCCGGGAAATGCCGCAGGATGTTGTCCTCCAGCCGGTATTGCTGGCTTTGGTGGTTGGCCTTCATCAGCCGCAGCCGCGCCACGTCCACATCGAGGTCCATTTTTTCACGGATGCGTTCGTCTCCGGCGCACAGCGCCTTGATCTCGGCATAGGAGAGCGCCGCCTCGTCAATATCCTCGCAGCTTCTCACCGGGGATTTTGAGGTCATGATCTGGGAGATGAACTTCTGCTTATTTTCCACCGTCTGCCAGAGGTAGGCGTCGAATGTGGATTCCGTGACGTAGCGGTAGATATGTACCTCCTTGTTGCGGTTGCCCTGACGGATGATGCGCCCGCTGCGCTGCTCCAGATCGCCCGGCCGCCACGGGCAGTCCAGGTCATGGAGCGCCACGAGCCTGTCCTGCACGTTCATGCCCGCGCCCATTTTGAAGGTGCTGCCCATGAGGACGCGCACCTGACCGGAGCGCACCTTTGCGAATAACTCCTTCTTTCGGACTTCCGTATTCGCCTCATGGATGAATGCAATCTGTTCCCTCGGAATCCCACGGGCAACCAGCTTTTCCCGGATGTCGTCGTAGATGGTAAAGGGCGGCTCCTCCGGCCCGGTTTCCGCGTCAATGGCAGCCTCCAGCGCGTGAAGCTCCGGGCTGTCCGTGCCTTTCGCGGCGATCCTGCCGCTCTGCGCCGCCTTGCCCTTGGGGGTAGACAGGTCGCAGAACACGAGCTGCGTCAGCTTCTCCGTCTGCCCGTCCTGCCAGATGCGGTGGATGTTGTCCACGCACAGATTGACCTTGCTGTTCGGGTCATCCGGCAGGTCGGGGTTGATTACCCGCTGGTCAAGGCCCAGCTTGCGCCCATCCGAGGTGATCTTGAGCATATTGTCGGTGCTTGCGTCCACGCTCCCCGCGTGGACTTTTGCGGCGCGCTCGGACAGCTCCTGCACCATCTGCTGTTGCAGCGCCGTGGGCTGTGTGACCTCGGTGTGATAGACGGCGGTGGGCGTGGGAAGGTTAAGCTGGTCGGAGGTCTTGATGTCCGCCGCCTCCCGAAACAGGTTCATCAGCTCCGGCAGGTTAAAGAACTTGGCAAATCGGGTCCGCGCCCGGTAGCCCGTCCCCTCCGGGGCAAGTTCGATGGCGGTGGTGGTTTCCCCAAAGGCGGAGGCCCAACAGTCGAAGTGGGTCAGACTGTTGCGCTTGAGCATATCGTGCTGCAAATACCGCATCATGGTATACAGTTCCGTCATGGAATTTGAGATGGGCGTACCCGTGGCGAAGGTGACGCCCTTGCCGTGGGTGATTTCGTCGATGTACCGGCATTTTAAGAGCATATCCGAGGACTTCTGGGCGTCGGTGGTGGAAAGCCCCGCCACGTTTCGCATTTTTGTGTAAAGGAACAAATTCTTAAAACTGTGCGCCTCGTCCACATACAGCCGGTCTACGCCGAGCTGCTCAAAGGTCACAACGTCGTCCTTGCGGGCGGCGTCGTGCAGCTTTTGCAGCTTGGCCTCCAGATTTTTCTTGGTACGCTCCAGCTCCTTGATGGTAAAGCGTTCGGCGCGGCTGGCCTTGAGTTCCGAGATACCGTCCTCGATCTCCCATATCTGTTCCTGCAAGAGCCGCTCCTGACACTCTCTGGACACGGGGATGCGCTCAAACTGGCTGTGACCGATGATAACGGCGTCATAGTCGCCGGTGGCGATGCGGGCGCAGAACTTCTTGCGGTTGCGTGTCTCAAAGTCCTTTTTGGTGGCCACAAGGATATTGGCGGAGGGGTAGAGCCGCAGGAACTCCGAGGCCCACTGCTCCGTCAGGTGGTTCGGCACGGCAAAGAGGGATTTCTGGCACAGGCCGAGGCGCTTTCCCTCCATGGCTGCGGCGATCATCTCAAAGGTCTTGCCCGCGCCCACCTCATGGGCAAGGAGCGTGTTGCCGCCGTAGAGGTCGTGGGCGATGGCGTTGAGCTGATGCTCCCGCAGCGTGATCTCAGGATTCATGCCCGGAAAGATCAGGTGCCTGCCGTCATATTCCCGGGGACGGGTGGAATTAAAGCGCTCATTGTAGAGCTGCACCAGCTCCCGCCGCCTGTCGGGGTCGCGCCAGATCCAGTCACGGAACGCCTCCTTGATGGCCTGCTGCTTCTGCTGGGCGAGGGTGGTTTCCTTACTGTTAAGGACGCGCTTTTCCTTGCCGTCCGCGTCCCTTACGGTGTCGTAAATGCGCACATCCCGCAGGTTCAGCGTATCTTCAAGGATTTTGTAGGCGTTGGCACAGTCGGTGCCGTAGGTCATGCGGGCGTTGATGTCGTTGTAGGGGATGCTGTTCTTGCCGGAGATGTTCCACTCCGCCGTGAACTCCGAGTAGTTGACCTCCAAGGAGCGGCGGGCATACAGAGGCGGCTCCAGCAGCTCGAACATGAACTGCTGAATGTACTTTTTGTCGATCCACGTCGCACCGAGACGCACCTCGATCTCCGAAGCGTCAAGGTCTTTCGGCTGTGCGGCGCGCAATGCCTCCACGTTGGGCAGATAGCCGGGGCTGTCAACGGCGGCTTTCTCCGCCTCTCGCAGCTTCTGCCGGACGTTGCCGGAGAGGTATTCGTCCGCCGTCTGCCAGTCGCCGTACACAGGGTCGAGGAAGATGACGCCGTTCAGCTCGTCGATGATGTCCTCCTCGCTCTTGCCGGTGAGCTGGGACATATACGCCATATCCACGCGGGCTTTTTCCCCAATGGACAGGGCGAGGGCTTCTGCGGCAGTGTCCACGCTGGTGACGGACTGCCGCTGCCGGATGGTGCGCTTGGTGAACATATCCGCCTTGCCCTTGAGCTTGGTCTTGTCCTCATCGTCCAGCATTTCAAGGGAGCAGAGCAGGTAGTAGGAGCTGTCGTCTGCAAAGGCGAGGGCGTTGCCCCGGCTGTTGATGAGGCCATATTTCTCAGTGAAGCGGTCATAGAGGCGGTTGAGCCTTTGCTGCTCGGCGCGTATGGAAATGTCGTCGGATTCCCACATCTGAAGGTCAATGAGCCGGTGAACGCAGTCCCGCAGCTCTGCCATTCCCTTGACGCGCTCCTTTGCGGTGGCGTTCAGGCTGGGCTTGACCATGACGGAGTTTTCCCGGTAGTACACCTCACCGTCCACCACGGCATAGCTGTAATTCTTCACGTTGGGGTCTGCGGGAATGGTATCCTGTATGGTTTCGTTCTCACCGAGGTCAGGCAACTCTGCGGCTTCGTACTTGCCGCCGATATTCTGAATGGCGTATCTGAGCTGCGTGGCAAGGTCCAAATCCTCATACGGTTCCACAGTAAAGTCCTGTCTGCCGTACTGCGTACTCTCCGAGGTCTGTCGGCCTAATACCATTTCGGGGTTGTCGATGAAATACTGATTGATGGAAAATCCGTCCTCATTTTCACCGAGATGCACCCAGTCAGGTTCAATGTCGATGGGTCTGTCACGCTTTTGCAGGAAGATGATGTCGGACACCACCTCCGTACCGGCGTTGGCCTTGAACGCATTGTTGGGCAGGCGGATCGCGCCGAGCAGGTCTGCACGCTGGGCGATATACCTCCTTGCGGCGCTGTCCTTGGCGTCCATGGTATAGCGGGAGGTGACGAAGGCCACCACGCCGCCCGGACGCACCTGCTCCAAGGCTTTTGCAAAAAAGTAGTTGTGGATGGAGAAGCCGAGCCTGTTGTAAGCCCGGTCGTTGACCTGGTACTGTCCAAAGGGCACGTTGCCGATGGCAAGGTCGAAGAAATCCCGTCTGTCGGTGGTTTCAAAGCCTGCCACGGTAATGTCTGCCTTGGGATAGAGCTGCTTGGCGATTCTGCCGGTGATGCTGTCCAGCTCCACACCGTACAAGCGGCTTCCTTGCATCTCCTGCGGGAGAAGCCCAAAAAAGTTCCCGACGCCCATGGCAGGCTCCAAGATGTTGCCGGTCTGGAAGCCCATGCTGCCGACAGCCTCATAGATTGCCTTGATAACCGTGGGGCTGGTGTAGTGAGCGTTCAGCGTGGAAGCTCTGGCGGCGGCGTATTCCTCCGGGGATAGCGCGGCGTACAGCTCTGCAAATTCGTCTTTCCAGTTATCCTTGCTTTCATCAAAAGCGTCCGCAAGGCCGCCCCAGCCCACATAGCGGGAGAGAATTTCCTGTTGTTCAGGCGTGGCCTGTGCGCCCTCAAGCTCCAATTCCTTCAGAAGATTGATTGCCGCCATATTCGCCCGGAACTTGGCCTTTGCGCCGCCGAAGCCCAGCTCATCGTCCATGATGCGGAAGTTTTCCGCAGGCGGTCTTTGCGGCATGGGCGGCTCCGGCTCGGTGGTGCGGATAGTCTGGATTTCAATGTCATAGGGAAGCTGGCCTTTCTCGCCGGGGTAGAACGCTACGGTTTCCGTGGTAAACTGTGGCTGCTCCGGTTCAGTCGCCTCCGATGCTGGCTGTTCAGGATGAGAAATATCTGGTTCAGGCTGTGCCTGTGTCCGGCTCTGCGTCTGCGCTTCCTCCAGAAAAGCGGCGCGCAGCACGGGAGCGGCGTCCGGCCACAACAATCCGAGGGCGTGTACGCCCTTTTCTCCATGCACCTGTGCCTGAAAGCCGCTTCTTGATGTGATGAAATCTGCCTCGGTGCCGTCCTCCAGCGTCATGGTGTCCGCGTCCGACGCGGCGAAAACATTGGAAAGATACGCACCGATGGCGGCATTGCCCTCGCCCTGCCGGAACAGCTCCCGCACCTCGTCCCGGATGTCAGGCGTGAGGATGCCGTTCATCAGGAGGTCGCGGAGGTCGTCGTTTCTGCTCCGTGCGGGAAGATAATCTGTTATGGCGGCGTTTCTCTCATCCCGGCGCAGCAGCCGTTCAAAATTCTCGCGGCTTTCGGCGCGGAATACGGGATAGCGGAGCGCTGGGTCACGAAGCTGCACGTTGAGTGCGCCGACCTCCGTGATTTCAAAGGGTGTGTTGTCCAGATAGACGGTATCGCCCACGGCATACGGCGCACGGAAAATCATGTTTTCCTGTTCGTTTTCGGCAGTGACCTCCTTGACAGGTTGCGTCTGCTCCGCAGCGAAGAAATAGCCGGTGTCGAGGTAACGCTCAAAAACAGTGCGGTCTACGCTGACCGTTTCCTGTTCCGGGACGCTTGGCAGAGTGTACCAAACATTATCTTCGTCTACACGCTCGACCACCATCAGAGTATCCCGCTGTTCGGCTGCGGTGGAAGAAAAGCCGTCGCCCACGCGATAGGCATTCCCCAGCGGCGTTGTGAAAACCGGCGCATCCAGCTCCATACCGCGGCTGCGCTGAATACTGGAGAGGTAGTCAATGGCGTTAGATTGCTCCGCGAAGCGAAGCACCTGCCCACCCTCCTCATAGAAGCGGTCAAGGGCCGAGTCCCAGATGCCGGTAATGCCGCCCTCGTTGGGGTGCAGACGGATGGAAAAACGGTCCGGTGAGTCCATGTGCGCCGCCTGCGCTTCCTGCGCCGCGATCCGCTCTACATCCGCCATGACCTGCCGGACGAAGGGGCTGTTGCGATTAGCTTCCGCATCCACAACCTGCCCATTTACAATACCGCGTTCAGCAAGCGCTTCCCGGATGGCGATGGGGTCAATATTGTCAAAGTTGTCCTGTTCCTGCTCGGTGTAGAAGCTATCGGATTGAATGAGCTGCGCAATGCGCCGCTGCACCTTTGCCCATGACAGCGTGACCGGCTCGGAATATCCTACGAAGATTTGCAGCGGCTTGGAAGCATCCTTCACGCCGTATTCCGCTGCCAGCCATGCGGCGGTGTCCCTGTCGCGGGCATGAGCCTTCATATAGCGGACAACTGCGTGCTTGCTTTCAATCCTGCCGTTCCATTGCTGCAAGGCCGCGTCAATGTCCTCCTGTGTTACCTTGTAGGGAGAGGGCGTGACCGTGGTTGCCAGCGTGGGGTAAAGCTCGTCCAAAAGCTCCTGATGGAGCCGGTTGTGGAAGGAGGGCATATCGAAATAGAGCCGTGTGAGCTGCAAATCCTCAGACGCCATGACGATGCGCCGGATGGCCGCCGCCCCCTCCAGATAGGCGTTCTCATGGTCAGAGTTGCGGCAGGCGTTGAGGAAAGCGTCGTCCGCGACAAGCGCGTTGCCTACGGTCAGCTTATACCCCTCAAACAGCTCGGCCACGGTCGGCTGCGGCACATCGGCGGCAGGATCGCGGAACACCCTCGTGCCGTCTGCGCCAAATTCGGCTTCGTATGCGTCAATGGCGGCTTCTGCTTCATGGTCAACGGAGCGCATGGTATAGACGCGGCGTTCCGTGCCGATTTTCTGTGCTGCGGCAATGGTCACATCGTACTTGTCTCGCAATTTCTCCACATACATCTCTAAATTGTGCGACGGTACGCCGCACATCTCCACACGGCCAGCACCGGGAATCGCTCTTGTGGTAAGGTTGAGATCAAGCAGCTCCGCTGCCTGTTTTGCGTCCTCGCCGTACATCTCGAAGAAATCGCCCACCTGAAACAGCACGATGTCGTCCGGGTGGGCTTCCTTGATGGAATTGTAGTCGGTCTGAGCCTGTGTTGGCAGTTCACGCTCCGCCTCCTTTTCCCGCTGAAGCTGGGCGTAGCGCTCCTTTTCCCTTGGGGAGAGGAAGCGGTCCTTCTGAATGAGGCTGTCAATCCTTGCGGCCACCTTCGTCCAGCTCAGCTCTACATCTGCACAGCCCGCTTTTTTCAGCGTGATGCCTTTGCTGCCGTAATCCTCGTAGCTGCCGCTTTCTCTGGATACGGCATGGGTATGCCCGCCTATGCCGTACTCATCTTTGAGGAAAGCTGCCTTTTCCTTGCCGGTGTGGTCGGCGGTGAAGTATTCGTAAATCCTGCCCTTGCCGCCCTCGACACCGCTGCCGCGGTCAAGGGCGTGGTCGATCTCGTCCTCCGTGATGAAGCGTGCCAGCTCCGGCACGGCGGTCATTTCAGAAGAAAAATCCCTGCGGGGCAAAGGCAACTCCCGCAGGCTCTGCCAAATCTGATCGAGCTTGTGATAGTGGAAGCGCAGCAGGCTTCTGTCCTGCTCATGGGCGGCGTAAAACTGCGCGAACTCGCCGGATAGCGTATCGCGGAAATCTGTGTTTGTCAGTTGCTCCGCCAGCCGCGCCGTTTCATCAGGGAAGCTGCCGCCCCGCAGCGTATCCATGCAGGAGAGATAGCCCTGTTCCCGTGCCTCGTCGCTGAGATCGTGTTTCAGATACCAGAGGGCTTGGGCAAGCTGCATCCGCTCATGCTGCCCTGCCTCGGCAAGCTCCACATTGGAGGCGTATGCGCCGCTGTCCATAAGCTGGGAAATGTGCGCGGCGGCGTCCTGCCATGCGATCACCTGCGCGGTGCGCACATACTCCGCGCTTCTGCCGGGGGCGATGTGGATGCCGTCTACGGCGTACCACGCGGAAAGCTCGCCCTCCGGCGTCTTAAAGCCGTTGCCGCCGTGAAAGGTGCTTTGCAGCAGCGCGGCAATGTCCTCCGTGGACTTCTGCTTCTGGAACGCGGCGGCAATGACCATGCGGGTATCGTCCGAATTGCCGCCCAGCCGCAGCACATGGTCAAGCTGCGCCTGAGAAACGGAAAAAGCGAAGGGCGTCCGCGCAACGCTCTCCGCTTCTTCGATAGATGTAATCTGTTCCGCTTCGGTGGGGAAAAAGGATAGCTGACCGCCCTGTGCGGGGTGTTCTGTTATGCGTAGATCAGCTCGCTGAGGATGATCTCCTCCGCCTGCGCCTTGCAGGTGTTCATCAGGCCCACCCATTTCATTGGGTCGCGGGCTTTCAGCGCCTCCGTCGCTCCGGCCTCCGACGCCAGCTTCGGCATCATCTGCTCCAGACGGCTCTGCGCCGCCTGCTCGATCTCCAGCAGGTGCGGGAACAGGGCTTCCTCCAAGATCATCTGGTTCCAGAGGATGGGCCGATGCTCCTTCAGGTACTTCTGGCGCATCCGCCCGTACTTGCCGAGGGGCTGCTCCGGCACCTCGATCTTCAGGTCGGGGATCATGTAATCTCCGTTCATCGTGTAAGTCAGGTTGTTCTCCATGCTCTGCCGTCCTTTCCGCGCTGTGTTCGCGCTCATAATTTCGTATGGTGACTTCGATCTGCCGCAAAACCTGTTCATTGATCTCGCTGACCGCCGTGCCAAGGGCTGCCACCGTGCGAGGGGTGTTGAAATCAAAGATGCTGAAAAAATCCTCGTGTTCAAAGTGATCCTCCGGCTGCATCCCGCAGCGGGACATGAGGGAGTAGGTGATGCTGACCACCGCGGCGTTTTTGAACGCCACCTCGATGTTGTAATCATCATACTCCTCCAGATAGGAATCCGCAACGATGCCGAGGATGTCGCGGGAATGGTCGCGCCAGTATTCCGCAGCAAGCTGAGAAGCGACGCTCTCGAACTGCTCCGCAAGGCCGTTTTTGCCGGAAACGCCGTAATTACGCTCCAGCATGGCGCTCACGCTGTCGGTATGCGCGTCTTTCAGCTCCCACAAGTTGACGCGGCGGGCGTTTTCCTTTCCGCCGGTGTCGGAAACGTCAAAGACGTATTTGAGCCTTGGCTTGTAGCCGGTAGCGTCAATGAGGGCGATGCCCGTGCTGCCGCGCCGGACATAGCGCCCCATCTTCTCATTCCAAAAGTCGTACTCTGCGCAGGCGGTGGCCTCCGGGCGCTGCATATAGATCATGAGCTGCTCGTTGTAGGGGTATTTATACAGCCTTGCGGCGGTGGTCAGGAACGCCGTCCACGCCAGATGGCTGCCGGTGATCTGCCGCGCGGTGCGCTCCGCCTGCTCCGCGTAGGCTTGCAGTTTGTTTGGCATAAGCAAAATCCTCCCTTCATGGTTTTCTGGTGAAGCCGTTTCTTTTCGCCGCCTCGCTCGCCGCCTGCTTCCGTTTCTCACTGTACGGTGCGGTCAGGCGGAAGGACAAGCGCCCCTTGCGGATGGTGAACTCCATACAGCCTGTGTCGGGGTCTGCGTCCAGTTGACAGCACTCTGCGGGGTGCTGTGCGGCGTAGGCGGCAAGGCGGTTCTTGAGGTCAGTATTGTGGGTGCGGATATGGATAAGGGAATCATTCTCGTCAAAGGTGATTTCCGTGATTTTCTGCGCTTTTGTCAGTCCTGTTCTCATAAATGGCCTTTCTGCGCCTCCTGCGCGAAGCAGGCGCGATTTTGGGGTATTTTCTCCGGCTCATGACTTGGGAAAAACGGCGATTTTCAAACAGAAACGCGCCGGATGAAGAACGGATCATCCGGCACGCTCCCAGCGGCGAATCTGCAATTTTTCCGGCTCTTGACCATAAAACAGTCAGCTTTGCTCAGAGGTCAAAATCCGGCGTCAGGTCAAGGGCGGCGTACTCCGCGTCGGTAATGTCGCGCAGCTTTGCGAGGGCGCTGTCCGTCAGCTCCCGCAGCTCGGCCTCCTCCGCGTCCAGATACCCCCGCATTTCTGTGAGGGCTGCGATCAGGCCCTCGCGGGTGCCTGCCGCGTTGTAGATGCTCATAAGGCTGACTTCATCGTGGGTAAATGGGTTGTTTTTCATATCAAAGCTCTCTTTCCGCGCTCCGTTTGGGCGCTGTTTTATTCTTCGCCTGCTCCGGCGTCCTTTCCCTGAGCTTTTCCAGCACGGAGGGCTTCTTCTGTTCGCGGTGGGAGGCCGCAGCCAGCTCCGTCAGGGAGATGGAAAAGCCCGCCTTGACCTGCGCCTCCAAATCGGCCACGGTGGGCTGCTTGGGGCCGTTGTTGATGATGCCGTCGATCATGCCATAGTCGTCCTCCAACAGCATCTCCGCGTTTTTGAGGTAATTCTCCGGCTTCAGGAAGTTCGGCAGCTCCCGGAAGCCGATGCTGTCAACGTAATGACAGGATACTACGCCGTTTTGCTTCAAGGCAACGATGTCGCTGACCGACAGGCTGTGTCCCTTAAAATCCGCAGGATGATCCACGTTGAACCGCTGATAAATCATATCCAGATTGGTTCTGGCATTCCCATAATCCATAAACCCTCCGGTGTAGATCGCGTCGTAGCCGCCGCGCTCCGGCGTGACGCCCTTGCTCTGCAAGTAGTCATAGTTCATGAAGCGGTAAGCGTCCAATTCACCGCCGCGCCGAATCTGATAGATGAGGAAAGCGTCCTGCGGGTTTTCCAGAAACAGCTTCTCCGTGTCCGCCTGCTCGCTCAGCGTCACAACGCCGCGTACCGCGTCCCATTCCTCGCGCTCCACGCCGAACACGCCGGTGTGGGAGGAAATATCCTCGGCGTCCAGCGCCATGGCCTCGGTGCTGTCGGCATAGAGCAGGAACACGGGAACGTCCTGCATGAACAGCTCCATGGCGCGCTCCTTGGTCAGCGGCAGCATGGCATTGCCGTCCGTGTAGCCGTACTGATACATTTCCAAAAAGCCGATGCTGGTATCCGGCATGGGATAGCCCTGCTCCAGCTCCGGCGGGGGTGGCAGCTCGGTCATTTTTTCGTCAATTTCCGCCTTAGCCTCCGGCTGCGGCTCCTCCTTGGCCCGCCATTCCCTGCGGAACAGGCCGTTGAAGCGTTCCAGCAGCCCATGGGAGCCGTCGTCGATGCCGATCTCGTCTGCCAGCTTGACGAAATCCTCCAGCTCCTTCCGCAGCTCTGTGTCCTCACCGGCAAGCAGCCGGTCCGCCACCGCCTCCGCTGTGGGTCTGTCCGCGCTGTCGGGAACGTTCATATCCCGGCGCAGGAACGCCGCGTAGTCGGCGGCAAAGGCCAGCGCGTCAGTGCGGGAGGGCGGGATGGCGACAAGCTCATATTCCGTGTCCTTGGGAAGCTCGATGCCGCGCTCCTTGCAAACCTCCGCGAAGTGCTTCTCCACATCGGTGATGATGCCGTTTGCGGTTTTGCTGATGGTGTCCAGACTGGCGCGGAACTCCGGCAGCTCGGCGTTTTTTGACCACGTTGCCACATAACCGAAGCTGTTCGCGCCGGTTTCAATGCCGAAGTAGGCGCAGACCATGAAGGAGATGCTTTCGGCCTCCACCTCCTCGGTATTACGGCTTTTGACCTTGCGCTCCGCCGCCTGCTGCAAACCGTAGTTGTGGAGCTTGGCGTGGGCGATCTCATGGACGGCGGCGGATACCGTCTGCACCTCGCTCATGCCCTCCCGCAGCGTGATGCTCTGGGATTTGGGGCTGAAATAGCCGTCCATATCCGCGGACAGCGACTTGAACTCCACCGGCACGGGAGAGGAACGGCGCAGCGCCTCCATGAACGCCCCGTAATTTTCCACGCTGCCGGTCAGGTTGGCGACGGGACTGGTCACGCGCTCCGGCAGGGGCTTTCCGTCCGTCTGGGCGTAGTCGAACACCTTTACCGGGCGGAACATGGGGATCTCGATCTCCTTTTCCTCGGTGATAACCTTTCCGTCCACGTCCAGAATGGGCAGCTTGGTGTCCGGGTCGAGCTTTTCCTGCTCGATTTTCTTCTTATACGGCGTGGGCGCGATGATGGTGATGCCCTTCTCGCCCCGCAGCACATGGCGGGAGAACTTGTCCCGCCAGCGGTTATAGCCCGCCACAAGTGTGGCGTCCGGGCGCTGCAAGTGGATGAGCGCCTGATTGTTGAGGGAATAGTTGTGAAACCGGCTCATGGTGCGCAGGTAATTGCGGTACTTTTCCATATCGCCGGATTCAAAGATGTCGCGGATACCCGCCTCGATGCGGTCGGTGATCTCCTTGAGCTGTTCTCTGTTTTTACCGGGCTTCTCTGGCATTTTTGCCTCCTTTCATCAGGTCGATACGCAGGAGCTGAAGCCCCCGCGAAAGATATTCCCGTAAATCCGTTTTTCCGCAGAGATAGCGGATGTCGCCTGCCTTGTCCTGCTCACGCAGCGTCCACAGGTCCGCCGCCCACCGGACAAATACCGCGTCCGGCGCGTTGAAGGGCTTTTTGCGGCGAAGATAGAGGCTGTGCCGCCCCAGCACCATGATCGTACAGACGGTATTGACCACATCGAGAGAACATTCGTTGAGAACGGCGATCCTCCGTTCATACGAGGCCGCTTCCAGCAGCTCGCGCAGCGCAGGCTTGGCATTTTCAATCAATGCCGGATAATCCGCTCTTGTCGGATACGGAGATTTTCGTGTCATAGGCACTTCCTTTCATTTCATGGGCTGTTTACCCCTAAAATGGCAGCGCCCGCGCAGGGGTAGGCTTTCCTGTGCGGGCGCTCGGTTCTTATTCGTTTTCGGAGTATATACTCCTTGCGGGCGGCGTATATCCGGCGTTTTTGGCGCGCTCGCTGGCGGCCCTGCGCCGCTCGTCGCTGAACGGCTCCCGGACACTGACGCAGCTTTTCGGCACGGCGTAGCTGACCGCTCCGGCGTGGACGGCTTTATCCGGGTACACCTTGTCCGGGTATTTCTCCGCAAGGCGCTTGAGCTTGCGCTTCAGCTTGGGGTCGTGGGTGTAGATGCTGGCGGTGGATTCTTCCTCGTTGTAGAGGATGATACTTTCCTGCTCCAGCTTGGAGAGCTTCATGTCCTCGCCCCCTTGTCAAATTCCAAACGGAAGCGGACGCTCTCGCCGGTATCCTCCAGCACGGCGGTGGCGTCGTAGGTGCCGCCGGTCTTTTCGGAGTAGAGGCCGGTGAGCTTCACACGCCCGTCTGCCAGCAGCGCGGCGGCTACCTTTTTTGTCAGAGCGGCGCGCTTGGCGGCAAAGAACTTGTTGTCCCGCCACAGCCCGAAGCGGCAGTCGTTTTTCTCGCAGAAGAAGCCCTTTTTGCTCTCGGTCACGTCGCTGCCGCAGCGGGGGCATTTGCCAATGACCTCACGGCCGGAGGGAAACAGCACCTCCGCGCCGGAGATGACCTGATAGGTTTTCACCAGCTCCGTGAGCATCTCTGCAATGCCGGTCATGAACTCGTCCGGGGACAGCTCGCCGCGCTCCACCTGCTGCAAGCGGTATTCCCATTCGGCGGTGAGAAGCGGGGACTGGAGCTGCTCCGGCAGCACGGTGATGAGGGAAACGCCGGTATGGGCAGGCACAAGGCTGACGGCCTTTTTTGCCCTTTTGCGCTCCACAAAGCCCGTGGCTACCAGCTTTTCGATGATGGCGGCGCGGGTGGCGGGCGTTCCCAGCCCCTTTCGTTCCGCTTCTTCCGGCATATCTTCCTTTCCGGCAGTCTCCATGGCGGAGAGCAGCGTATCCTCCGTATAATGCTTGGGCGGCGCAGTCTTGCCCTCCTTTACAGCGGCTTCGGCGCAATCCAATACCTGCCCCTCCGACAGCTCCGGCAGTGCGGCGTCCCGCTTTTCCTGCGCGAGATACCGCTTCCAGCCGGTATCAAGGACGGTTTTGCCCTTGGCGGTGAACTCGGTACCGCCGCACTCCAGCGTAACTGTGGTTTCCGCATAGCGGTGTGTATCGCTGACCGCGCGGAGAAGCTGACCTGACACAAGGCGCAAAATCTCGCGCTCTCCCAGCGGCAGGACGGAGGTATCCGCCTTGCCCGCGCTGGCGGTGGGGAGAATGGCATGGTGGTCGCTGACCTTGCGGCTGTCGCAGACCTGTCTTGCGTTCACACGCTCCGGTGCGATGGTTTCGCAGATGGCGGCGGCAACGGCTGCAAGCTCCGGCACGGAGGGTTCCAGATCATCTGTGAGGAAGCGGCTGTCCGTGCGGGGATAGGTGCAGAGCTTCTTTTCATAGAGCGCCTGCAAGTAGTCGAGGGTCTGCTGGGCGGTGTAGCCGAGGCTGCGGTTGGCTTCTCTCTGGAGGGCGGTCAGGTCATAGAGCAGCGGCGCTTTCTCCGTTTTCTCCGTGCGCTGCACCGCCTTGACCGTGACCGGCTGACCGGCGCAGGCGGCGGCGAGGGCGTCCGCCTCCGCTTTCTCTTTGAACTTTTCGGACACGGCGGCAAAATCGCCGCAGCGAAGGTTCACTGCGTAAAAGGCTTCCGGGCGGAACGCCCCGATCTCCGCCTCCCGCTGGACGATGAGCGCCAGCGTGGGGGTCATGACGCGCCCAACATTCAAGGTGCGGTGGTAGAGGACGGAAAACAGGCGCGTGGCGTTGATGCCCACCAGCCAGTCTGCGCGGGCGCGGCAGAGGGCGGACTGATGCAGCCCGTCGTATTCCCGTCCCGGACGAAGGTCCGCAAAGCCCCTGCGGATGGCCTCGTCCTCCATGGAGGAGATCCACATCCGCTTCATGGTTTTCGTGCAGCCTGCCATGTAGTAGACGGTGCGGAAGATAAGCTCCCCCTCGCGCCCCGCGTCGCAGGCGTTGATGACCTCGGTCACGTCCTCCCGGCGCATGAGATCCCGCAGCAGCTCGAACTGTTTTGCTTTGTCCGCTTTCAGCGTGAAGCGCCAGCTTGTGGGCAGGATGGGCAGATCGTCATAGCACCACTTGGCGTACTTTTCATCGTACACATCCGCGCCCGCCAGCTCCGCCAGATGCCCATAGCACCAGCTTACAAGGTAGCCGCCTCCCGAAAGATAGCCGTCGTTGCGTTTGGTCGCGCCCAGCACGGCGGCGATGGACTGGGCGACGGAGGGCTTTTCCGCGATCACTAATCTATGTTGCGTCATATTCGTTTTCTCCTTTTCTGCACAGCAAAAAGCAGCCCCGAAGGACTGCTTTTCGTGTCTGTTTTTCTAATCGTATGTGGGTCAGGGCCGTTCAAGGCACCGCTTCCGGTATCGCTCGGCAGCCTCGGCAAAGGCTTTGCGCTCGGCGTCGGTTGGATCCCGTGTTCCATCCAAAAGGCGGCACTGTTCATAGCTTTCCACCGCGCCGGTCAGCCTGTCCAGCAGCGCCTCCGGCGTGAGGCAAATCTCAGCGGTGTCCCAATTTTCACGCCTGTCATCCCATGTGAGGTAGGTATAGCCGTGCCGGGTCGGCACCACCTCCACGCCGGTATCTTCTGTAAGGTGCTCCCTGAATGCCTCCAGCACCCGTTCAAAGCTCAGCATCCGTATCACATCCTTTTCCGCTGCATTTGGTCTTTCATGGGTACATTGTAGCATTGGCGGGAGAAGGCGGCAAGGGTCGGGGTCCTAACGCTCCGGCGCTTTTGCCCGCAGTTTCTCCCGCAGGTCGGTGTCACGGTAGCAGGGACGGAGGCAGACGGTGCCGTAGCGGGAACAGCCGCAGCAGAAATGCCCCTCCGGGGCAGGGGTGCGCGGCGTTTCCTCTTTTCCCGGATAGGGGCGCTGCATCATCAGCCGCTCCAGCGGGTTTTTGGTAAAAAGGGTCATGCATCCGCGTCCTCCGTTTCCTCCGGCTCGTCCGCATCGTCCTCGTTTTCGTATTCCTCGTCCTCATCGCCATAGTCGTAATCGTCCAAGTCCACAGGTCCCTTTGTGTCGGGCTTCTTCTTACGGAGCTTGAACCAATACAGCGCGCCGCCGCCCGCCATCAGGAGCAGCAGAACAATCACAACAAGACCGCTGCCGGACTTCTTTTCGCCGCCGTCCTTGTCGGGGCTGTCGCTCGTATCCGGCGTCGGGTCGGGTTCCGGCGTCTTTTCCGCGACCTTTTCCTTGCCCATGCACTCCGTCATGTTGTTCTTGCAGACTGCGCAGGCGGTGTTGACCGCACCTGCCTCGCACTTGTCCTTGCAGGAGCAGACGGGGGCGGAATCCTCGTCGATGAGTGCAAGCAGGTCGCTTTCGTCCACAAGGTTCAAAAAGTAGGTTTCATACTGATCTCCGTCCTCGTCCAGCGGCTTATCGTAGTCAATCACCAGATAGAGGGTATGGCCGTTGCGGGTTTCCACCGCGATGAACTGCTTGTTGGTGTGCTTGTCATAGAGCAGGTCGCGGGTGACGGCGCTGCCGTTTTTGGAAAAGCCCGTCCCTTTCTCAATGGCGACAGGCGCGGCGGTACCGGCGGGCTCCTGTGCTTTCGCCGGCTCGGCGGCGGGCGTCTGTGCCGCAGCGGGCTTTCCCGTGCTGCCAGAGGCGTTGGAGGGCTTTCCTGCACCGGTATTGCTGCCGTTGCTGCCGGTATTGCCGCTGCTGCCGGTATTGCCGGAGGACTGCTTCCTGCAATCGCAGTCTGAGGGACAATGGGTGCTGTGTTGCTCCGGTGTGGGGCTGGGCGCAGGCGTTTCCTTTTCATAGAAGGGGTTGGCGATCACCACATAGCCCGTGCGGTTGCCCGCGTTGTCCACGCCCATGATGTAAAAGTGGGAATCCCGCGTGTTTTTGTCAATGCGGACGCTGAACTCCCCGTTTTGCAGCGTGGTATAAAGCTCATCGTTCACATAGACGCCCGCCATGCCGGAGAGTGCGTCGGCGGCCTCCACGCGCAGTAGCGTACCGCTGACGCCTGCGCGAAGGACCGGCGCTTCAAGGTCTATGCAGCGCAGCTCCAGCGTCAGCGTATGCTCCGTGCCGTAGGGGTCGGTGACAAAGAAAAACACGATACCGTTGTCCGGCACCGTGTAGCGGGCGCGGCCGTCGTGGGCAAGCTGCTCCGTCAGGTCTGTTCTCTGCGCGTTTTCGCCCAGTGCTGCCTCCGCCTTGTTCCAGCCGGTGCCTTTCTTATCCACGATACGGACCGTGACCGTCACCGGCGCGTTGTGCCAGCCTGCCGGAATATCTGCCTCCAGCTCATATTCCGCCTCCGGCTGCGGCGTTTCCGTCGTTTCAGGCGGCGCGGGAGCCGGTTCCTGTGTGTCCGGCATTTCTTCGGGCGTGACGGAAGGCTCGGTCTCCACGATCTCCGGCGTGCTTTCCGGCGCGTCGCCTGCCGGGGCGGCCTCCATATCCGTCGCCATGGCCATGCCGGACATGGTGAAAAACATCATCGCAAGGCAAAGGACGGCGGCAACTCCGCGCAGCAGCCGGTTGTTATTCTTCTTCATGCACATAGTTCGTATCCTCCTTGGTATTGGGTGTGATAAAGGGCGCGCCGCCCCTTTTGAGCTGTGTGAGGAACTGCGCCAGCTCCTCCATGCTCATGCCGGTGGCGCGGGCAAGGCCGATGATGTCGGTATTCTCCAGCTCGACGATGCTCTCGTCAAGCTCCCGGTTGCGGGAGCGGAGGGCGGCGATCTTTTCATCGTTTTTCGCCCGTTCAGCCTTGAGCTTTGTAATCTTAGGGTTCATTTTTTTGCTCCTTTCTGAGAGATCAGGGCGCAGGTACGCGCCCGTATGCAAGGAAATGGGATTGCCAATAGCTTGAAGCAAGGCTTGTGTACTGGATGGGGTCGCCGCAGTGGAGCATCATATCATTGCCCACATAGATGCCAACATGGGACGCGCCGGTGGTGTCATAGGTGCCTTGGAAAAACACCAGATCGCCCGGTCGGACATTGGCGGCGGACACCCGCGTACAGATGCCCAGCAGCCCCGAAGCGCCCAGCCGTCCGAAGCTCCAGCCCACGCCGCAGTTGTTGTAGACGTAGCTGACGAAGCCGGAGCAGTCGAAGGAGGTGGCAGGACTGCTGCCGCCCCAGACGTAGGGGTAGCCGAGATACTTCTCCGCCTCCTTGATGATGGCGGCGAACTGCGCGTCCTCCAGCGCCTCTGGGGGTATCTCGTACTTCTCATAGTCGGCGGTGTAGTATTTCCCGATGTACTCCGAGCCGCCGAACAGGTCCGGGCGGTTGCCCAGAGTAGCCATATACATGGTGTAAAGGGAGAGCTGATCCTGCGACATGATATAGACCGGCACATGGGAGAGGTTAAAGTTTTCCAGCTTTACGGTGCAGATGTAATAGGTGTACGGCACCTGCACGTCGTACTCGTAACTTTGCAGATTGCCGTCCGCGTCGGTGTAGTAGCCGGTACGGGTTTCCGTGCGGTATCTCGTTTCCGTAGCGACGGTTTCCGTTAGGATGTACTGCTTTTCAAACAGCATCTCCAAGATGCCGCCGACCTCGGCTATCGTCCACTCTTTTCCTTTCAGGGCGGTAACGGCGGAAATCAGCACATAGGGGTCATGCTCGATGTCGTCCAGATCAAAATGGTACTCATCGTAGTCGTGGGTGCTTTCGTAGGTGTCGAGATACTGCTGCAATTCCGCTTCCATGGCGCAATACTGCGCCTCTGCCGCCAGCATATCCGCGTCCTCGCTGGGGTAGGTGGACACGTTGACGCCGGTTGCCCCGCCCTGAATCAGCATGGAGCAGGAGGACACGGTGCAGAGGATAAGGACCAGCATGGCGGCGATGCCGCCCACAATAAGAAAGCCCTTTTTGTGACGGGCGATGAACTCACCGGTTTTCTTTGTGCCTTCTGCGGCTTTCCGCGCCGCCTTTGCCGTGGCTTCGGAGGCTTTGACCGTATTCCCGGCGCTTTTTCCGGCTTTGGCGGCGGCATACTCCCTCTTGATGGCCTGCTTCTGCTGCCAGCGGGAGTAGGGATTGCTGGAAAACTGCGGGTCATGGTGCTGTGCCGTTTTGCCCAGCGCACGGAGGTTGGCGCGGTCTGCCTTGGCCTCGGCCCGGTCCGCGCGGCGGTAGGGCTTCTCCTTGTGGGAGCGGTGGGCGTGCTGGGCAAGTCGCACGGCGCGCTCCGCCGCCTGCTCGACGCCGTGGGCGCTCTCCACACCCACATTGTCCTGCTCATGCTCCCGAATCTCCCTGTGGACGGCGGACAGTGCCGCCGCTCCGGGCGCGTCCCGCAGGGCGTGGGTGAGCTTGGAGGGCGGCCGCTTCTTGTCCACCTCCTCAAAGGAAAGGCGCGTTGTGACCGTTCCGGTTTTCGGGTCAACGACGCGCTGCTTTTTCTTCACGGTTTTCTTGGGTATCTTCGCCTCGGCCTTTTCCAGCTTCTTCATGCGCTTGTCCGCTTTTCGGATGGCCTTTTTCAGTTCCGGCGCTGCCAGCTCCTCGTCGGTAAACAGCAGCCGGGGCGAGCGCTTGCTCATGGGGTTTCACCTCCGTTCGGGGCATACGGTACGCCGAGAAAGTCCAGCACCTTGCCGCAGCCCAATTTATGGATACAGAAATCGTACTGCTTGGGATGTGTCAGCGCCATGCGCTGAAAGCGGTTCGGCTCCTTTTCCAGATGAACACCGAACATACAGAACATACAGCCGGTGCGCTTCGCGCCGGTGGTGGTCAGCCTGCCGTTTTCCTCCACGATCTCACCGTAGACGGAGGCATACGGGATGCCGGTCATTCTGAGATAGGTCAATACGTCCTGCTCCGTCCAGAAGGACATGGGCTGCGAGGTGGGGTCCCGCTTATGATAGGCGTTGCATCCGATTTTGAGATAGACGCTCTGGCGGCGTGCGCTCTCACAGGCCATGGTCGCAATGATCTGCTTTCTACCGGTTTCCCGGTTATATCTGTGCAGGGGTCGCTCCTTCATCACGGCGCAGCAGGCGTCGGAAACGAAAAACGGCGCATCCAGCAGGATACGCCATTTCATGTATCGTTCATTGTATTTTGAGGGCGTACCGTCACGGTTTAATCCGTTCAGATGGCACAGCGCCCACGGGCTGCCACGCTTTGCATAGCGAACGCGCCGTGCCACGTCCTTGGAAACGACGGGATAGCCGTATTCCGATATGACCTTGGAAAAGGGCATCTCCGGGCGCAGCCACGTTACATTGGGTACGGTTTTCACAAACTCCCGTATCTCCGGGTATTCCAGCCCCGTGTCCACAAATACGGCGGGAATGTCGGGGAACGCCCGCCGCGCAAGGTCCAGCAGAACGGTGCTGTCCTTGCCGCCCGAAAAGGAAACGGCTACCTTGCCGTCGTAGTGGTGATACCATTCCAAGATTTTTGCCTGTGTCACACGGATTTTGCGCTCCAGCGGCCACGCCTGCATGACGCTCAAATCCTGCCGGGTGTAGGCGTTCATACCGCAACACCTCCGATCCGTTTCTCTGCCAGCGTACAGTATTCCGGGTTCAGCTCAATGCCGATGTAGTGCCGTCCGAGCTGCTTTGCCACCGCCGCCGTAGTGCCGGAACCGAGGAAGGGGTCCAGCACCACGCCTCCGGGCGGGCAGCCTGCCAGCAGGCAGGTTTCCGCCAGCTTGGGCGGGAAAGCGGCGAAATGCCCGCCCCTGTACGGCACGGTGTTGATCTGCCATACGTCGCGCTTGTTGCGAAGCTGCGGGATGTCCTCATCGGCGTACCCGTTCGGACGGTGGTCGTTGAGGTGTTGGTGCTTCTGACCGGGAATATCCGCGGAATACTTGTTGCCTGCACCAAATCCGCGCTTCATCCGCGCAGGAGTGGAGGCTGCAACCGGCTCCGCGATGGCGGCGGCATCATAGTAATAGCGGCGGGACTTGGACAGCAGGAAGATATGCTCATAGCAGCGGCTTGGCCTGTCCTTGGTGCTTTCCGGCATGGGATTCGCTTTCATCCAGATGATGTCCGAGCGCAGATACCAGCCGTCTGCGCGCAGCGCGAACGCCAGCAGCCACGGGATGCCGATCATGTCCTTTGCCTTGCAGCCCTCCACCTTGCCGTTGAGGGCGACCGCCTGACCGGTCCTGCCGTTGGGGTACTTGGGGTCGAGGCTTTCTCCCTGATTGCCCTTTCCGGCATAGGTGTCCGCGATATTGAGCCAGAGTGTGCCGTCCGGCGTGAGAACGCGCCTGACCTCACGGAAAATACCGGTCAGGCGCTCTACATACAGCGCAGGCGTTTCCTCCCGCCCAATCTGGTCTGCCATGCCGTAATCCCGTAGTGCGTAGTAGGGCGGCGAGGTTACGCAGCAGTTCACGGAGCTGTCCGGCAGGGTTTTCAGCACGGTCAGGGCGTCGCCGCAGTACATGCGGTCAGCCTGCATAGTCGAACTCATCCCTTAGAAGCGTGGTAAGCCCTTCGACAGCCGTAAGGATGTCCCTGCACACGCCGGTCAGCTCAGATATGGCCGGTTCTCCGTCATACTCAAATACGTCGGCGTCCTCGTCCGCCTCACGCTCTGCGGCGTATTCGCGCTCGATGCGCTCGGCATACTCGCAGCAGCGTTCGCCGGGGCAGCAGGGATCATCCGCAGGAACGTAACCGGCGTATTCCGGCTCGATCAGGTCGTTTTCGATGAGGTCGGACAGGTCCGCAAGGTCACGGGACTTGAGGTAATTGAGCGCCCTGCCCCAAGAACTGAACATCTCCTCGCAGCGCTCGTCAAAGTCGAGGGTGGATCTGCGTACAAGGTCCAGATAGCCGTCCTTCTCGGCTCCGTTTTTGATGTAGTGCATGAGGATGGTCGCCATCCACAGCAGCTCCAGCTTTTCCTCGATGTGGCGCAGATAGTCCTCGCCGTGGATCAGGTACAGATTTTCTTTTTCCATTGTGATGCTCTCCTTTACATTATTTACAGTAGAATCAGGTCAGGCGATCTCACCCAGCATGGTGAGAAACAGGGACTTGCCCTTGGGCGTGACAAGGGTATATACCCCCTGATGCCCGTTGACGGCGATATAGTCCTTTACGAAGAACAGGCCGTCGCTGGCGGGCTTGGCGTAGGGTAGGAGCGTACCGGAGGGCGCGCGGTAGAGATAGCGCTTGCGGATGAGGAACGCGGTGAACATTTTCTCCGGCACCTTCAGCTCCTTTGCGGTGGCGCGGAGATTGGTGCAGCACTCCGGGTGGATGAATGCGTCGTAAAAGTCCGCCTTGGGCTTTGCCAGCCGCAGCTCCTGCTGAAGCAGCTCGTTTTTTCGCTGTTCCTCCAGCATCCGCTGCGCCATGAGCAGCACCAGCTCCGGGTTTTCCAAGACCTGCTCCAGCACGGATTTCGTCATGTACGCGCCGTGCTTGCGGATGGCCGGAATGACCTCATGGGTGATCCAGCGCTTGAACGCCTTTGCCTCCGGCTTGCGGGAGGTAATCACCAGCGAATACAGTCCGGGTTCGTTGATGATAGCCATGCGCTGTTTCCCACCAAGGGTATCAATAGTGCTGATACCCTTTTCATCATCATCCAGACGCTCAACCGTCATGCTCGGATTCCCCAGTTCCAGCGCTTTGCACACATCCGCCGCCACAAACCACGGCTCGCCGTTGAGGTTCAGCGTTCGCACCTTTCCAAAGGCGTTGTTTTCAAAAATCATCAGTTTGTTTTCCATCGTGCAATTCCTTTCTTGTTTTGTTATGCAGTCTGCTCCTGTGGCTTGGTGGTAAGTAGGTCATAGAGTTCCCCGCGGGGGAAGCGGTCTACAAAGGGAAGAATGACGTTTCCATAAAAAAGCAGCCCTTCGCCTTCACCGCTGTGGGTGACATACGAGAGCTGATGCGGGGAGATATTGAGCTGTTTTGCGAGAATCTGCCGGTCGCCGCTGGCCTGATTGAGCATGAGGATGAAATCGCTGTTTTCAAAGATGTTCTCCACCTCGCGGGAGGAGAGCAGGTCGTAGGGTAGGGTAAAGGCGCCTTGCCGCCGTTGGCGGTAGGTTTCCTACACCCTCCCTCGGAACCGGACTTACTCCTCTCGAAGTATCCGGCTCCCCATTAGTAATTAACGTATTGATTAGTGTCTGTGTATTCTTTCATGGCACTTGCTACAAACAACAAGCGTTTTCCGCCGCTTCTTTTTCATCACGGTTTCCCAATCAGAATTACCCAATTCGTTTAAGTTCCGTATAACGTGAACCTCATACAAATCGGCTTCTTTACACCCACATAGTTCACAAACTCTGGCATTGAGCCGTTGTCTAATAGTGGTTTTCCAGCTGAATTTCTTTCTCTGATAAATGATGTCACTCGCTTCGCCACGCTTACAATCTGCGATTTTAACAGGGCGAACACGTTTTGTTCCTGCTTTAGTTTCATAAGGGACAGACCATGTTTTCCCGTCTTTATACTGGCGAATGATTTTGCGGATACTGGTTTTGTGCTTATTAGCAATCGTCTTTAAGCAACTGTACTCCATAAGATAGCAGAAGTAGTCCAGCGTGTGATAATCACAAGCCAGATTGTAATAGTTGCATAATCCTCTTGCTTCGGCATTGTACTGTTCCACAATCTCATAATCCGCAAGGTTGAGAAGTCCGGCTCGGTGTATCGGCTGAAACTCCCCGTTTTCCTTTTGGCGAATGACTTTCTTTGCAAACATGAATTTCTCAATCTTTTCCGTATGGGGAACAGACAGGGCAACTTTCATGTGCAGGGTACGGGATTTTCTCCACGTTCCGTTTTTCATTCTGTGACCTTTGACTTCCTGATTTCTGCGGACGCAAATATCATATCCAATGAAACGGACTTTTTCGGAGCTGTGCGTTATCAGCGTCTTTTCCTCGCTTAGAGTTAATTTCAGCTCTGTGCTTAGAAATTCAGCGATTTCGGCTTTCAAGTCCTCACATTCCGCTTTTGTGCCGCACACACCTGCCAGCCAATCGTCCGCATAACGGACAAAAGTGAACTTCTTGTTGTCGGCAGGTTTGCAGGGCAGATTTCTCATAGCTTCCTTCTGTGCCCTATGCTGGTCAATCAGTTCTTGTCTTGCCGCTTCATCAGCGGTATGGTCAATCCAATAAGACAGTCTTTTTAATTCTTTGCTTGCCGCATGATATTCCGGTGTCTGATATGCAGACCTCGGCTTATCAAAGCGTTCTGCGATTTCCCGAAACTTCTTGTCCAGCTCATTCAGATAGATATTTGCAAGTATTGGAGAACAGATACCACCCTGCGGGGAACCGCTGTAAGTGGCGTTGTATTTCCAATTCTCGATATACCCAGCTTTCAAAAACTGGCGAATGATGTTCAGAAAACGACTGTCCTTGATTTTCCTGCTCAAAATATCAATCAATTTTTCGTGATTGATGTTATCAAAACAACCTTGTATATCGCCCTCGATAAACCAGACCACGCCTGTGAAGTCAGAAGAAATCTGACGGAGTGCGGTATGACAGCTTTTACCCGGTCTGAAACCGTGGGAGTGGCTGTCAAAGACAGGTTCATAGATAGCTTCTAAAATCATTCTGACAACTTCTTGCAGGAGCTTGTCATGGAAAGACGGGATACCCAGCGGACGGAGCTTTCCGTTTTTCTTTGGAATATACTCACGCCTTACAGGATTGGCTTTGTAGGTTCCGTCCTTTAGTGACTGGATTAACTCTTTTACATAGAAGTCACTGAAACCGTCTGCGGTATCGTTGTCGATACCCTGTGTTGTTGCACCTTTGTTTGCATAAAGTTTCTGATAGGCGGCGTAGTAAATATCTTCACGAAGTAAGTATCTGTAAAGTCTTGTGAATACGCCGTCTTTGTGTTCGCTGGAACACTTTTCAATACGCTCTAAAATTTCAGATGTTGGTTTCATTGAGGTTTCTCCTCCCTTTCATTCTTACATTTTAGATGTTACTAACTGGCTCCCTTCGCCATGTAAGGGTCGTTATCCCTCTCGGACTACTATGGAGCCTCCGTTACCATATCCGGCAAATGAGCCAGACTTAGGCAATCCCCAGTTAGCACTGTGCATAGGTTAGTGAAGATTGTCGGATATGCTTTCGGTTCGTTGTGACGTGTTCTCACGCCTGTTTCATAACGTGTTGGCAGTTGTCCCGCCGTGAAAGATGACGTGACAGCGTTATGACATGGGTTTCAGGACTTTTCCCACACCTGCAAAAAACAGGAACTGGAACCTTACATTCGATAAACCCAATCTTATCCTCATATCTTCTTAACATTAGAAAACAGTCGCACCTAAGTCCTTTGGTGACTATTCCTTTTTCTGCCATGCGCTGTTCCCGTAAAGGATTTCTCCTTAGTCGGTAAGGCAGATTGTTTCGCACACTGCCGTGTGCGGCAGTACCTTAGACTGCTTTGCACAGCGCCCTATCTGGGCGCACTTTGACGTTCTGCGTGATGCCGGTGGGGATACCGCCCCATTTGCGGAAGCGCTTCCAGATTTCCACGGTGTAGGCCGCCGTCTGCTCCTCGCGCAGCAAAAGGTGCATTTCGTCAATGTAGTAGCGGGTGGATTTGTGGGCTTCCCGGTTGATGGTCACTCGATTCCACACGGCGTCCTGCACGATGAGCATCCCGATCTTCTTGAGCTGCTTGCCCAGCTCCTTGATGTCGAAACTGACAATGCGGTTTTCAATGTTGATGTTGGTGCGGTGGTTGAACACGTTGAGGGAGCCGGAAACGTAGATTTCCAAAGCCGTGGCGATGTACTGCGCCTCCTTTTCCTCCTGCCGCCGCAGCTCGTTATACAAGTCCTCCAGAATCGGCATATTCTCCGGCACAGGGTCGCTGAGATAATCCCGGTACACCATGCGCACACAGCGGTCGATGATGGTCTTTTCCACCGGCATGAGGCCGTCCTTTCCGCCCACGATCAGCTCGCAGAGGGAGAGGATGAAGTCGGATTTCAGGCTCAGCGGGTTTTCATCGTCGCTGTAATTGAGATTCAGGTCCATAGGGTTGATGTAATGCGGGCTTGTGGGGGAGATTTTAATGACCTGTCCATGCAGGCGCTCCACCAGCGGCCCGTATTCGGCTTCGGGGTCGCAGATGATGATGTCATCGTCGGTGACGAGGAACACATTGGCGATCTCCCGCTTCGCCGCAAAGCTCTTGCCGCTTCCGGGTGTGCCAAGGATGAGGCCGTTGGGGTTCTTGAGACGCTTGCGGTCTACCATGATGAGGTTGTTCGACAGCGCGTTCAGCCCGCAGTACAGGGCTTCCTTGCCGTCCTGAAACAGCTCCTGCGTTGTAAAGGGGATAAAAATAGCGACGCTTGATGTGGTCAAGCCCCGCTGTATCTCGATCTGGTTCAGCCCCAACGGGAGGCTGCTCATCAGCCCCTCCTCCTGCCGGAAATCAAGGCGTGTGAGCTGGCAGTTGTACTTCTGGGCGATGGAGGCCGCCTGAAATACGTTGTTGTCAAGCTGCTGGCGGCTGCCTGCGGTGTTGACCACAATGAAGGTCAGCAGGAACATTCTCTCGTTGCGGCTTTGCAGGTCTTGCAGCAGCTTCTTCGCCTCCGTGCCGTAGGTGGCGAGGTCACTGGGGATGATGTCCATGTCGTATCCGGCGCGGACGGCCTTTTTCTGCTCCTCAATGGTCATTTTCTGCAAATCCGTGATCTTCCGCTTGATGGTCTTGATGGCCTTGACCTGATCCACGGACTGGACGTGCATACTGACGATGAGGGAGCTTTCCATGTCGAGGAAGTCCGCCAGCATCCGGTCGTTCAGCTCCGGCGCTAAAATCTGCAAGAAGCTGGCGCAGCCAATGCGCCTGCCGACGCCGAAGGAGCGTCCGGTGCGGAACTCAAAGGAGCTGGGAGCGATGAAGTCCTTGACCGAAAGGCCCGATGGTGCCAGCCAGTCCCACGAGAAGCGGAACGGCTCCTGTTCGTCCATGTGCAGCATCCCGTGCAGCAGCCGCAGCCGCTCCATGCCGTTCATGGGCTCCGCTGCCACGCCGAGGCGCTTGAAGTTGTTGAGGATGTCCGTTTCGATGCGCTCTAAGCGGGGCTTTGCCGCTTTCAGCCCGTCCGCCTCCACGCCGAAGGTCAGGTACTTGGTCTTGATGAGGCCATTGTTGCCGCGGGCAAGCTGGTTCTGGAGCATCTGGGTGTATTCCAGACGGATGCTGTCAAAATCGTCGCCCTGCGGCGAGATGGTGATGTACCTTGCGTAATTGTCCTTGTTGGCGGACATATTCACGAAGGAGAGCTGAAAGCGCACGGAGCTGTCAAAGTAGTTGAGGAAGTCGCACCAGCCGTCAAAGATGGCGGTCTTGTCCTCGTTCTGGTTGAGCTGATAGTTGATGTCCTGAAACTGGACGGTTTTCGTGTAGTAGCTGTCCGTCACGCGGCAGATGCCGTCGGGGAACATCCGCTGAAACGGGATGCTGTCCTGTGCGGACTTCTGTTTCTTATCCTGCCGCTTCGCTCTTGCGATGGCGGCCTCGATCTGCCTGCGTTCGGCGCGGGTGAGTTTTGTGCGGGTGGACAATGCGATACACCTCCCGGTCTAAATTGTCCTGCCGTTCCAGAACGGCGTAGAAATTATTGGTTGCGTAGGGGCGCTGCTTGGGGCGCAGGAAGCAGACCTGCACGATGTTGCGGACGATCTTTTCAAGGGGCTGTCCGTTCTTCTCATACATGGCCAGCAGGAAAAAGGGCAGCATGAGCAGGATCATGCAGATCGCCGCCGTGCTGACGCCGGTATGGGCTTTGAGCAGGAAGAACAGCGGAACGCCCAGCGCCGCGCCCGCGCCGAAGCAGATGAGCTGGCGCTTCGTCAGGTTCAGCAGCACCTTGGTCTTGACCGCGTTCAGGTCTTTGGGTACGGGAACGTATGCCATAATGATGTACCTCCGTCAATGACTGTTGAAAATTGACTTTGCGAGACTGCTGGTTTTGAACAGGGTGAAGCAGAGCAGCACCGTGTAGCCCATGCACAGCCAGATGGCCGTGGAAATGTTGTCGTCGATGAGCATATTCTGTACCAGCACCGCATAGATGGCGATGCAGATGATGATGAGAAAGCCCTGAAACGCCAAAGCCAACAGGGAGCGGAGATAATTCTGCCCCATGCCGCCCCATTCCTTGCCCATCATGGTGGCCATGGGAATGGGCGCGATGCTGGTGACGAGGTAAATCTCGATCATTCTGCCGTAGATGATGATGAAAATGCAGATGGTCAGCCCCCACATGGTGAAGCCCACCACGAAGGATTGCAGCCACAGCCCCAAAAGCGTCCACACGTTCATCTCCAGCAGCCGCGCCTCGAGGTCTGCGATATGGTCGGCAAGGTTGATGGAGGTGTTTCCGACGATGATGCCGGAGGCACTGTTGATGACGCTCTGCGCCGCCTCAAACACGCCCATGACGATGTTCCATGTGTTGGACACAATGAGCACGGCTGCCGCTGTCTTGAATACCCACTTAAAGAATACCCATGTGTCGATGTCGTGGAGGTTATTGCGGTCCGCGATAAGCTGTATCAGCTCCAGTGTCATCACAAAGGCGAGGATCACGCCGGCGATGGGCAGGATCAGGTTGTCCGAGAGGGAGCGTATCATGCTGTAAATATTGGCGTTCCACGCCTGCGGGGTGCTGCCGATGTGTCCCGCCGCCTCCGCGACCTTGGCGTTGACGTTATCAAAGAGGCCGGTGAGGTTGTCCATGATGCCCCCGACCAGCAGTTCCTTGAGCCATTCGGTGAATTTTTCCCATATCAAATCCAATGGGTCAGCCCTCCTTTCCCGCCCCTGCCCGTGTCAGGCGGGCAGGGGCGAAGGGTTTTACATTGCGGCATGGACGGGATTAACCGAACAGCCCTTTGAGCAGCGGCACGAGAATCATACCGATGAGCGCCACACCGCCGCCCGCCATGAGCTGTTTCATGCCCTGTGATTTTGCGCCCGGATTATCATTTCCGTAGCCCTCCAGCAGGTTGATCACGCCCCAAATGCCAAGACCGGCTCCGAGGGCAATGACGAGGGTCTGCAACACATCGACTGCGCTATTGAAGAAATCCATATTTTATGTGCCGGAATCGTTTCTTTATGGTTTTTACGATAGAAACCGCAAAGCCGGAATGAGCTGGCCGCTGTGTGCGGCTGTCGATTCCGGCTTCTCCTTTCAAATTTTCGGTTGTGCTTTCCTCCGACTTTGCGTTTCGCCTGTATCTCTTGCATTGTCGGCGTCCTCCTTTACGGAATGGGTGTCTGATCTATATATAAAAATCCGCCAAATCAGGCGGATTCTGAACCTGCGGCCGCGCCCGCGTCAAAGACCTCAAATTCCTCCTCCGACTTCAGCTTGAGCTTTGTGGAGAGGAATTTTTCAATGTCAAAGGCGTTTTTCGGGTCCGCGTCGGAGAGGTATCGGTAGTTGGGGTGTTTTGTGATGTCGTATTTGTCGGATAGAAACGGCCTGACGCCGCGCAGCTGTAAGATGCACTTGCCGCCATTAAGAACGGCAAGCTCATCCTGACTCATCAGCTCCTTGCCCAGCTTCTGATAGTTCAGGCTGTGGGAAACCTCTCTGCCGCGGCTTTCGCCGGTGTTGAAGGTGTCAATGGTTTCCTTGCCCAGTGCGGCGGACAGCTCCTTTAATGTGGTCGGCTCCTTGCCGCCGAGGAATACGGAGCTGTCGCAGTTGCCGATGATGGTGTCGCAGTTGTCCTTGTAGAGTGCCTTGAGCTGGCTCTGTGCCTGCAAGACAAGGCAGGCGGAGATCTCGCGGCTGCGGATGGTGGCCATCAGCTTCTCCAGCTTGGGAATCTGCCCGATGTTGGCGCACTCGTCAATAAGGCAGCGCACATGGACGGGCAGCCTTCCGCCGTATACGTCGTCCGCCTTGTCGCACAGGAGATTGAATAGCTGGGTGTAGACCATGCTGGCAAGGAAGTTGAAGGTGTCGTCTGTGTCGGAAATGATGATAAACAGCGCCGTTTTCCGGTCGCCCAGCGTGTCCAGCTCCAGCTCGTCGTAGGAGGTGATCTCTCGAAGCTCCTGAATGTCGAAGGGGGCAAGGCGCGCACCGCAGCTAATTAAAATGCTTTTCGCTGTTTTGCCCGCCGCTAAGCGATATTTGGCATATTGGCGCACGGCGAAGTGATGCGGCTCCCGTTTTGCCAGTTCTTCAAACATCAGATCGACGGGATTTTTGAAGTCCTCGTCGTCCTCCCGCACCTCCATGGTGTTGATCATCTCGATGAGGGTGGCGAAGTTCTGCTCCTCAACCGGCGCTTCGTAGTAGATATACCCGATGAGCGCCGTGTAGAGCAGCGTCTCCGCCTTGCGCCAGAAGTCATCGCCGGATTTCCCGTCCCCCTGCGTGTTGGCAATGAGGGTCGTGACCAGCTTCAGAATGTCCTTTTCGCTGTGGAGATACGCGAAGGGGTTGTAGTGATGGGACTTCTTGAAGTTGATCGTGTTCAGTATCTTGATCTTATACTGGTTCCGTTGGAGTAATTTTCCGCATTCGACCACGATGCTGCCTTTTGGATCGGTCACAACGTAGGAACTGTGAAGCTGCATGAGGTTTGGCTTGATGAAAAACCGCGTCTTGCCGCTGCCGGAGCCGCCCACCACCAGCACGTTTTTGTTGCGCGCTGTCTTTGGATCCTTGGGTCGGCTGTTCATGGTCAGCCGCTCCGTCTGGGTGAGAATGACGTTGTTGGCAAAGGTGGGGTCAGTGTAGGGCTTGATGTCCTCCGCGTTGCCCCATCTTGCGCTGCCGTACTCGATATTCTTCCGAAACTTCCGCGCGTTCTTCCCCTTGACGTAGACGGCAAGCCGGATGAGAAGGGCGGCGGCAATGCCCACGCACAGGTCGATGGGGTGAAAGCTGGGCAGCGCGGACTGAAATGCGGCGGCGAAGCCCTCCATGATGTGCAGCGCCTTTTGAGAGAAGTCCGCGCCGGGAGCCAGCCGCGCCGCCTGCCCTAACTTGGTGGCAAAGAGCGCGATAAAAACATAGGGGATATTGGGAAGCAGGAGCTTCTTCACGTTGATCTGCTTCATAGCTCCAGCCCCTTGTCCTTGTTCCGGGACTTGTCCGGCGTAAGGGACAGCACCTTCGCCTTGAGCGCGCGGAGCTGCTCCAGCACCGAGGGTTTGTCTTTCGAGGCGCGTCTGACCTCTTTTGCCGTGTATTCCTTGAACGCCGCCGTCAGTGCGTCTGCGTCCCGCCCCTTGAAAAAGATGAGGTATTTCGGCGGGGACACGCTGCGGTCCTTCTTCACGGCGAAATCCACGCCGTACTTCCGTGCCACGCGCTCAAAGGACTTGATGTTGCTATCGGTGATCTCGATGTTGGACACGCCCTGATTCTGCCCGATGAGCTGCTTTACCGTCTGCTTGCCGGTGGGCTTTTCCGGCGCGGCGCGGGCTTTTTGCAGCCGCTTTTCCTTTCGGCTTGCCAGATATTTCAGAATGGCGGCTTTCAGCAGCCGCCCGGTGAGCTTTGTCGCGCTGATGACCAGCGTGACCGCTCTGTTTTCCACTTCCTCCTGCAAGGGTCATCCCTCCTTTGTTCGTGATTGGATAAATGCCAGTGGAAGCCTGCGCTCATCTGCCGCGCAGCCCGTCGCCGTACATATCGTGGTTGACGAGGGCGGAATAGTAGCTGCCGATGGTGCTGGGCGCGTTAAACAGCGACGCCAGCAGGTATTTCTTGATGTTGCGGACGTAGGTGGTGTTCTGCTTCAGGCAGTCAAAGACGTACTCGATGTGGGAGGACGTGATGCGCAACAGCTTCTCCTTCACCATCTCAGCCGGGTACTCGTCTCCGGCCACCACGATGGTTTTCTTACGGGAGCAGAGGGTTTCCGCAATAAGCTCCACCACCTCGTCAAGCTGCTCCTTGTCCTGCCGCGGGTCCTGCACGAGAATGTCGTACTCGATATTTTCTCTGACGATCTCTCGCGCTTCCTCGTATCCCATCCCGTCATATCCCGCGCCCTGCAAGGGGGCTGGGGGATAGATTGGATCAGGATTTGATGTGTCCGTAATAGATTCATCAGGAATTTCTTTTTCTTTATTTCTTCTATCTTTATTTAATTGCGCGGGCTTTTCCGTATATGGCTCCTCCGTATCCGGGGTATCCAGATACGGGTTTTCCGTATCTGGTGAAGCCGTATCCGGCAGAGGCGGATGCGGGGATTCATAGATGGTGTACTCGGTGTCGGTGATGCGCCCGCGGCTGTCCCTGAGCTGGCGGCGTACAAGGTAGCCGTGCGATTCCAGCTCCTTGAGCGCTGCGCCGATGGCGTCCACGCCCTCCTTGCAGATGGCGGCAAGCCCGCGGGTGGTGTAGTCCCACTCGTCTGTCAGGGAGAGCATTTTTGACAGCAGACCGATGGCTTTCAGCGTCAGGGCGGTGTCCCGCAGGTGGTAATTGGACATGACCGTGTAATTGTGGTTCTTCTCCACGCGAAATACTGCCACGGTGTTCACCTCCCCTCAGAGGGGAAAAGCAGCCCCGCAGACGGAGCGTTTGCCCCTGCTTCGCGGCGGATGAGGCGGCGGAGGGTATATCCCCGCTGTCCGCATCTTTCGGTAATTTTCAGGGCGTCCAGCCCGAAACGGACGATGAGCAGGGCGTTGATGAGCAGCCGGAACGCCTCGTCGGGGATGATCTGCGGCTCCGCAAGGTCACCCTGCGTGACCTCTGCCGTATGGCAGTAAAGGCTTTTCGCCGCCATGAGCAGCGTGTAGTCGTGGGGAGAGATGCCGCGCCTGCGGGCGTAGCGGAAGTCGATGCCGCCGCGGAAGAAGCAGTTGAAGGTCCTGTCCGCAAGCTCCTTGTTGGAGGTCAGCAGATACAGCGCGGCGAAGAACTCCGGCGTATCGCGCTCCTTGCGGCAGCCCAGCAGCAGCCGCAGGGTCTCCATGCGCTTCCTGTGGGCGTCGTCCTGCCACATGGTTCTGGGAAAGCGCTCCGCCAGCCGCATGATTCTTGCGGTCAGGCGCGGACGGTACGGAAACAGCTCCGCGACGGCCTCCGCATAGCCCACCGTACCGGCTTCCATACGCTCGGCAAGGCAGGGGCAGGACAGGGCGGTGCAGCCCAGCTTTTTGACATATTCCGTGCAGAGGACGCAGGAAACGTCCTCCGGCTTATACTTGAACGTGTTGATATACATGGCTTTGCTCCTCTCTGGATATGACAAAACCGGGCAAAGAAAGCTCTCTGCCCGGTCGGTGTCGTGGTTGTCTGCGGTCGTATTCGGTTATCTGGACTGGTCACGCTGGCGCTTGCGCAGCCATGCGTCCAGCAGCTTCAGGATGGTTTCCTCCATCTTCTGCGGCGTATAGGAGCGCGGGAAGTATTTGCGCAGCTTGTCCGCCGAGAGGACGACGTTATACCCCTCCGGCTTTTTCTGCTCCATCATGATGTCCAGCATGGTGTCGTCGTTGAGCTTGCCGTCGCGGGAGAGCTTTTTCATGCGCTGCGCCTGAGAAAGCGAGGGCGTTGCCTGTTCGCTGTCGATGGCGGTCAGGAGCATCTGCTGTTCCTCCGGCTTGAGGTAGGAGATTTCCACGGCGGGGGTCATGCCGATCTTCTTCTCGTCCACCATCTGCTGAAGCTCCGGGGTGAGTTCGGTCAGGCGGATGTAGCGTTGCACCTGTCTACCGCTTTCACCGGCTTCCTGTCCAACAATATCTGCACTTTCTAAATTCCCGACAACTTGTCGGGAATTATTTTTGCCGTCTATTTCGGCAGTTTTTGCCGGTCTGCCAGCCTTGCGGCGGATAGCCTCCAGCTTCATTTTATACGCCTGCGCCCGTTCAGAGGGCAGGATATTCTCCCGCTGGATGTTGCTGTCCACCATGAGGATGGTGGCGGTGTCGTCGTCCATCTGCCGCACGATGCAGGGCATGGCGGAAAGCCCCGCCAGCTCGCTGCCGTGCCTGCGCCGATGTCCGGCGATGATCTCATAGCCGCCGTCCTCGCGGGGACGGACGATAGCCGGGGCGAGAACGCCGTACTGCCGGATGCTCTCCGCCGTTTCCTGCATGGCCTCGTCGTCCCGCACCTTGAATGGGTGGTTGGGGAAGTCGTGCAGCTCCGACAGCGGGAGCAGCGTGATTTTATCCTCTTGCGCAGCCGCAGCGGTCTTTGCCCCGCGCTTCGCTTTGCTTTTCGGTTCTTCCATGTTCGTTTCCTCCTGTAAAATGCGGCAGGAACGAAAAAAGGGAGAATGACCGCAGCTACCGCCATTCTCCCATGAAAACAACTATGCGATTGTGATTTCAGCCCTTTGACCGTCTGAAAGAGAGCTATCTGATCGAGAGCCATCTCGCCGCAAACCCGCATGAATACTGGATTTTTGCTGTTTGCGCTTCACCTTCCCGAACGACGTATGTTCAACGAGATGTACAGCAAGGATATTTCCAAGAAAGTCCATTCCTCTTATCTTCTGA
>OIXV01000487.1_pt1 | contig 38239 bp, 44 predicted proteins | sample 1587771 | NCBI WGS metagenome assembly OIXV01 (sample SAMEA3888893, study PRJEB22519) | human gut metagenome | biome: human gut; feature: human-associated habitat; material: faeces | place: Denmark | collected 2010
TTATCCCTATAAAAACCTTATTTTATAGGGAATTTGTTTTTTAGAATAAGATAAAGACAGACAGAAAATTTTCAAAAAACGGGTGTTTGACGGGTGATGACCACCTATTCACAAAAGATTTCTAAAATATCAAAAACCGCCCTAGTTTCCTAGAGTGGTTTTTTTGCAAAATAAAAAAAGCCCCAGCACAATGCTGAGGCTTCGACCACTACTGCCATGATATCCCTACTGCAGTGTGAGGGGAGGTGATATACTCCTTTTCTATTTTTTAGTTTTCGTGGTCTGTTATTTACCAGTTTGTCCTTGTGTGGCTTGCGCACGCTCTTCAATAGCCTTGACTACTGAGGCACTAGCTTCATCGATGGCTTTTGCCACCGCCGCTGCGTCGTTTGATTGACTGTATAGGAAGCGTTCAAAGTCCGCATCTTCTAGTTGCAAACGTTTAGCCCCAGTCGCTTCGAGGGCATCTACTGTACCCATTGAGCCGATACCAAATACACGACCATTAACGACTGCTACCCAGCCTTGATTTCCACTATCACTACGTACTACAAAATTCATAATATCTTCTTCCTTTTCTTTATTTACTAAACTGTCACCATCGTTGATGATAACAACATTCTTATCCAATCCACCAGCTAGACCGGTAGAAGTAAACTGCCACCAGCGTGTATGTTCCATGTTTGGATATACGCCCCAATATGGCTCCGGACGTACCTCGTAATCTGGGTACGCTGCAATCCATAAGCTATTAGGATAGTGTGCAGTGATTTGATCTACATACACGTTCGCTAGTGTATAAGGCTTGTAACTGTAATAGATAGGCTCAAAACCATTCGCTTTACAGATATCCATAAATGCTAGGACTGCATTAGTATTCGCTTGCTTATCACCACTAGCCCCGTCCTCATAATCACATACAAGATAACGTGGATGTGATGGCAAGCTACCGATAAAGTAATTCGCTTCAGCCTGTGCCGTTGCCACATCTCCACCGAATCGGGCAAAGTGATAGTAACCAATACAGTTACTTGTGTTGGTTTGCTGAGTGGCCACTGGGCTAACCCAACCAGTGCCTTCAGTAACCTTAATAACCGTGTTATTCGTACCACTGGCACTACAGATACTAGTCAAGTCTCCTGGTTGGTAAGCTGACACATCGATAAAATAGGCGTTCTCGGTCATCCCATCGAATGGCAATTCAAACCATCCAACCATTTGTTGGCTTGGTGCGTTCCAATCGATATAACTGAAATTACCAGCGCTATCAAGGTTTCTAGTAACCTTGCGAGTCCAACCGCCGTTCTCCAAGCAATCAGCATTTCCGTCAATATTCTGTTCGATTGTAGTAACCGTACCGTCTGGGTTTTCAGCGACTACAAAGCCGATATGGCCGAATTGATGGTATGGCAAGCAGTTAGTCACCCACACACTCCCAACGGGTGGGTTATTAGTCCCGTTAAAGTAAGTGGCTTTCAAACCTAGACTTTCAGCACGGTCAAGCCCATCAATGGCGTTCAGATAGCTGAAATTAAGGTTAAACAGTCCAGCGTACTGTAGGACATAATCGACCAGACTGACACATTGTCCGCCGTATGGATTCGTAGGAACCGTAACGCGTTGGCCTACAAGGCTGTCAAGAGTGTTCAATAATTGTGTTTGTGATGTCACTTTTAACACTCCTTTCTATGTTTTTTTAAAATTATTCCTTAGGTTCGTGATAATTCAATGCTTGCTCACTATCAGCTACTCCCTTGGTTGTTGGGTCAGTAACGATTCCAAGAATTACCAAAATCACAACGAAGGTATTTACACCCTCTTGGATATTGCTTGGAATGTGAAGCCCGAATTGTTGCAACATCAAGAATACTGCTGAGATAAGAGCTACTAGAGTAGCTTTGTTTTGCAAACGTAGTTTAAAATTAATCATTGTCATTATTCTCCTTTTCTCCATCCTCATTTTCTGAGGTTAAAACGAATTTGTCTTTATCAATGTTCTTTTTGATGTACTTGTCAAAGTAAGGAATTTCCACCCCTAGAGCTGACAAACTAGCAAGAATACTAGAGCCGTATGCTGCGATCATTGCAAAGATAAACGTATCTATCACACTTCCTAGATTCATAAATACTGCAAATGGATAAAAAATTGTCACAAAAACAGCCATAGCGGTGTGGCTTACTAGCCCTTTTCTAAATTTAGAGCTTGAAAATTCATGAAAAGCCCACGCTCTGGAAACGCCTAAGATAATATCGCAACCAATAATTACTATTAATAAGAACACCCATAGATGTTCATCGATTCCGTATTCATAAAATTCTTTGACGACATCAAAAATACCAAAAATGCCATTTGGTTTATGCATTTGTTATGCTCCTGTTGCTGTTTCTGCCAAAACTTCATCTTCAATTTTATAACGCAAATCACGCAATGCGCGTTCGTCTGTACGCATTTCTTGACGATGTTTAGCGTAAAGTTCTGCATTAAGCAGATTTTCTTGAACCGTAGAAACCGCATTGGAATCTATACTGATAAATGTTTGCTTGACAAGGATTGTAGCTCCTTCTTCTTCGATATTAAATTCTGCATTGATTGTGCGTTGTTTTGTGATTTTAAGTGACATGATATTATTTTCCTTTCTTTATCATTTTTCAATTGGATATTCATCTTCCGTGATGTAAGTTACTGTCCCTGTGTAGACTGCGTTTTCTGAATCTTGGTTTGAAAAATACATGTTCCCATTCGGTTCAAGGTGCCATACTGCGCAGCCTTTATGCCAGTTGGCTACATTTTTGTTGACAACCAAGTGCGTTTGGACGCAAGGCTTGAATCCGCTAGGGATTTTCTCGCTTAAGCCCTTGTACTCGCCTAAAGGGACGGAATGGGCGTCTCTGATTAAGCTGAGAGTTACTACGTTCGACTGGCGCACAAGGTTCGCTTTCACCCGCCAACCAATATCAACCTCTTGTTTAACCATCGCTGGCTTAGGCGTGTACTCAATCCATGAGCCATTAGAATTACTAGTGACAGTGCGTTTAAACATCCGACCGGACACAGTTGTTAGCGTTTGGTGATACCCAGAAATGCTTTCCACGACTTCTAAACAAGCATACTCGCCCGATGCGGGATGGTTTTTGTAGTTCCCTAGGATTGAATAAAAACCAGTGGTTCTATAGTCGTTTAGGTTATCTACCTTGTTATCAATCGCTGCACCGTTCGGTTCTGTAAGCTTGTGGTGTTGGATTAGTTTTGAGCCTGAATAAATCAATCCATCGACATCAAGTGCTCCATTTTCACGATACTTACCAATACCAACGCCTTGTTGGTCATAGGACATAATAATTTTATCGGTCGTTACTGTATCTTGAAATTTTGAGTCTGAAAATCTGTCCTCTAGTTTTCCTGTCACTATGAATGAAGTATCTGCAGGATATTCCTTGCCTAAATTTGCGTTAGATGCCTTAAATTCAGAAATACTTGACCATTCACCGCCAGCTTGCCCATTATCCGAAACAACATTACTTGTTCCCACTTTGGTTGTTGTAAAAGTCAGCTTCATGGTATTTTTTTGAACGCCATTAACACTAAGAGGTGCTATCTTAGCAAATCTCTTAATGGTTAGTGTATCTGACTTTGAGCCACTTCTGGTAACCTCAAATTTCAGCGTTGGGCTGAAATAGAATAGGAATGTTATTTTAACCTCTTTCCAATCAGACCAAATCCCACGAGAGTCTTGAATTCTCCCTCTCAAGGTCATTTGAGTGTCGTTGTTTACAGCGACCTCACGGAATACCCCGCCATTCGTTGAAACGGAATTACTGGCACCAACAATTTCAGCATAGTACCCAGCTATCGTAGCTCCGCTTTTTGCTTGTGCTCCGTTGAAAACGACTTTCACAAGCGACATGATGGACACGAAATGCGTTGGCTCTGGAATTATCCTTTGAGTCGTTGTATTTGCGTCCGTTAAAGTAAATCCAGTAAACGACGGCTTCGTGTTGTTTGTGACAATCCTTGCTGTTAGTGCCGTTGACTGTGTTTGAATCAATTTGCCGTCAACATAAGTATCGATGTATATAGTACCCCGGCCAGTTGTCGTATCTGGTATGTCGTCGGCAAAATCCGCTGGGATTGTCCACTTAAACGATGTCCCAACGTTGTCGGCAATCTTACCTTCCTTATTGCCCCAAGCGTAGCGTAGTGTATGCGTGGCGCCAGCTAATTTCCTATCAATAGTGATATCTACTTGATTGCCAATGAATCCCTCCGAGACGCTCACCAAACTCCCTCTTGGAATCGTCGTCAGTGTTATGCCTTGATTGCCGATGTCTAGGTTTCCGGGGCTGTATCCACCCGAGCCATTGAAATGAGCGCGTACACCGAAGGCACCAGACCCATCATCAGCATGACGAACAGTAATCGTGCGGTCAATCAACTGTATTTCCGAATTTCGATTAAACATCGCTGGACTTCCAGAATAGTCAATTCGTTGACCAAAACCATCAACGTACCCAGAACATTGATAGCTTGCAAACGTCCACCCTTGGTTAAGCAATGCCAATCGAATACGGACATCACTTGTGTTGTTTTGGATATTCTGTCCAACTTGGTCAATCCACAGCCTGATACGATATCCACGGTCATTATTTGACCAAAATTCTACCATGATTAACTACCTCCCACATATCTAATCACGTTCCTGTCAGGATTGATGAAATCCTGTTCTTCTCGATAGCGACCAATCTGGATTGTCTTAGAGAAAATACCATTCTCGATGTGAATCACACCTTGTGAAATATACATCACCTCATTACCGGCTGAGAACATTGAAATACGACCGTTTGGATTGAATAGCATAGAGCTAGAATTATCTGTTTTACCAATAACAAGCCCCTCGTTTGAAGATGCCATGTAGCTATCGATAAAGTTCCAACGCTCTGACATATCGTTCAGATTGTTCTCTAATTTTGCGACACGGCTACTTGCATCCGCAAGATTCTTCTCGGCTTGTGCACGATTGGCGTTATTTACGTTAACAAAATCTTGATAAGCCTTCACCCATTGATTGAGTGTATCAAGCGATGCCTTAGCTTCTAATTCCGATTTCATCACTGAATTAATCTCATTCAGTCGATTTAACTGGCTTTGTGTCAATGAACTATCAGCCTTGCTGTCTAACTGGCTAGCTAAGTCTTTCGGCGACGCTTGCCACGCTCGGTCAGTTGTACCTTCGTAACAATCTAATTCGGTGAAAAATAGCATTGACTGACTGCCGTCAGTAGTACCAGTGTTATCGATGCGAATGAAACCTTCATCACATTCTCCAGCGTTGAAAGTTAAATGCCACTTGGCCAAACCTGTTGTGGACGGTGAGCCATTGTGTGTTTTAAAGTTAACAACCTTAGAGAATGTCTTATCTGTTTCATTCGACTTGCGACCGAGGAAATAGATGTTTACACCCTTTATGTTCCCAGTGGCAAACGTTTGAATATTGAACGAATAATCAGTGTTTCGTTTGACTGGAAAACGTAGCGTAGACGTTGGCACTAATGATGATGATGTCTTTAGCAAGAATAGCGGTCTAGCGCCATTGTAATAAAACGAGTGACTAGACACAGAAAGATTAGAGTTGGGTTGTGGTGCTTCCCAATAGCCCCAATTATCCAGATTTTCTGGAAACGCTGAGTTACGGATAAGGTTTTCACCACCTACTGATACACTGCCAGCCGTGTCATTCCACGAATAATCAGCGGGATTGGTGCTATCCGATTTGTCGAAATTAGTACACACACCCAAATAGCGCTTTTTCCCGTTCTGAGTCAAACTGAAACCAATACGACCATCTGCGCTATCCGCATAAGCAAAGTGGACGTAAGGTGTTCGTCCGTCCGCTCCAGCTTTACCCGGAATCCCATCTCGTCCATCGCTACCCTTCCACTTAGACCAGCGATAGTCTTGTGGATTCCGACTATGCGTAGTATTGAAATCTTGGTACATGCCGATAAACGCCTTATTAGTGTCGGTTTGGCTAAAACCACTACCAGACACGGTATCAGCGTAAGCAATGTGGGTGTACTGGGTTTTACCGTCAGCACCCTTAACACCGGGGATACCTTGGTCACCTTTCGGTCCTTGCAAGCCCATGAGACCTCTGTCACCACGTTCGCCCTTGTCACCTTTAGCACCGGTATCGCCTTTGGTGCCGTCTGAGACATTTAAAAAAGTAACTTCTTCTGAAGCTACTTCTTTGTTATCTACCCATGCGGAAACCGTCAAGGATGTCGGTTGAGTAATCTCTGACGCTACCACGTCGTAGGTCATACCCACGTATTTAATGGTACCGTCAATTACGAAACGCCAAGTCGCATTAACTGTTTTGTCGCCTTGTTTCAAGACTGGTCTGACAGTAGAACGACCAACGCCATTCTTAAACGCTGTACCGTTGGTAGTCGTGATCTCGACACGGTATGGCAAGGCTCTAGCTACGATTTCATCAATTCGTTGTTGCAAATCAGACGATGGCTTGTTCACAATTTTACGGTAATTAGAAAAAACAACCGAGTTATTCAACGGCATGTCAAAGCTGATTACCATTTCAGTGACACGAGCTTCGAGGGCTAGACCACCCCTAAAATTATTATTGATAATTTTAACAGTGTCGCCTAAATTAACGTCCCTGTAGTTTTCCATGAAACTAGAGTGGACATCAACCGTGTAGGTCATGAGTGGATAAGCGTACTGTTTGATGGTACGCAAGGCATAGCCTTTCAAAGCGTTAACATCCTTGTACTCGGTTTCAAAGTCCTTGCGTGTCCAGTTATCAGCATTGCCTGGATTCATGGTAGATGGGTAGCGTTCCCTAGACAGCGGAGCGAATACTAAACTATTACCACGCTTAGAATAAAATTCTACTTGTCCTAGCTCGTTCTTTTCCTCAAATTCGACATCGTTTAGGTTAACGCCATCTTGTCCAATGAAATTACCAGCGTTGAAAAGTTGCGTTTTATCACTAGTGACTTGCACGCCTTTCAATTCGTTTTGGAAATAAAGAACAACATCCCCACGAACTTTACCAATACCATGATGATTATCATCTGGTTGTTGAAAAATGTCGATAATAAAATGCTTGACTGTACCGTCTCTATTCAGTTCGGTTCGGAATGAAAATTCCGCATCGAATTGAGCCATGATACTATGTAATCGTTCTAACTTGGTATCTTGCTGCTCGAAACTTAAAGTTCTTGTTTTATCTGATACTTCATTGACTCCAATTTCCATATTTGCAAATTCAAGCAATGTATTTTTTTCAAGATACCATGCTATGGTTTGTGGCTTATCACTTTTAAACGCTCCTGCCTGTTCAAGTGCTAATTCAAGGTTGGTATTGTTGCATGTCACTTGAAAACTATCATCGTTTTCAACTAACTGTGACACATAGAAAACGTGATAGCTATTATCGTAGAAAAATGACACATACATCTGATCGTTGATGTAAACTACATCTTCATGCAGTTCCCCATTGACAATCTTAGGAATTGTGAAATCGAATGTGCTGGTTGAGTATTCAAGATAGCTATGCCACTGACTGTTAGAATAAGGTAGGATGCCAGGAACGTTGTTATTCAAAACACAAACCTTACGCATGTCCTTGTCATGAATCCAAATTTGCATTAAATGAAACGCTCCTTCCATGTAATTTCAATAGTCGGGTCAGTCCTTGACCAACTCGATGTGTAGATATCGATTTCTGTATCACCAGTACCAATACTGAACGGTTCGGACAGGTAAGTTAGCTCATTAAGAGCAGGCAGATTGTCGACGTAAGTTTTGCCTTTAGCCATGTCAACTTCGAGAATAGAACCCTTACGGAAACGGTTAGGGATATCTTCTTCTTTGTTGATGTAATCCTTTCGATAGACGAAACTATCAAGATACAAGTGTGTGATCAACGGCCAGTCTTTGATACCAAAAATACCGACACTAATTCTAGCCGACTTCTTACCTTTGATTTCCGGTACGGTAAATCTTGGATAAGAACCCTGCCAATAGAATTGCAATACATCATCAAAACGCTGGACATCGGACCAACCCTGTGGCTCGTTGAATGGATTTGCTGTTGAAACGTGTGTCCCATAGAAGTGTTTTCTATCGAGGATTTTATAACCACCTTTGCCATCTCCTGCTAGGAAATTATAATGGCAGTCAAAACCGTTAGTGTGCTTGTAAGTCTCTACGCCATAGAGAAACACACCGTTTGCATCCGTTACAGAAATTTTCATGAATCCAAACTGATTTGCAGCACCTAGCCACAAGATTTGTCTCCACCAAAAATATTCATAGGTAGCCCCTTTCTGACCATTGCTGTCCGCTGGGATCTCCCATGTAATTGAGCTACCTCGTAGGTATTTATCCCCGCCACCAGTGCTTGTCAAGGCAATGTGCGGCCTACCCCATGTATTATCAATAGCAAGTGTGCCGTTGAGTGAGTGGCTATCATCATTGAATCGACCTTGGTTTTTAGCACCAACCGCGAAACCATTGGTAATCCAGTTGTTTGAAACGTAGTCGAATAATATTTCAGACTTTTTGACATCTTGCATATCGGCTTCATTTGGATTGCCAATCTCATAGCTTTCACTAGAAGACTTCACAATCCCAACCCAGCTGTTTTCTGAATTAAACTTCAGTTTAATATCTGGATAGGTTTCAGCCGTACCAAAGTTCTTCAACGTAGCCTTGTAATGCCCAGTCGATACCTTTTTAATACTGCCGTACTTGGTTTCACCATCGCTACTTACTAGGGCTTGTGCCTTGTTCTCACCGTAGCTTTTAGGCACATCGAACGTAACCGTTACTGTTGCGGTGATTGGTGCGGTGTTCTTATCAACTGCTAACGATGCTTGACCAGACGGGATAGCTTCCCAGACCTTATTAGGTTCATCTCCGAAAATCAATGGTTTCGGTTTATCTACGTTCAGATAACCACCAAGCGTTTCAGCGATGGTATTGAAGTAGTCGTAGTTTCCGACCAAGGTAAACGATACTTGAATCTGCTTGACTGACAAGGTGCTGTATAGGAATTGCTGGCCGTATCGTCTACGTCCTTGGTCTTGATAGTTGTTATTAAAGTTAGATGCCACATTTTTCGTGACATCCACCGGAACGGCGCGACCTTGACCTTCATTAAATAATTCGGTTAAGTTCTTACCGTCAAATTGTACTGACATTCCTATCAAATAATGTTACCTCCTAACAACGCCTGTCTGCGTTCGTAATCATTTGTCGCTTTGGTCATGAACGGTGCAAGACCGTTTGACACGCTTCTACCGTCAATCACGTTTCTGATTTCAACTGGATTCATTCCATTGGTTACTAACTGACCGAGTAAGTCAATCATGACATCTAGCTTGTTTTCAAGCATAGACACACGCCCTTGGTCTGAACTGTTATCGTGGTTGCCTTGTGGGGAATCCCCAGCAAAACGGGCCACTGCTTCAGTAAGTAATTGCCACGCTCTACCACGTTTGGCAATATCCGTTGGGATAACATATTCTGGCATGTTACCCTCTGCTAGCTCATATACGCCGTGTTGAGACACCAGTCCACCGTTAGCATAGGCGTATTTCGCAACTCGTGTAAAGGCTGCATCCGAAGAACCATAGCGCCCAAGAATGTAATGAATTGACGCTAGCAGATTGTCATACCCATTACGAATGTCCTTATGCCCCGGAAAAGCATTAGCGTTGAAAGTGCCGATAGTCGTCTGCGTAAGTCCAATAGATGGATTCCCCATTTGAGCATTGATGTCCCAACCGTTTTTCACATTCGGGTCACCATTTGACTCACGTTGGATAAGCTGCAACATACTTGATACTTGGTGGTCGGTGGCTGGTAAACCATTCGCTTTAAGCGCTCTGATAACAGTATCTCGCCAACGTGCAACACCAGTACCTTGAGGGTTAGGTCCAGAAGCCGTCCCACTTTCAAAACCTAGGAATTTCTTAATCCAGTCGAACATGCCTCCGACCTGCGACTTAATCAATTTTTGCAATGGCGAATTAGCTTCTGATAAAGCCTTATCACCATCACCGCTTGTTCCTGGTGCTCGCACTCCAAAATCAAGGAATGTAGCTGCGCTCGAGATTGGTCTGTTTGAATATTGGTGGTAAGCATGTTGCCCTAACCAGTTATACTCTTCCCCAGAAAATGTATCACCATCTACAGACGTCACAAAACTAACGTGATTACTTGATACAGGCCCGCCAGTATATACAGCAACTGTCCCAGGTTTAGGTCTGTTCAAATGTGGTACTCGTGCACTGCCCCACTGATTACCATTGCCGAGGTGGCTAAATAGAGCAGGGTTAACCCCCAAATTATTAAGACGAGAAGCAACGAAAGAGACACACTCCTTGACGAAATAGCCCCATGGGTCGGTACTCGACCAGACAGCGCCAGCTTTTAAATGAGCTGGGTAGTCGTCTCCCATAGCTCCCATAGCAACCGTCGACGCTTCATCAGATGCGCTTTTAGCCATTGACCAAAGCTCTTTCCACCAATTTCGGGCTTCTTTGATTGGCGTCTTGAACAAGGCGTTACCTAAAGGATTAAACATGCCATCTAGCTTGTCAGAGTTTGGGTTGAACTTTTTAGCTAGTGTTCCGACTGGGTCGGTTACAGCACTACCAATAAATTCCAACATTTTAGTGAACTTAGAGACAGTATCCTTGATACCGTCCCATGCATTGCCTGCAACATCCGTCACGGTGTTCCAAACTTTAGACCAGAAGCCTGTACCTTTGGCATAAGCGCCTTGCGATAACCCTAGAAGCATAGCTGTCTCACGGGCATTTAACACCTCAGCGCCTGCTGGCAAAATCATCTGAGCGTTACGTCCTTGGGGCATAAACGCTTGACCATTTGGCATGATAACCAACTCTTGATTGTTTGTATGAGGGCTGTCATTACCATCGTTTAGGGTGGCAAGCGTCGGGCGTGTGATGGCATTGCGGTATCCGCTAAAAACTCCCGTCCCTTCGGCAAACTTGACTTTAGGGATTTTAGCGATGGCGTTCTTTGAACCGCCAAAATCGGCAATCAGACCATTGATACCATCAATACCATCATTTGGGATTTTGATAATTGCATTGATACCGTCGCCAGCTAGGTTTTTGAGACCGTTCCAGAAATCCGTAAAACCGCTTTTGATTTTGTCGAAAATATCCGTAAACTTGTCATGCAAATTGTCAAGCCCCGTTCTGATTGGTTTGGTAAACTCATCAACTTTCTTCTTAGCACCATCAACCATGTTCTTGCCGAAATCTTTGGCCGTTTCCCAAATATTGTCAACAAAGTCTTTGAACTTCTTGTTGTGCTTATAAACAAGCGCAAAACCACCAACAATAGGATTAGCAATAAAAAGCAGGACTTCCTTCCAGTCTTTGCGGAAGAAATCAATACCAGCTTTAAAGACTTTTGTTATAGCCTTGATGCCGTTATCAACGGTTTTCTTAGCATTTTTAAAGGCATCCCCAAACCACTTACCTAAACCTTTGGCGAAGTCTGAAGCTTTTTTGAGCAAGTCATTCACAAACTTGCGAAATTTAGCATTGTGCTTATAAATAAGCGCAAAACCACCGACAATAGGATTGGCAATGAAAAGCAATAGCTCTTTCCAGTCCTTTTTAAAAAAGTTGACAATACCCTTAAAGGCTTTCGTTGTTGCGTCCCAAGCATGTTTTGCAAATTTAACAACGCCGTCAAATGCTTTTTTAGCGTCACTTGCTATCCCGTTGCAAAAATCTCTAAACTTTTTGTTGTGCTTATAAAGCAAAGTAAATCCCGCTACTAAAGCAGTAACACCTATTAATATAGCCCCGACAGGGTTTGTGGCGGCTGCAGCTCCTACCATTTTCATTGTTGACACAAATGTATTGCCAAATTTTAAAACATTAGCACTAAGAGACGCAATCCCTTTTATTGTCTTTGACCCGATAAAGTAAAAAGCAAAAGCTTTGCCAACTGCGACAATTGCTTTTTTGTGTTTACCGACCTCTTTTAAAAAAGTAGATACGCTTTTTAGCGGGTCTTTAGCCTTGGCACTATGACCGCTTAAATCATTAAAGACATCAGCTATAGTAGTGACAGTAGCTTTAAAGCCTTCCCAAACGCCTAATGCGAATAACTTCGTGATTTCTACCAAATTACCAACGATAGAAGATACATCTTTCTGATGTGCTGCTATGTAATTTAAAAGGTTCGTAGCGTGTTGCGCAATCTTGCTAATACCCTCACCGATTTTTGTTACTCCGCTTTGGATAGCAGGATTCTGCAAGACATTTGCTAATTGGTTAAAACCGGTTGAAGCAACGTTTACAAGGGGCTTCATAAGGGCTTTTTTAGTGTCCGCCCACGCTAACGTGATTCTTTTCTTTGCACCCTCAGCAGTATTGCCGTATTTTTTGGCGTTCTCTTCGTAGCTTTTGCCCGCAGACTTTAAGATGTCATTAAATTGTTTAGAGGTCATCTTGCCAGAGTTAAGCAAGTCTGAAAATGCTTTTTCTGACAATCCAGACGCTTTTTGTAACGCTTGGACTAATCCAGGCGCTTGTTTCTCTAGCTTGTTTAAAGATGTAGCTGTGACTGTTCCTGACGCTTCAATCTTGCCTAATCCGCCAGCAAATGCTTCTGCTCTCTCTTGTGAGAGTTTAAGCTGGTCAGATAGACTACCAACCCCTTTCGCAAGTTCCGCTGCTTCATCTACATTGTGAGTAATTCCGTGAAATTTCAGAATCAGATCACCAACTGCACCACCAGAAAGGTTCGTATTGTATTTTAAGTCTTTAACAGTAGAGTTGATCCTCTTGATTTCTTCTTCTGCAAATCCCAAATTCTGCCAACGTTCGGCGGTCTTGGACGCTGCTTCTGCTGCGGCATAGCCCTCTTTAGCTAATCCGACCACTTTTGAAGTGATGTTGGTAATACCATTTGCAATCAGATTTCCAGTTACAAAGTCTTTAACATGACTACCGATTTTATTTGTTTTCTGCGCTTCATTGTTAAACTTCTTGACAGAATCCCGCATGCGAGTCCAAATAGTCGGATTGAGCCTCTCCATTTCTTCGCGGGCATCTTTCATCTTGGCTTTTGAACTTGCTAAAGCCGCAGCCGTCTCGTTAACCCTTATCTTTTGCTTGTGGTAAGCTTCGCTAGTTGCGCCTACTTTGTTTTTGATTTTCTCAAGCTCGTCAACTTGCGATTTGTATTGCTTACTTAGATTTTTGGTAGCTTCTTTGAGATTTTTAGCTTTTTCTTGCGCTGCTTGTCGTTTGTTACCCTCGGCTTCAAGCCGTTTCACATAACTATCTGACAGCTCGTTCATCTTCTTGTAGTCTGTCTGCAAGCCTGCCAAACCGCTTGAATAGTATTCCATAGACTGCTTAGCCTTGGATTGTTGAGCTTCCATGCTAGCTAACTTTGCAGTCACTTGGTCAATCTGTTGCTGATACTTAAGATACTGTTCAGCGGTTTGTTGCGTATCCCCTTTTAACTCAGATTGCTTGCGTTTTAAGGCTTCAATCTTGCTTTCTTGGGATTGGATTGCTACACCTAAACCATCATATTTAGCTTTAGCAGCACCTAAGCTATCTCCTGCGCTTTTAAGCTGTGCTTCTTGCGCTTTCCATGCTTGAGTAGAGCTGTTAACCAGTTGAGTCATGCTCTTAATGCTCTCGCTTGCTTTCACGATGTCGAGAGCAATCTCGGTCGACATGGTCGCTTGCACTTTTTTAGCCATTTTTTTCCTCCTTTCCGAGATATTTTTTGGATTTGAAATCCATTTATTTCAGCAAAGACATCGGGTCTACTGGTCTATCCTTGACTTCTTTCGCTCCCAAAATGTTCATGAGGTCGTAAAAGTCTGTTTCGTAGTATTCTTCCAACGTCCAGCCGTATGCTGATAGAGCCTGTTTGGCTATCAGTTTCATGTCTTCAATTTTATTTTCAAGCTCAAAAATTTGTTCGCCTAAGCTTCTTCCTTTGGGTTTTCTACGTCCGCTTCTGCCATGTCTTCGTCTGACAAACCATAGAGATAACCCACAAGTTTATTAACCACTTCCTGTGTGCGGTCGTTAGGCATATCCAAAAGCTTTTCATAAGCTTCGTCGTCCAGGTTGAGGATGACGCGGATAAAGCTTAGCATTTCTTCCAAAACTGCTAAACTAGCTTGAGTTTGACCAGCTACGTCTTCTTCGTTAACGCCTTCGCCAACTTGTAATACAGCGAGTTGGTACTGTTGCATACGCATGATGTTGCGGTTGGTTGTCAGCAGTTGGAAAGGCTTCTTAGCGATTTCTGGGATTTTAATTGTTTTAACTTCCATGATTTCTCCTTACATAAAACAAAAAGGTCGCATTTAAAATGCAACCTTAAAAATTATTGATGTTCTGCCACGCTAGTTGCATAGCCACCAAAAACTTCCTTGAGCATGTTAGCTTTATCAAATGACCCTGCGCCAGAATAATATTTTTTGATTGGCTCACCGCCAAAAGCTTTGGCTGACAAAGAATTATAAGTCAAGTTGTCAGCATTACGAGTTTGCGCTGTGTCTGTATCAGTAGCAACGTTTTGAGTGCTTTCTTGCATAATACCATTCGCAAAGCCAAAATAGATTGAATGTTTGCGGTCAAGTGTTTCTGTTTCAATTAAGACTGCGACGTGTGGCTTGTCACCTTGCATCACGAAGCCACCTTTTCCATCTGACTTAAAACCGAGAAGTTTTTGCTTAAGTTCAAAGTCAAGGTTATTAAAATCGAAAGCCACGGTTGGCGAACCTGGTGCAACGATAACATCCTGAACTGCGTTGTTCCCTGGGACCTTTGTGGCTGATCCTTCGATATTTGAGATGTTGGCTGTCTTAGTACCCAGCATAGATGAGTCAATTTCAACTACGCCGTCAGTTGACAAGCCTTCTGTTCCTTTAATGAGTTGTTGCGTCTTTGGGTCAACCAAGGCAACCTTTACCATTTTTAAACCAACTACTGCCATGTATTAGTTTCTCCTTCTTAATTTAAAATCTTATGTTCGACAACATAAAAGACCCACGTCACTTGTAGAGTGTCTGGGTCTACTGTATTCTCTCGAATGTCTGTAATTGACCAGTGATTGTCTCTGAAGAGCTTTAGTAAAGCAAATTCAAAGCTATCTAGGTCAAAATCAATATCGAGCTTATAGAAGAGTTGTATTTCTACCTCTCTTTCAGCTCCGTGGAATGTGTCGTTCCCATCAAGGTCAAGGCGCATGTCAACGTCCGTGATGAGCGCGATTGTCTTATCGGTATTATCCTGCATTTCTTTCGGGATGTTGCTAGCATAGATTAACTCTATCTGTTCTAAACCGCAAGATTGCAGAATTTTTTTTGCGTCCATAACTGCGGACATTAACTAGCTCCTTTCTTCTTCATGAGGCGGTCATATTCCGTTTTTTCTGCCAAAAGAACAGCTTCTTGGGTTTCCGCCGAATTTTGAACATTGGTCACGAAGTGGTCAGCTTTGTACTTCTTTGTGCCATCGTTCAAACGTCTTGCGTTTGTGGCGTGGAAAGCATTCTCCCAGCCTACAGTTGACTTGCCATCTACGATGCCGTCAACGTTTTTAGTTTGCAAGGTTAATCCATCCGCCATATGCCCATAAACGGGGTCTTTATGTGATGAGTAGTGACGCTGTCTTGTTTCAGATTCCAGCCGTTTCTTAAATTCTTCTGCCCCTGCTTTGGTAATCTCAGCTTGTTCTTTCGGCGTAAGCTCTACCATGTTTTGCACGGTTTTAGCCCACTCTTCCAATGCGCTAGCGAAATCAGCCATAATCAGCCCACCTTCTTAGTTTTCCGTAAGGTGATGTAGTCATACTTATTCAATCCAAAGCCTTCGTCTGAACTGATTGACACAATGCTGTACTGTATACCGTCTATGGTCACTAGCAGACTCTTTGTGAGCTTCTTATTGTGTCTGACTATAATTACCTTGGTATCATCTAACTTCGCCTGTGTGGCTTGATATTGCTGATTAAGCGTGCGAGTATGAGGTTTATAATGCAATTTAAAAAGCGACACGAATTTTGGAATAGATATACCTGTGTACTGATTTTCCACGGATTTTGTCGTCCCAAAATCTGCCACCTTATTAAATTCGGATGGTAAAAAGGTTTCAGCCATTTGCCTCCTCCTCTGCATACACTGCATATACACCTCTTAACTGTCCCACAATGCTATTTGTGGTGGCGTCGATTGGATAAGTTGAGCTGTCGCCTGTGTCGACACGGTAGGTATATAGTGTGCCCGTGCGAGCCATTACCGCCGTTTTAAAGAGCGGTGCGACATCGTCACGGTCAAAAAAGGCGTCGTCCGCCTCTGTGCTGATTGCTTTTTTAACAAAACTTGTCGCTGATGCAATATAGACGAGCAAGAGTTTTTCCCCCTCATCATCGTCCAAATTGAGCATCACACGCATATCCTCAACCGTGACTGTCATAGGCTTACGCTCCTGCTGTCAAGTTTGCTTTTTGGTCAGCAATCGCTTGGAAAGAACCAGCAACAAACGCTTCTTTATCTGTAGCGACTACGTCAAAGCGGTCAATCACACGGATTTTAGTTTGGTCAAGCGAGAATGCATCGCCTGCCACGTTAGATGACTCAATAGTCATGTTTTCGCGGTCAAACAAGGTTACAGCTTGGCGCAAGTCACCAAAGTAAAGAGGCATGTTTCTGCCTGTGCTTGGCAACCATTTGTCAGCAATTTCAACCACTTCTTTCCCTTCAATAAGGTAACGTTCTGGTTGAGTTGGGTCGCGTTGCAAGAGGTAGTCCCCCATGGCGTTTTTAACTTTTGCAAGAGCTGTAAGACCGCTTGTGTTAGTCATAAAGAATGCTGTTGCACGGATTGCTGGGTCAACGCCAGTCAAAGCCATAGTTTTAACATCATCAAAAGTTGTCAAAGTTGGTTTAGAAGGTGCATTAGCAATCACGTCCAAAATAGCTTTGTTACGAGTAACGACCACTTTCTTAGCAATCCAGCCATTCAACCATGCCAAGATGTTTTCGGCTGTGTCTTTTAGCAAAGAGTTAGTAGCTGTAAGCATACCAGCGTAACGCTTGATAGCATACTTAATGAGTGCCAATTTAGGAGCTTCAACGTCTGCAATTGTTGTTTCTTCACTTTCCAAGTTTGCAAGTGGCGTGATGTCAGACCATTTTTCATACACGCGACTTCCAGACGTTGTTGAAACTGATTCCACGGTTACGTAAGGCTGCAATGAATTGTATTGGCGAACCAAAGTACGGATAGCGGTTTGAATGTCTTGTGGGATAGTCAAGCCTGCGTTAGCGCCTGAATCGTCGCCTGTTGAATTGACTTGTGCAGCGTTTTTAAAGTTACCTGTTAGCAAGTCTTTGAAGTCTTTGATAAACTGCGCTTTAGCTTCTTCCTCTTTGCTTGTAAGAGGTGTCGCTGGTGCTGGGTCATTGATAACCGCTTGAGCTTGTGCTTCAATCATTTGCTCTTTTAGAGCGTCACGACGTGCCTTGGCATCATCACGTTGCGATTTGAGGCCTGCGAAAGCTTCTGCAGAAAACTTGTCATCTGCCAATGCTGTGTTGATTTGTTGGTTCAGGTCTTCTACTTTGTGACCTGCTTCAATCCATAGAGCGTTAAGCTCGTTTACTGATTTTGTCATTTAATCATCTCCTTTTAATTTTTGCCTAGCAAAATAGCCAGCTTCTGTTCTCGCAATGAGTTGGAAGGCTGGCTATTTGGTTTGTGTTCCAGTTTGTCAATAGTTGCCTGCTTTTCTTTCAGGCGCATATTAAAGAACTGGTTGAGTTTTTCTTTCGACGGCATTGTGTGTAGCGAATTCGTAAAGACTGGGTCGTCTTCGTTAACAAACATAATTTCATCCGCAAAGCCTTTATCAACTGCTGTCTGGGCGTTCATCCACGTTTCGTCCTGCATAAGTTTTAAAACATCCGTGTCTTTCATGCCTGTTTTAAGAACATAAGCGTTGACAATTGAACTATCAATGCTATCTAGCGTGTCCGCATTCTTGCGCATGCTGTCAGCATTGCCAATATTGCCATTAGACGCCTTGTGTATCATGATTTGAGCTGTTGGACTAATCCGTACAGTATCTCCAGCCATGGCTATCACGGAAGCTGCACTAGCTGCCAAGCCTTGGACGTTAGCTGTAATTTGCTTTCCAGAGGCTCGCAAAAGCGTGTAGATTTCGCTTGCTGCAAAGACATCACCGCCATTTGATGCAATGTCTAGCGTGATTTTGTCGTCTTCGTCGTTTTCAATCGCCAGTTGAACAGCCTTTGGCGACACCGAGTCAATGCCCCAGTAACCATACCATTCAGCAGTCATATCATCAACGACGTATCCTTTAATATCAATCTTTCCCATTTTCCTCACCTCCTTTCAATGTTCGAACAACATTATTAGGATTACTTGGTTCTGGTAGCTCTTGCGGTAAAATTTCAGCTTGTTGTAACATGTAAAGCCCTTGATTTTGCGCAATAACGCCACTCTTTGCCAAATTGACAACCCTCGAAATGTACCCAGTACCGAGTGGGTCAATGGCTGGAAACAGGTCTGTGTCAATATCCGTGCTTAGCTTATTGACTAACTCGCTGACTACAGGACGTAGATAGCGACTGACCACCTTGCCATACTGACCACTAATCATGTCTAAACTTGATTGTTGGTCGCCTTGTCCACCCAAATAACTATCAGGTAGACCGTAGACTTTAGCGAATTGCTTGGTCGTCCAGTCCGTCTGACTAAGTAGGCTAGCCACATTTGACTTGATTTCAAGCGGTTGAAAGTCCTCTAGGTCATCTAGCACCAACGGTCCGCCCGTCATTTGACGTTGCGCCTGTCTCGACCGTGCCATTTTAGTTTTAAAGTCCAGCAAACCGCCATTCTGGATTTTTAAGACACCATTAGCATTCAGTGAGTTCTTCAAAGCGTTTAGGGTCAGCTTGTCGCTGGCCTTTTGGATTTCAAACTCTCGACCCAGTGCCATAAGCGGGCTAACTCCAGACTTGCCACCGTCCACAGACAAGAGCCTAAAATGTAAGATGTCACCTTGTGGGACATGCAATTTAGGGGCATTCCTAGGGTCTTCAAAGGTCACGTTATAATATAGGCCATCTTTGGTATCTAAGGCGTTATAGCTGACTTGAGACGGTCTTATAAACTCCCACTTGACGTCTGCGCCATTTTCATTGCGCCAGCGATAAGCAAAAGCCTCACCTCCTAGCAAAAGTTGAGCGTAGACAGACTGCCAGAAACCATGCCTGTTAGCATTGTTCGTTGGGTTATCCAAAATGCCTTGGTTCTTTTTGCGTGACGCTGTGAGCTTGACCGTCGCAAGGTCGGACGAAAGCTGATTGATAATACTAAACAAATCCGAATTGCGTAGAGCCGTCTTAGCAGAAACCCACTCGTTTCCAGTCAGGTTCGCTTTTAAAAACTCGTAGTCATCTGCGCTAAAAAAAACATTCGGGTCGCCTCGTGGTGGGCTTTCCGTTGCTTGATTTAAAAAATTAAATATAGGCAATTAGTTTCACCTCCTTTCTAAAAACGAACTTTACTACTTGCACTTTATTTTTTTTGCGATTGCGTCAATGACACCGAAAATTACCACGCCTGATATGATAAATAGGATAACGCTCAAAAGGAGAAGCGATAAGAATGCAGTTAAACCTAGCGCAATCAGCACCATATTAAGAATCGTTGATAACATATTATTCAGTTCCCTTCCCAGAAATTAGTTCACTAGCTAAACCGGCTAAAATGAATGTAATTGTTAAGCAGATACCAAACGCTAACCAGCCTACAAAATACATCGTCACATTGATTGTTATAGCTGCCGCTAAAAACATAATCACATCAAAAAAAGCCCATAATAGGCTGAAAAGTTGTTTAAAAATCGTCATTAATCGTAAAATTCTTCCTCCAAAAGCCCACTTTCTGGGTTGTTAAACCAATCAAGCACTGCTTGCTGTGACATATGTTGCACCATGTACGAGTTATTTTGAGCTAGTCCATAGTCTTCAAAATGAAACATGGCTTGGTAAAGTGCATCTATCAGAGCATCAACTACGTCAATCTTCAGTGTAGACATCTTTTTATCTACTTGGATACCAATGTTATCCTCCTTGATAACCGCATTAACTAGCGCCTTCTCCATGATTTCATCATCAAGCCGTGTACAGTTACCCTCAATAAAGAGTGTCTGCAAGAATTTGGTCGGGTCTTTCAGCTCGCTTGTGCGCTGTCTGATAGCCATAAGCGGATAGCTAGTATTAAGTTCCAAAGCTTTGATGACTTTAGAGACACCCATGCTATCATAGCCAAAGAAAAGGACTTGCAACTCATTGTCTTCGACGTACTCGCATAGCCATTGGTAAACCTCGTCATCATTGATAAGACCCTGTGGGTGGCTTGTAATAGTGCAGAATCCTTTATCTGCTAAGTCTCGGTAGTTAATGCCGTCCATCTTCTCTTTAGCTTCAATTGACCCTGCTTGTTGCCACGGAATAAAGCTATGTTGTTGCAAATGGTACTTAGGGTTGCCATCTTCATCCTGATATGGATAGACAAAGCCGAAAGCCGTGTTATCCGAAAACATAGAGTAGTCAACACCTATATAAACTTGCCTACCTTTGATATCAAAATCCGATATAACCGAGCGCTCGATGTCTCCCAACTTCAAGAAGCTATTTTCATCCTGTTCGCCCCATAAATTCATATTTTTTATCAGAAAATCGTTTAAATTTCCTGATAAAAGGTCGGCATCTCGTTTGTCCATGAGCCCCTTTAAAAGGGTATCATGTTCACTTTCAAGGTCTAGCAAGGGGTTTGACTTGCTCCATGTTTCAGGCTTATAAACCTCGTCTGGGCTATCCTGCGACCAAACAAGACAAAGCTGGGTGTCACCCGACCTATCATCACGTTCCATAATCCCCTGCATGATCCGTTCATCTTTTCTTAAAGGGGAAGTCGGGTTAGGGTAAGCGGTGGAAATTTGGATAAATTGACGGTTCGGGATTTTAACCTGTCCCGAAACGATTTTAGAAATGCTTGTGCGGTCTTTCAAATCACCCGACTCATCCATTATTGCATTAGTGAAGTGGAACCCATCATAGTTACCGCTTTCGCTCGAAATTGCCCTTAAAACGTTGTTATTTGCTCTCATAATGACTTGTTCTGACTGGATAGACAAGTCCAACTCCTCAGCTAGAGACTTAAAAGGTTCTTTAGTGATTATCTGTTTAAGCATATTCTTAATATATCCCATGAGCTTCATGGTCTGCTTAAAGTTAATTGAGCTTACCAAATAGTCTTGGTTAGACAGTCCGAGGCTTTCAAAGAGATAAGAGAAACACATAGATATGGCTTGAATATAGGTTTTCCCTTGACTGCGCCCAACAGATACAATGACCTGTGAGAAGCGTTTACCACCCGTTTTGTTGCGCCATCCAAAAGATTGACTAAGTAAGAATTCTTGCCAACCCATAAGCGCTGTAGGCTCACCAGTATCCACGTTAGGACAGATTTTAGCGAACTTCAAGACCTTGCTAGCTTCAGCTAAATCATAGTGGTAAGGAAAATCAGGCTTCCCTTGATGTCTTAAATCCCGTAAATGCCGTAAGCAAGCAAGTTGCATCATGTAACCAGCTTGTCGTTTGCCATCCAAAACATCAAAGGCGTATTGAGTGCCTGGGTCTGCGTATTCGTTACGAATATCAAAAAAGTTATATGTTCCATAAGCACCAACAATATCGTGAGTTTTTGCTAAATCTATCTCTTTCACCTCCTTCTATCACAAAATAAAAGCTTGGATTTTAAATCCAAGCTTAACTATTTAAAAATTCCTGCATCATTTCAGCGGTCGATTTTTCAGGCTTGCTACTATCTGCGATTGTCAGCAACTCTGCTCTGCCTTTCGGCGTAAGACCTAGTTGCATAGCTATCTGATTCAACGTAGTCGTTGCATCTTTCATCGTGGCAACTGCTGGGTTCTTTTTAAAGCCAAGCGACATTTCATCTAAAATCTCACCACTACCCTGCGCCTGTACAGGCTTTTTGATTTCCTGCTGGATACCGTTTAGCTTGATGTCTTCGTAAGCCATCTTGTAAATTTCGTAGTTAGTGCAATAAGATTCCACCAAGAATGTATCTATGCGCTCGACCTTGCCTGTTCCTTCTAAAAACGGAACGACTTTGCGCCAAACCTCCCTAGCTACTTGTCCTAAATAGTTTGGTGGGTCACTCGGTAAACGCCCTTTATTTTGCTTATAAAATGGATTTTTAACCAAGTGCACCTCACCTCCTTCTAGTGCATTTTGACACCCTTTAAAAATCTGAAAAATTGGTGTCCGACACAAGCGAACACCTTTGTGTGGCTCTTCCTTGGCTCATACAGGGGCGGGGGCACGTTTTAAATTTTGTTTTGATGAATTATACCTCCGCCAATTTAAATCACTCTACGGGCTTCTTAGAGGCCTTCTCGTGCGTGCTTGATTTTTAGCGCCCATTCTTTGACCGTGAGCCGTAGTTGTTGGTTATGCAACGTGTTACCTTGCCCTGTGCCATAGATTTGCTGTTCTAGCGTCCTTTTGGCATTATCGCAAGCTCTGCAAGCTGTCGCAATGTTCTTCGGGTCCGTCCTTAGTTCAGGCGCTACCTCGAAGGGTGTGACGTGGTCACCTATCTTGCTGTTCGGTGTGACAGTACCTAGAGCTAAACAGTATTGACATAGATAGTGGTCACGTTCTAGGACTACTCGTCTTAGGCTCGACCAAATCTTGCTTCGATAAAAATTATATTGCTCTCGCTTATCTTCTGACCTGTTGCGTGTGTACTTGTTGTACTTCGTACGTGAGTATACCTCACGCTTAGGTGCTTGGTCTGCGTGCTCCTTGCAGTAGTACCCGTCGCTTATATCTACAAAGGTTCTGCAACCTGCGTACTTGCAACGTCTAACTCTAGCTATGTCAATCACCTCCAAATCTAAATTAAAAAGCCACACGATTGTGTGACTGTAATAGGAAAAGTAGGACTCGAACCTACGCATGCAGATTAAAGGTCTGTCGCTCTACCATCTGAGCTATATTCCTACCGCTTGTCCAAAAGGTGCACAAACAAGCGTGATACACTCAACCTGGATTGTGTATCGTTTTTTTAGGCATCCGTCACAAGATGTTTACCCTTTCCATTTATTTTTCAATGACTCCGATGTGACTCGACTCATTGCAGGACCCGTAATTATTTAGCACGACTTTAAAACATCCTACTCCGTCGCCACCAGTAACCCAAGCTGGAAGTTTTTCAGAAGCTTTTCTGGGATTCAAACCCAAGGTGCCTTTGTTTCAATTCTTTATGCTACTACTATACCACTTTGATTTTAGACTGCGCTCCGTTTTACTTAAATCAACAGCGTTTGTCTATCTTTTTGTGCGCTCTTCTTAACAGATAGTAGTATTGGCTGTCTGCAGTTAGCTCTAACTTATCCATAATGTCAAAACGTGACAGCTTATCAATATAGACCATCGTCAGCATATCTCTAGCTTGATAGTCGTCTACTTGATAGATTAGATTATAAAACTCTCTGCGCTTTTGTATCGCTTGTTTACATAGCTTTTTCACCTCTTCTTCCTCATCAATCAGCTCTACATAGATGTCATCCTGCTTACGCTTCATACCACCAGAAATCTTGTCTGCTTGTGGCAAAGCGGCGGTTACCTTAGTGGCACTTGCTTCCAGCTTTTGGATACGTTCAAGCTGGCTATCTATGTATCTGTCTAGTGCTTTCAACTCTTTCAATCGCTGGCTAGTTTTCATTGCAGACCTTCTTTGCTATAATATAGTTATGTTGAGTAACAAAGAGTCGCACTAGTCTGCGGCTTTTTTGCGTGCTATAACAGAATGAATTATCACGTTGTCGTAAAAAGCTAAGTCTAGTTCTTTCTTTATTCGTTATTTGTTACAGTTACAGGAATAATGCTTTCAGGCATGTACTCGACTTCATATTTGTACTTATTGACTTTCGTACCTTCAGTTAAATCTTCGACAACATACATGTTATTGCCTGTTAGATTAACAAGATGTTTCTTATATTTGCCTTTTGCAACTTCAGCGATGATGACTAGCTTGCTTTTATTCTCTGTTGATACAGAAATCAATCCTTTTGCAGTAAATTCAATCTTATCAGTACGTGTATTGATAACTGTTACACGCCTACGAACATTGAAATTATCAGCTTCCTTGCTGACATTATAAGAGACCTTATCAGCCTCCGAACAACCGGCCAACAATGCAAGTCCTGTCAAGCTAACTACTGCCAATGTAATAATTTTATTTTTCATTTCCTCGTCCTTTCAAATACTCTGGAATTTCATCCCCTACCTGAACGCTGTCGTACTGTTCCTTGCTTACTAGGAACTTGCCATACGCCCCACAATCGAGCGTGTAGAGTTTCCCTACCATTTTCTTTCCGGTCACTTTTCCATGCAATACAGTGGCATTGTCGGCCTTGTGCACGACAATGGCTTCCACTGGTCGATTCAGTACGCTAACTACAGTTGCGATGTTAATTCCTAGTGCTATCAGCAATAGAACTGTTGCTACTACAAGCTGATTCTCTCGTTTAGAGGTCTTCTTCTTTGACGAAAGTTCCATTTATCATCTTTCCTTTCCGATTCTTGATTTCATCGTAAGCAATGCTTAGACACTCAGTAACATCAAGGTCTAGTTGATGTGCCAGCACGATGATTGTTACCAGTGTGTCTCCGATAGCATCCTTGAGTGCTGCTTGTGGCTCCGTGAATTTAGTCGGTTTCAAGAGTACATCCCGAATTTCTCCGACTTCCTCCGTGATTCGCATCCACTGAATCTTTGGGTCTGCTTGTTGTAAGTTGCGTTCGTCTGCCCACTCATTGACCTTGTCGATTAGTTCTGAGATACTGCCATACGTCGGTTCTTCAGGCTCTGCGATAATTAAGAGTTTTACCATTATTCCACCTCTACCACTTCTAAAATTCGTTCTAATTTTTTAATGGTTTCTTCTGTCACTGATAAATTGTTCGAACCATCTAAAAATGGAGTTCTTATAAAGATCATATTTGGCCCGATGTTTATATTTGCTATATCATCCACATTCAAAATCTTTTCTTCAACATTACCACGGTATAGTGTGTTTATTTTTATAAATCTACCCATTCATTCCACCTCCTCAAATCGTCCATCCATGAATATTTCAAGAGGTCTAATCCAGCATTTGTTATTATCTTCTGAGACGTAAACAACGCATTTTTCTAACGTTTCTTCCCACAACCCGACACAGAGGATTTTGTAATCTCTTCCAGTTTTTTTGTGCGTCCAATACGACCCGACTTTAGGTTTGCTCATTCGTCCACCTCCTCGATTTCAATACCCTCGCAGTCGAAGACCCAGCCGAAATTAGCATCTTCAAGCTCTTTGCGGGTATGTTTGGTTCTATAGCCTTCAGTTTCGTCATTTGACGCAAAAAACCATTCTTGATTGTTTAAATTTTGATTAAGATAGGCAACGTATCCAATGATCCCTTTAACTTCAACCGTATACCTAGTTTCTTTCTCGACCTCATAGCCGTCAACCCAAGCACGAGCAAAGATATCTTGGTTTCTTGCCTTTTTAATCCAGCAAATAAGTTCATCACTTTTATTCCACTGTTTCAAAAAATTTGGATTCATAGCAGTATATAATCCTATTGCCAAATTTTCTTTACATGCATCAATCCAATCCGCCACGTACTGTTTCACCACTGGTTTAGGAACAATTGAATCATATAAGTCTTCAGCGTGGGCGATTGAAAGGCGTCCTACTGTTGCCAATTTCTGTACTGCTTCATCTCTTTTCATCATCGTTAGTTCTCCTTGTAAATAATCAGTGCTGATATATCATACGTTCTGCAAAATCCATGCTCATAGATTGCTACCGCCACGTTAGATTGATATTTAATATCAATAATTTCTATATTTGGGTTTTTTGCAAGAAAATTATTGATTAATTTATCAATTCCTAGATGGTTAAGAGTGTCAGTTTCCTCACGTAAATACTTCGTTCTAATCATCAATTTCCACCATTTCAACCTTATATTTTCGTGCATTGCGATATTTCACACCTAATCTGTGCATTTCGTTAATCGCATCATTCTTATTGCTGAAGACTTGCTCACTGTCTTCCATATTGTCGTAGTAGACGATAACTTTATATTTCATCTTCTACTTCCTCCTCGTAATAATCAATCTTTGCAACTGAAGATATTTTATATTGCCTTGCTCAAGCCATTTCAGCATGTCTCTGTGTTTTGAACCTCCCTGGCCTTCTCATCTAGAAAATCCCAGATAATATGAAATTGATTTTTGACCAAAGTGTCGTTATTGTATTTTTCGCAAACCTTATCGATAGATACAACCACCCAATTCCAGTATGCAGGGGTATTAAAACCGACCTGCTGCATCACTTGATTATTCTCTCTCATCCATTCAGGGACTTCTTTTTCAAAAAACTCGATATAGTTCATAGTTGTTCCACCTTGACATAAATGCCCACAGTATCCGACCAGAACTTTTCAGCAATCTCACTAGCCACTTGTGCATCATCATGCCAATAGCCAAGATCCGTCATGCAGTCCTTGAGTAATTTTTGCAAATTATCCGTATCTGGTTTAGTAGTCTTGTACTGGCCATGAGTCGCCTTTTTGATTTTAGGAAATAGCCATTTCACTGTGAGGCGTATAGGTCCTTCGATTTTTTCGTTTGGAGCATACGGAGCAAGCAGGGTTGAAAATAAGTCTCTAGCTTCTTTCAATTTTTGAGGCTCATAGAATTTCGGCTTACCATTTACCACAGCGACTTTTTTCTGTTGGTGTGTCGTAGTTGGAATTTTTTTCATCGACAAGAAAAACTCAATCACCATATTCAACCTCTCTCATTTTTCTAATTTTCACTTCACCACTCACTTTCTTTTTCGCGCCTAAGTTCAGAGTGAAGGACAGGGTTACAGGGTTACATGGGGGAGTCTTAGGACCCCCATGTTCCTGTACCTGTTCTTCTGAACTCTCAGGGACATTTCCCAAATTCTATCTATGAATATAGATAGAATTCTGTCCCTGGTTTTGTCCCTAGATTTTCGGGTTTGTCCCTATAGTCTATAAACCGCATGGTTGAGCGATTTCTCAGGGACATTTTCGGGTTTGTCCATGACCCCAGAGAGTTCTTAGGGACACAAGGACATTTTCGGGTTTGTCCATGACTTCGAGGGACATTCCCGAAGTTGTCCCTCGGGTTTGACCATCGGGTTTGTCCTTGTCCCTATTTTGTCCCTGACTCTTCTCTCGGTGAAATTTGGTTATTTTTAACTTCAAAATCACCGTTATTTTTTACCCATCTTCTGATAGTTTTTTCGCTAACCGGTTTATCTTCTGTTGAAAAATATTCCACCACTTCACTTAATTCGACTGGGTTGATCCCATCAAATAATACCTGCATGGCGGTCTTAAATCTTTCATCAGCAGATTTCTTTTTCTTCTCGTTAGCTTTCTTGCTGTCTAAATTCTTCTTCCAACTTGGCGTAGAGTCCTCTAATTGAATATCAGCTAGCACGCCAGTAGTATCCACTTCATGGACTGGATAGCTGAACCACATATTAACAGGGGCAAATTTGGCGAACTCACGAAGGGTCCCTTCAACTCGCCAAGCAGTTGCAATCTCAATGCTATGGGTCGTCGTCTTGACCTCGTCAAGGTAAGGCTTGCGTTTCATAACATCAGGAATTGCTTTGTCAAAATGTTGTTGCATTTGATAGCGACTTTCCAGATCGTCAAGACTGACATTCTGTTGGTAATAATCGTTAGCCTGTTCTTGCAAGGCTCTTTGGTAAATCTTAGCCGTTGCTTTTTCAGCCCGAGCTTTAACGAGGTCTTCGTTAAGGTCTAGCTCGACTAAATCAACCAGAGCGTCAGGATCGCGAGCGAATACTCCCGATCCGCTAGCTCGGTCCATTGATTTCTTACCACCTTGAGAACCTTTCGAGTGATGATGGCAGTAGATTACAGCACACCCTAGCTCAGTAGCTACCTTATCGAACTGATTGGTAAAATGTGCCATTTGGTCTGCTGAGTTCTCGTCACCCGTCAGGACCTTATAGATAGGGTCGATAATCACGGCTTGGTAATTCTTTTTTAGCGACCGTCTAATGAGTTTCGGGGCCAATTTGTCCATTGGCACAGTCTTTCCACGAAGGTTCCAGATGTCGATATTACCTACACTTGTAGGCGGTAAATCCATAGCATCGTAAACATCCTTAAAACGGTGAAGCGCTGACGGCCTATCCAGCTCTAAGTTGACATAGAGGACTTTGCCTTGTTCGCACTGCCAACCGAGCCACTTGTGCCCCTCTGCAATAGCGATTGATAACTCGATGAGAGCAAACGACTTACCAGCTTTTGACGGCCCTGCAATTAGCATCTTATGACCTTGACGCAACACACCGTGGATAAGCTCTGGTGCTAAATCTGGAAGGTGGTCCCACTCGTCTGCTAGTGTTTCAGGATCAGGAAGGTCATCGTTTAAATCTTCAACCCATTGATACCACTCTTCGTAGTTGGCTTTTCCAAGATTTGTGTCGATCAAGAATTGCTTATGGCCATTTCGGATTACTCCAGGCATGCGAGAAAGTCGGCTTGGATTACGGTTTTGGGTGTCAATATCAAGCCCGTTTTTTTTACAAATCTGATAAATGTAATCAACACGTTTTCGATATTCTTGGTAGTCTCTAGCATCCACTCGTACCACTGCGTGTAGCGACTTGTGTCCAGAGTGCACAAGTGTCGCAATAGGAAGCTCTAACTCTTTAAATAGAGCGTACTGTTTACCGAGTTCCATGCTGTCTGATTCTACTAGAGCGTATCTGAAATCAGTGACATTATCGTTCTTGACGCCCTTTCCGTCCAATGGGTTGAAGCGAATCCAAGCACCAGCTTCTTCCTTGTAGTCTCCGAAGACTGCGCCAATATCATCACCATTACTTTGAAGTTCTTTAATAAGCTCTCCGGCAGCCCTGTCGTAATTGCCTTGAGTTGGCTTATAGATGGGGCCGTTCTCTGTCTCGATAGGATAAGTAGATGTTACGTACCCGACCAAGTCAGTCATCTCAAAGAGAGTCTCAATGTATTTGACAAGATCTTGGACTGGATGCCAATTTAATGGCTCACGGATTTCTTTTGACTCTACCCAATTTTTATCAACGATTTGATAATCACGATCAATAGTTGAATCCCAGCCAAGCTCATAGCTTTCGCCTGACTTGTTCATTGGCTCCCAACCGTTGTCTTTAGCCATCTGAGTGATAGTTGCACCAGTCACGGCATCAGAGCCATTATTGTGAAAAGTATCCCATTTAGTGAAGCACTCGCCTTTTTTATAGCGGCTGTCAGATTGAGACCAAGCGTCCCAATCCATTGCCGTGTATCCCTCCTGTTTTAGGGCCATTCCTACGTTCACCCACTCTTGATAAGACAATGTAGAAGGGTCAATATAATCTAAGAGTGGGATTAAATCAAAAGTACCTTCTGACATTTAATCTCCTTTATTCCGGTTGGTATGTAGCTGGAATGATTCCTTTTGGCATTCTCCAACCGCTCGCAGCAATTCGATTAATCAAATTGCTGGCATCTTCAAATTTCCACATTCCGACATTGCGGAAGCCACGACCTTCAAGCAATCGTATCTGTTTAGGCGTGGTCAATCCACTGTCTTTGCGTTTGTTTAAGCGGTCTAGTAGTTTGCCGGCTTTTCCAGCATTGCCGATTTCTTCAGTATAAATACCGAATTTCTCGAGTGCTTTAAGCTGTTTTTCTGAAGGCGGAGCCATTTCCCAACCGAATGATGGAACGTAGTCAGCAAGATCCTCTGCTTGGATAGACATTTCAAATTGAAGTGGGTCCACTAACTTACGCTTCTTACGGCGCTGTTCAGCCAACTGCTTTGCAAGTGCTTCTTCACGTTCAGCAACGACATCCTTGCTAGCTTGTTCTTCAGCTTCTAACAGACTGAACTCAACTTCTGTATCTTCAGCCATATTTTCAGTCATCTTTTTGGCAACTTCTGGACTGCTAGCGATTAAGTGCGCTGGTCTGCATAGTTCATGGCGCTCAGTGTGCCATAGGAAATCGAGTAGTAATAGATTTTCCTTCCCTGGTGCAAGGCGTGTACCACGTCCCACCATTTGGCTATACAGAGCACGGACTTTTGTTGGCCTCAACACAACCACGCAGTCTACTGTTGGGCAATCCCACCCTTCGGTTAATAGCATCGAGTTACACAGAACATTGTATTTATCCTTGTCAAAATCCTCTAAAATCTCTGCACGGTCTTTAGACTCTCCGTTAACCTCAGCCGCCTTAAATCCTTTGGCGTTAAGGATATCACGGAATTTCTGCGAAGTCTTAACCAGGGGCAAGAAAACGACTGTTTTCCTGTATTTGCACTGCTTAACCATCTCGTCTGCAATTTGTTCGAGATAAGGGTCTAGGGCTGTTCCGATTTCACTGGCTTTGAAATCACCACCTTGTTGACTGACTGTTGACAAGTCAAGTTCAAGAGGGATTGTAATAGCTGTGATTTTTGATAAGTACCCTGATTTAATCGCATCAACTAATGGATACTCATAGGCTAAACTGTCGAAATAACTACCTAGATTTCGCATATCGCCACGGTCTGGCGTGGCTGTGACACCTAAGATGTTAGCTTCCCCGAAGTGCTCCAGCACACGCTGATAGCCGTCTGATATAGCGTGGTGAGCTTCGTCGATGACAATAGTGTCGAAGTAATTAGGTGGGAACTGACTGAGTCGTTTCTCACGCTGCATGGTCTGTACTGAACCAACGACAACACGAAACCATGAGCCAATTGAAGTATTTTCAGCTTTCTCCAGTGCCGTTCCTAGCCCTGTAGCCGTCATTAATTTATCACTGGCTTGCTCCAAAAGTTCTGAACGATGAGCGAGAACAAGAACACGTTCTCCCATCTTGACACGGTCTTCTATAATTTTTGAAAAGACGATGGTCTTGCCACAGCCAGTGGGTAGGACAAGTAGCGTGCGCTTCCTGCCCTCCTTCCACTCTTGCTGTACCTTAGCCCTTGCCTCTTCTTGGTAAGGTCTAAGTTGCATTAGAATCCTCCGAATCCACCACCGTTAGGTGCTTGTTGAGGTTGTTGAGGCTGTTGATATCCTTGGTTTTGTTGAGGTGCCGCTTGGTAGTTAGGCGCTTGCTGTTGAGGAGCTTGTTGTCCACCACCTTGTGAAACATTGGCATTTAATACTTTTGTCCAATCAACACTGTCGGCGTAGATCATTTGTTTAACGTCGTTATACACAGTGTCATTGTATGTGCGATTTCCGACACGGCACACCCCTGTTGAACCTACAACGGTATTCCAATTCATTTGAAGTGGTTCTCCGTGTTTCTTTTGCCCGATAGCGCCAAAGAACGCTGAGAGCATTCCTTCAGTAGAAGAGTGCAAGAATAGATTGTGTGTCATTGTTGCAAGACCTTCTTCAGTCTCAACTTGGATTGTGATGATCGCTTTGTTACACGCTGGCAGTTTCCCAGGTTTTTGTGGGTTTGGAGTGTAACGTCCACGTTCGAAGTTTGTAACAGTAAATACATAATCACCGGGAGTTAGCGTGATAAACTCCTTGCTGTCCTCTTGGATAGTATCATCCCATCCGAATTCACGTTCAAAGTTATTGTTATAAGTCATGTATAAAATCCTTCCTTATTAAGCCAAAATAGTGATATTGTCTTGATCTTCGAGCCCTGTTTTGAGGTAGTCAGCGATATTTTTAATAGCTTCCAGTTTCCATTTGCCACCGTCTGCTTCAAAAAGTGCAAGTTCAGCATCTTTGTTGATGCGGAGTACAAACTGACTAGATGGCTGTACGACTTCTGTAAAAGTACGATATGGACGTAATGTCACTGGGTTTGGTGCAGTTGCTTTTGCAAGACTAGCTACCCCTGATTTCACAGTAGTGGTCTGGTTGATACCGTTATCCACAATGTCAGCGCCGTTTTCGACTTTTAGAGCACTTGCAAATTCAAGTACAACTTGACGATCGTCCTCGTCAATAAAGGCAGACTGCAGCATAATATTGAACTGCTCTTGGCTATTCCACTGGTTCAATCGAATATTTGGGGTGTATGCTACTACAGAGACGAGTTGAGGACGTCTGCCGTATTCCCAATCGACCTGATCATAAACTATGACATCTTTAGGGGACTCTACCACAATGATTTTTTTAGAGACACTGATAGCGTCATTGTCTGACTTGAGATAATTAATAAGACTGTCAAGAGTACACAATTGAAGTGTTGGTGCAATTTTCCGAGGATTAACTTCCAGGAGGTCAAATTGATTTGCATTATAGTAGTGCTTGTCACCAACTTGGATGACTTTTCCAGAACGTTCAGCTAGCTCTACACTGTACTCAAGAGCTTCTTTGATGTTTTCTGCCATGTTTAATTACCCGCTTTCTTTTGTTTGTTGAAGTCAATGACATCGTTGTTGATACCTTTTTCAATGTCTTCGATTGGCTCACCAACGTCTGTACGAAGGATCGCTTTGTCGTCAAAGTATGTCTGACCAGGCATGTTGCTCTTAAGTTCGTTTGCATATACTTGACTACCTTCTTGCCCAATGAGGACGGTAGTAGCAACAGCTTTTTGAGGTGCAAGAGTTGACTTAACTTCCATTGCGGTAGCTACTGTTTGACGTGTATCGTCTGGCTTCATTGTCAAAGTGATAGCAAGTTTACGAGCTGTCTTAGTCTCGGTATTTGGATCTAAGATGTTAGCGATGACTCTTTCAAGTTCTTTATCGACTTTCTCTTGAAGACCACCATCACCGATTTGTGATAGGTCTAATTTGATAGTTTTATCTGACATGATTTCCTCCTAAAATTCTGATCCACGGATTTCTTTGACCATTTCAAAGACACGGTCCCAAGTAGCTACTAGAGCCCCGTCGATGAATGATTTGTCGTACATTGATATAGGTGTTTCAATAGGGTAGTAGCCTTTAGAGGCCACAGCCTGTTGAAGTTCTTGTTCAGTGACCTGATTGGCAATCATCAAATCACGCAGCGCTGGGTCAATGAATGGTGCTGGTTCTTGGTACTCGCCACGCTCGACCGGTGCAGGATTTTCTGCCACTGGTGTTTCAGCTGGCACCACTTCTTGTTGTGGTACTGGTTCCGGTGCTGGCGGTTCCATTTCTGGCTGTGCGGTAGGTGGTACTGGTTCAGCTTGTACCTGTTGAACATTAAAGATGTAAGCAATGCCCGCATAATCTAGTGGCAACTTGTTTGGTAAGTTGTGACGGTTCTTTGCATCCCAAGCTGGATGGTGCTGTGTATACATGACACGCTGTCCACCTTGTGCTTTCGATTTCTTAGACTTCTCATCAGTCATGACGATTGTTTCGTAGTTACAGAATAGGACCATGTCAGCCCACTCTTTAACCAACGGTGCTGTCTGTGAGCTTGTTTTCTTTCCAAGCTTGAGCTCGTAACGGTCATAGCTACCCATTTCATCCGGTTGAGTGAAGTTCTTAATCTGAGCGTGTGCAGTAAGGACAACATTAATTCCTAAATCAATCAATTCGCTTAGACTGTTTAGGAAACGACCGATTTCTTCACGGACGTAGGTATATCCGTTACCCCATCCAAAATCTTCGATACCTTTTTTACCATGCTGAGCGCAAACTGACTCAACGGCCAGCGACTCAGCCCAGTCAATCGTATCAATAACCAAAGTCTTGCATGATGTCGGATTGGCTTTGATAAAAGCAACCTCATTCATCAACATAGTCCAGCTTGACGGTTTGTCCAATCGTGCAACATCCATATTGTCTGTCGACCCTTCCGTGTCGATGAAGACAGGGTCGGGAAATTGCGCTGCAAAACTAGACTTCCCGATACCTTCAGGGCCGTAGATAACAACCTTTTGAGCTCTAGCCTTAATTCCTCTTGTGATTTGCATTAAAATCCTCCTTGCCATGTTGGCGTTATTGATGGTTCAGATTGAGTATCAACTGTTGGCTGATGTGTCTTATTATCGAGACTATAGCCGTCTTCGATGATAATTGAGCATTCATCGCCAGTCGATACTCTCGTTGCAATAGCTTGGAGACCTTCATCCTCAAGCCATTTTCCAAATTGGTCCAATGTGATTTGGTCCATTTGTTCGAGCTTGTCGATTAAAACAAAGCCACAATCTGGTTTTAGTTTTCGGACAATTGCGGTCGCTACCATAAGTTGCTGAGAACCTGACATGTTATCCCACTCTTGACCGAGATAGAGAAGTTTTCCATCGTTGACAGATAGACCTTCGAGTGGTAAGTCAGCATTGGTTAACAGGTCACGTTTACTTTTACGAACATCTTCGATTTGAGCAGACAACTTGTTATACTGCTCACGTTGAGCCTTGGCATCCTCTTCCGCTTTATCCTTGTCCAAGTTAGCACGGACTTTAAGGTTAATCTGTTCGATGTTAGCAATATTGCTTTCGATTTCTTCTGTAGATTCATCTACCAGTTCGGTCGCATCTTTATGAGCGATAGCCAAATCAGAAGCGAGCTTTTGTAAAACTTCCTGAGCCTCTACCAATTGCTGTGACAGACGGTTGACTTCTGCCGTCTTGGCATCATATTGCGCTTGGATTTGACTAGCGTTTTGACGTTTGCGAGCATTCTCCCCATTCCTAGCTAAGACTTCTTGCTGTTCTGCAATTAGGTCTGCAATGGAAACCAACTCTTTTGGTGCGTCTGGATAATAGGTCTGTTCTTTTGCGAACTTTTCCTTCTGGTCAGCAATTACACCGATAGCATGGCGCTGATCATATAACTGCTTCTCTTTGATTTCTAATTCGGCTAATTGAGGGCCGACCCCGATGATTTGCAAAAGGATATCAGCTTTCTCTTTAGCGGTGCTCTCCATAAACTTAGGCAAATTAATAGCCAACTCCTCAACAAAACTATCAAGAAGTTGTTGACCGCCTTTATTCCCATTAGGATCAATTACTTTCAGAGAGCTATTCTTTCCTTTTCTCTCAACAATTAAACCATTTGACATAGTGATCTTGAGCGATGGAGGGATAACAGACCCCTCACGGGTTGCCTTGCTAGGTTTAAAACGATTTCCACCCAAGGCCCAAGCGATAGAATCTAGAACACTTGTTTTACCTTGGTTGTTATTTCCACCAATTACCGTGAGTCCCGTAGGTGATGGTTCGACCTTGACCGCTTTGATCCGCTTGACATTTTCAATTTCCAACTTATTTATTGCGATACTCATTCGTTCCCACCTCCTGTGTAATAGTATTTCTGATTATTTGCCATAATTAATACCTACCTTTCCACCACTGCTGCCTTGTTACTTCGCAAATATTTCTAGGAGTGCTTTGATACCATCTTCCATAGATTCTTCACGCTCCGTGCGTTCGAAGTCCGAACCGTCAAGTTTAGTTAGGTTGTACTCAACTTCTACGATAAGCACTTCGCAGTCAAACGCTTCAGCGAGCTTGTCGATATTATTTTTTTGTTTTTCGTAAAACTCAATCGGTAAATGTAGTGTTTTCCAAAGACGATCGTCAAAAACTGCTTCAAACACTATGCTTCCTTTGTCCTTGTAACTTTCAAGGAATCCATCTTTTTTAGCGCTGTAAAATACGACTTGTTTTTCTGTTTGTTTCATGATATATTCTCCTTGTAATGTTGTTTGCACAGGCCCTTACCTGTGCTTTTTTAGTGCTCTCAACGTGCACCCACAGCCCCACCGCTTCATGTTTTTTAGAAAAGATAAATGTGTGGAAAAGTAAATTATAATTTTTGGGTATTAAAGTATAAGCTACACTCCACGGCAAGGCTATGGCTACACGCTGAGAGATGTTAGTGATCTAATTATTGCTAAGGTACTTAGCAGCTAGATACCGCTCACGTCTTTGACGCGCTTCATATTTCTGGTCATTAATTTCTCGTGGTGTCCATACCGGGTCGAAGGAGTACTCTTCTTGTTGCTTCTTGCTCCAAATCCAGTTAAATAGTTTTGATGGTTTCATACTTTCTTCCTTTCTGATTAGCTACAGCTATCGTTTCGTTGTTCGCTTTAATCTATCCCATATTTTTGAAATATTTTTACGTCCCCAAGCGCGGACGAAAGGGGCAATCTCAAACAGGAAATGATTGAGCCAAATTGCGAATAAGAGTGAACCTATTATTGTTGCCATAGCCAGCAACACCCCGAATTCTTCCATTGTTACTTTCCTTTCTACTCCCTAACCGCACTGGAGAACTAGTGAGGATGTTTTTTCATAGATTTTTTTAATATATAAGGAGACAGTCATGAATATCAAATCGTTGTTGCTGTTGGTATCGTTCAGTTTCCTCACTAGCTCACTGTTACGGCTAGGGATGTGTGCTAGGCAATTTCTTGCCAGTTGTTGTTAAGCCAATTACTTACCGCACCACTCCTGTCTTCATCCAATTTTTGTGATACCACTCAATCACAGCATCTCGCGGATACTTTTCACGCGCTCCTTTAATACGAGGAAAGTCCTTTTTACTGTTGAAACGCATATCAAAGGTTGTGGTGTCTGTAGTCCCCAGCAACATCAACGAACACTGTTTCTTATTGAGTTCCATTGGAAACCTGTGCTTTTCGTCATTGACAGTAGCCATGACCTGCACGGCTCTTTCTCTCAGACCTGCTTCGAACTGGTCGAGTAGTTGAATCATTAAATCATTCATGATAAAATACCCTTATAAATGTTTTTTGTTTGCCACTGTTCCCGCAGTGGCTTTTTTGCATTTAGGCGACATTTTCTTGTTCAATCAGTGGCAAGACACCCTTTTTATTTTTTAATAAGTCATAAATAAACAAACGACCTTTTTGAGTCCAATAAGTGTGCATCTTACTACGCTCTGCATCAATCGTATGTGTTTTAGATTGTGTATAGCCTTTACTTGCATATTTTTGATATAAAAGCCACGTACTACCTTGTTTAAATTGCACCTTTAATTCATGTAGCAAATTATTTAACTTTTTAGCACTCATACCGTAATCTTTAGCAATCACTGAAATAGCTACCAAAGATTCACTCTGCAAAATCAAATCATAATACGTTGCCTTGGGTTGCAATTCTTGAATAATTTGGTTCTTCTGAGCCACTTCTTCTTGAGCTTGTAAGCGTAGCTGACGTTCTTCTTTCAATCGTTGAAATGCTGCAATAGCCATATCAGGGTTATTAAGTAAATCATCTACTGCATACATGCCATGTTTGCGGATGGTCTTCAAGATTTCCTTGACTTGCTTTTTGAATTGCTTGGCAATCGGTTTGCGTGATTGCATAAGGACTTCGTAAAGACCATCTTCTGTCAGGAACCACGCTTGACGATTTTGACCTGATAAGAACAATGTTCGCATCAGCTTTTCATCTTCATCAATACTGCTAATCATTTTTTGAGTGTCCGAATGGTCAATCCATTCCGCAACATCCTTGGCCAAGAACAATGGCTCTTGTGCCGTTCCATAAATCGTGAAGTTCTTTCCTAAGACTTCCTGTTGGTTAAAAACTTGTAATTCCAATATTATTCCTCCATATAAACTTCTAGAATGTAGGTTGTTTTCCTCTCACCATTCGGAGTCGCTACGACTGTTCTGCTCAAGATAACATTCCTATTATCTTGAGGATTAAGCACTCGCATTGCAACAAACAAGAACAACTCAGCCCACATTCGCTTTTCTTTTGGCATGAATAAGAAAAAATCTATAATTTTGTTCTCAGTAACCATCTATCCCTCGTCATTCTACCGAATCTTAAAATCCTCAATCACACGAGCAATAAACCTATTAGCTTGTGGATTTTTTAGTTTGCCATTCAAGATATTTGTTACATCTTGACGCACCATCCCATACTGCACAGCAAGTGTAGTCATGGTTAGGTTATTTGCCTCAAGATAATCAAGAATCTTCTGGCGACCGCCATCTGTGTTTGGCATAAACAACAACTCCTTTATTTTTTTATTTGTAAGAAAAAGAGTTAGAAAGTTATATAATTTCTTGACAACTTTTAAAGAGTTGTGTAA
>OIXV01000506.1_pt1 | contig 37340 bp, 29 predicted proteins | sample 1587771 | NCBI WGS metagenome assembly OIXV01 (sample SAMEA3888893, study PRJEB22519) | human gut metagenome | biome: human gut; feature: human-associated habitat; material: faeces | place: Denmark | collected 2010
TATCAGAAAATGAGAAATGTGACATTTTACATTTCCCAATATATAACTTGTACAACGAATTAATATCAAATAATAATGGATAAGTTAAAGATGCAAAGCCGGGACGTGGTGGGCGGAAATGTGCAGAAGATTGCTGCGCTGTTTCCGCAGTGCGTCACCGAAAGGCTCGATAAAGAGGGCAAGCCGGAACTTGCCATTGATTTTGACAAACTTCGTGCGGAGTTGTCGAATGAGGTGCTCGACGAGGGCGAGGAACGCTATCAGTTCACCTGGCCCGACAAGCGTGCCGCTTCACGCCTCGCCAACACTCCAACAACGCAAACACTTCGCCCATGCCGTGAGGAGAGTGTAGATTTCGACACGACACAAAATCTCTACATTGAGGGCGACAACCTCGATGTGCTGAAAGTGTTGCGTGAAACCTATCTCGGCAAAGTGAAGATGATTTACATCGACCCACCATACAACACCGGGAATGACTTTGTATATAACGACGACTTCGCACAAGGCAAAGGCGACTTCGAGGTTCAAAGTGGCTTGTTTGACGATGAGGGCAATCAAACCATTGACCCGATGCAACGCAACACCGAAAGCAATGGTCGTTTCCACACCGACTGGCTCAACATGATATACCCACGTCTGAAAGTGGCAAGAGACTTACTTAGCGATGATGGGGTTATCTTTATATCTATGGACGATAACGAAGCCAAGAATCTGAAAGCCGTATGTGATGAGATTTTTGGTATTCAGAACTTCCTCGCACAGGTTGTTTGGGAACGTGCGTATTCTCCAATCAATTTGATGAAGCATTTTTCTGCATCTCATGATTATATTTTAGTTTACTCTAAAAACCAAGAATTAGCAGAATGCCGAGGAATACCTCGTTCACAAGAAGCTAATGACAGATATTCTAATCCTGATAATGATCCTCGTGGTCCTTGGAAACCCAGTGATCTGTCTGTGGGTCCAGCTGTTGAGTCAAATATTTATCCGATTACGACACCCTCCGGGCGTATAGTCGAGCCTCCAGCTGCTCGCAGCTGGAGGCTCTCGCGGAACGCGTTCCGCGAGAGACTCCAAGATAACCGAATTTGGTTCGGTCCCAATGGAGATAGCGTTCCTTCTATGAAGCGTTTTTTATCTGAACTACGCAAAACAGGTATAACTCCTATGACTATATGGAAATATACCGAAGTTGACCACTCCCAAGCGGCTACGCAGAAACTTGCCAAACTTTTTGATGGTAAGAAATATTTTGATTATCCGAAACCTGTTGAGCTATTAAAGCGTTGTCTTGCGCTTTATACTTCGTCTGAAGACTGTATCGTCCTCGACTTCTTCAGTGGTAGCGGTACTTTTGCACAGGCTGTAATGGAGCTCAACGCTCAAGACGGTGGAAATCGTAAATACATTTTGGTGCAGGCTCCTGAGAAAATGGAGAACCCTGCGAATGTTGAATTGAAGTTTGATACCATACCTCAATTTGCAGAAGAACGCATTCGCCGTGCCGGTCGCAAAGTGAAAGAAGAAGCCGGGATAATGGCTCAAGACCTCGACATCGGTTTCCGTGTGCTGAAACTCGATTCGAGCAATATGGAGGATGTGTATTACACTCCCGACAACTTCGATGCCAATAACCTTTTCACTCTTGCCGACAACATCAAGACTGACCGCTCGAGCGAAGACTTGCTGTTCCAAGTGATGCTCGACCTCGGCATCGAACTCTCGGCTAAGATTGAAAAGACTGAAATCGCTGGCAAAGAAGTGTGGTGCGTTGATGGCAGCTACCTTATGGCTTGCTTCGACCGCGACGTGAACGAAGCCACTATCACCGAAATTGCCAAGCAAAAGCCTGTGTATTTCGTGATGCGAGACGCCAGTGCCGCCAACGACAACGTACTCGATAACTTCGACCAACTCTTTGCCAACTACTCACCCGACACAACTTGCAAAATCTTATAACTATGAAGTTTAAGTTTAAGATACAGCAATACCAAACCGAAGCGGTGGAGAATACCGTCAATGTCTTTGCAGGGCAGCCGGCTCAGCAAGGACAAAAGGACTATCGCATCGACCTCGGCAAACGAGCCCAAACTATCGCCTTTGAGGGTGGAGATTCGGGCTATAGCAATGGCGAGATTGTGCTGACAAATGAGCAGATATTAGACAATATCCGCGACATTCAGGTGGCTCAACTCATTCAGCCAAGCACCTCACTCGCCAAAGGGCAAGGACGTGTGAGTCTTGATATCGAGATGGAAACAGGTACTGGTAAGACCTACGTTTACATCAAGACGATGTTTGAACTAAACCGCCGTTATGGCTGGTGCAAGTTTATCGTGGTGGTGCCGAGCATCGCAATTCGTGAGGGTGTGGCTAAGAGTTTCAGTATGCTCGAAGACCACTTCATGGAGCATTACGGCAAAAAGGCTCGCTGGTTTGTGTATAACAGCAGCAACCTGCAACAGCTCGACCAGTTCTCGCAGGACAGCGGCATTTCGGTAATGATTATCAACACCCAAGCCTTTGCCGCTTCAATGAAAGAGGGCGCAAGAAACAAAGAGAGCCGCATCATCTACTCCAAGCGCGACGAGTTTGCTTCTCGCCGCCCGATAGATGTGATTGCCGCCAACCGCCCAATCATCATCATGGACGAGCCACAGAAAATGGAGGGCGAGGCCACACAGACTGCACTCAAAAAGTTTAATCCGCTATTCACGCTCAACTACTCAGCCACCCACAAAACCAAACACGACACGATATATGCTCTCGACGCTTACGACGCCTACAAAGAACGCCTCGTAAAGCGAATACAGGTGCAAGGTTTCGAGATAAAGAACTTGCGTGGCACAAGTCATTATCTCTACCTCGACGGCATCGAACTCTCGCCAAAGCACCCGCCGGTGGCTCGCATCGAACTCGAAACTCGCAACGCTGCCGGAGCAATACGCCGTGAAATCAAGAAATTTGACGTGGGCGACGACTTGCGAGCCGAAAGCGGACTTGCAGAATATGAGGGCTTCACCGTGACGGAGATTAATCCTCGCGGTCGTGGCTACGTTACGTTCCTTAACGGCACAACCATATCCTGCGGCGAAGTGATTGGCGACAGCAACGAGGAAGCGATGCAGCGTGTGCAGATTCGTGAGACTATCCGTGCCCACTTCGAGAAAGAAAAGGAACTTTTCAACCGTGGCATAAAGTGCCTATCGCTTTTCTTTATCGACGAAGTGGCTAACTATCGCCAATATGATGACGAGGGTAATGAGGTGAAAGGTAAGTTTCAGCGCATCTTCGAGGAAGAATATGCGCGACTTGTCAATAAGTATATAACAGTTTTCGATACCGACTACGACAAATATCTGCGTCGGTTACGCCCTTACGAAACGCACCGCGGCTACTTCTCTATCGACAAGAAAGGCCGCTCGGTAAACAGTACGGTGAAACGTGGCTCCGATATGTCTGACGACATTTCGGCTTACGACCTTATTCTCAAAAACAAGGAGCGACTGCTCAGTTTTGAAGAACCCACCCGCTTTATCTTCTCACACTCCGCACTGCGTGAGGGCTGGGATAACCCGAATGTGTTCCAGATATGCACACTCCGACACAGCAACTCCACTACTGCCAAGCGGCAGGAGGTTGGACGTGGCTTGCGTCTTTGCGTTGACAAAAACGGCGTTCGTCAGGATAAGCAGACGCTCGGCGATGATATTCACGCTATCAACGTACTCACTGTGATTGCCAACGAGAGTTATGCCGACTTCACTTCGGCTCTACAACGTGAAACTCGCGAGGCTCTGCGCGACCGTGTTACGGCGGCTTCGCAGGACTACTTCCTCGGTCGCATCGTGAAAGATGCTACTGGCGAGCAGCACAAGATTTCTCTTGCCGAGGCTTCTACTATTATAGGCTATCTGTATCAAAACGATTATGTGGATGACGACGGACGACTTACTCCTACATATCTCGCAGCTGCCGACAAGGGAGAACTTGCTCCACTACCTCCGAACTTGCAACCGATTTCCGAGGGTGTGATGAAACTCGTGGCAGGCATCTTCAATCCAAAAGTGCTTGATGATATGGTCGAGCCGGTGGAAACGTCAACGCCGGAGAACAATCTTAACGAGAACTTCGACAACGACCGCTTTCAGGAAATGTGGAACGAGATAAACAACAAGTATGTCTATACTGTCCACTACGATAGCAACGAACTTATCGAGAAAGTCGTTGCGGTTCTGCGAGCTAACCTCACTGTTACTAAGTTGCAGTATGTGAAGGTCACAGGCACACAGGACAGCGATAAAGTTACGGAGTTTGGCAACACAAAAACCACAACAAGCGAACTGACCGACGTAAGCACTTCAAACGTGCCTTACGACCTCGTGGGCGACATCGCTCGCGGTGCAAGGCTCACACGCCGCTCGGTGGTGAAGATACTGCAAGGCATCGACAATAAAATCCTATTGTTCAAAAACAACCCGGAAGAATTTATCCGCAACGTGGTTAAGACTATTCGTGAGCAAAAGGCGACTATGATTGTGGAGCATATTTCTTACAATCGTATTGCCGGCAAGTACGACAGCAGCATCTTCGTGCCTGAGCGTAAACTCAACATCAACAAGGTGATTGAAGCACAGAAGCACGTAACTCCATACATTGCTTTCGATAGCGAGGGCGAAAAGGCATTTGCTGAGGCTCTTGAAGGTGCCACCGAGGTGCAAGTTTATGCCAAGTTGCCACGCAAGCTGAAAATTCCTACGCCGGTTGGCAACTATGCTCCCGACTGGGCGATTGTGTTCAACGACGGTACTGTGCGGCACGTTTTCTTCGTGGCTGAAACCAAAGGCTCGCTTGACGGAATGGAACTGCGAGGTGTGGAAAAAGCCAAAACGGAATGTGCAAAAAAACTGTTCAACCGCATATCGACATCGAAAGTGAGATACGGCGTTGTTGATAAGTTTGAAAATCTTTACAACCTGATTAATGGTATAGATTAAGGCGTTCCGGCACCGCCGTCGGGCTATCGTTAATCGAGCCTGATGTCTCGACCGAAAGGCTTCTATCCCTAACGCATTGCCTCGGAGATACCTCCGGGGCTTTTCTTTTGCGGTGGAGTGAGCCAAAATCGTGGGCTTCCGCTCCACTGAATCGTCTTTGCGGAAAGATTGCTTAGTAAGAGTAAGGCATAATGTCGCTCACCGAACATTGGCTACTGCACTCGGCTTCGGTTGTTGTAGGCACTGCGAAGATGTTTGCTCTCTCGTCTGCCGTACCACTGCACTTGATTTTTAAGGTGTTGCCGCTTTCTCCGCTCTGAGTCCAAACTGCGGAGAAATATAAGGTCATTGTTGCTAAACAGAATTGATTGTCACATAACATTGTGCAAGCCTAAAGCACGATAGAAAATTTTCCATTACAAAGTTAGCGATTTATCCACGCTCGAAAAGGGTAAAACAAGCAGCCTCGACAAATCTTCCTTTTTTTCTTCGTGCCTATAAAAAAAGAGTATTTATCGGTCTTGCCCTTGTCGGCTGTCGTGCCAAGGCACTGATTTCATTCGCTCCTGATTGCAATGTAAAATCAATCGCGCCTCGGCGCACAGTTATTAACAATTTAATTCTTACAACAATGACACATATTTCTCAATTCGCAGTTAAGGACTTCGACGCTTACGAAAACAGCAACGAGTTAAAAGAATATCAAGTGGAAGTGGTTACTTTCGACGGTGAGAGCGAAACGGTTTACGTTGAAGCCTACAACGAAGACGAAGCCTCAAACAAGGCAGCAGCTCAAGTCGGCAACGCTAACTACACTATGGTTTACTCTTACAACTAAGCAAGCCTTCTTTCCGGAAAGACGGTCAGCCAAACGGCTGACTTTCTTTTTGCTCTCTCCACCGCTTTTCATAGGAATGTATCTTAATCATACGGCTACCGCCGCTTCGTTGCGTTTGTGCGATTGCTGCTTTCTCAGAGCCGGTCTTTGTCGGCTCACTTCCGCCCGGCGTGGTTGATTGTCGCTGACTTTGACACTTTCGTTCTTCGTGAACTTTGCCTATTTCCATTGTTGAATTATAGCGTTTTGTGCTTGTTGTCGGTAGATTGAGAGTGCTGTTCTCCTAATTCGTGCTTGATAAGTCTTCTCGCCAACATCGTAAGGCTGCATAGCATATCGCCGCCGGCAGTCTTATTTGCTAAGTCAGTGTAGCAGTTCTTTCATTGTCAAATTAAAGATACATCGAGGAAGAAACGCCGCTACCCGGCATTTTCTCGCTCTCCACTTTGATGTCTCTGCTGTTTTGTGCTGACCGCTCGATGCTTGAACGGCAATAGCGGCACTCTTGGCTTGCAACCTACGCCCATTGTCGGGCAACGCCACGGAAATTGCGACGTGCGTTCGGCACTTGCAGCGACTTCGAGTGTGGCTCCACTTCCGGCTGAGGCTACAACCTCTTTGTTGCCGATTGCCTTTTTCGGCTACCTTTTTTGCTATGATTTTTCGGCAAGCCGACATTTTGTAGATGAAGAACATTGATGACACGCAATCGCACCATTCATTTTAACTGTGCAAAGTTAGGACGATGTTCAGGCTGCAAGGGCAAGTGTGCACTCCGTGTTCCTCCGATTTTTGGCAAGCGAAAAATGCGGCAATCACCCTTGCGGCTCGACTTCACTGCTTCGTCCACTTGATTGCACGTAAAATAAACGGCGCTAATGCGCCAATGTTCAATCATCAAAAAATTAAAAATCATGACAAAGAAAGTTTCTAAGAAAGCCGAACAGGCTGCTCAACAAGTCGAGAACGTAGTTATCCCTCAGCCTACAGTTACTCCACATCTCATCGTCGCTCAACGCAAGTTTGACCGCTGGTACGTCTATTTCCAGGGCGTCGCACCTAAAGACAATGTGGGCTGCGGTTGCAAGACAGCCAAGAGTGCTCTCCGCTATATGCACTTGCTCAAACATCGCTACGGCGCGGTCATCAGCCAAAACATCTACGACAAACTCAAATTGGAAGCGAGCAAAGAGGCGTAAGCCTCTTTGTCTTTCTCCCTCGATGTATAAATCTTTAATTTCACACGACAATGAAAGAATATACTTGCTACACAAGACAAGGCAAATGGAAATTGACTGCCGAAAGCGATATGGACGCTATGCGAACCGCCCTTTACTACTGTTGGCGTGATAACGAAGACTTTATCCGCATCGAATTCCGCAAGGGTGCGGAGAACTACACGCTCTCAATCTTCCACATAGATAACAACTCTCACGAATGTTTCACTCTATAATTCTTTTAACAATGAAAATCGACTACAACAAGTTCACCGAACAAGAACTCAGAGTTATTTTGAACGCAGCTCGCACAATCAACTACGGTTTCGGGCTTCAGTTCCCGAGCCAAAAAGAACAACTGGCTCTCCTGATTGAAGACGAACAATTCCGTGCAATCAATCAGATTGTGCATCAATCGTACAACGCCATTCGTGCAAAGTACATCGCCAGAGGCATCGACCCTGATGCGCCGGACTTCGTTCCTGACAGTTTGGAAGAATAAATTCTCCAAACGTTCCGCATCTCTCGGCGGCAGCCCTCACCGGGTTGCCGCTTTTCGTGTCTTTTGCTTTGGCGATTTGCACGCTTACCTTTGCCGTATGATTAAGATACAGAATTTTCGGGCTATGATGTTGTCGTGTCATATCGGGACGATTTCGATATTGACCGACAAGGAGTATATCGACGTGAATATTTCGACGTCGCAGACAGGTAATTTGTTGTCGGAGCGTTATTACGCCACCGACGGCAGAGTGACGCTTTACGACTTGCGTTCGCTCGTCGAGCAAGCGATGCGTCCGCACGGTATAGTGGTAACGAATGTATGGTTTGAGGTGTACGTTGATACGCCGGACGAGCACAGCGACGACTACGACCGTGCCGGTTTTATGGTGGTTTATTGCGACCGCGACATCGACATCTACGATTTCGAGCCGCTGCTGAAATCGCACTTCCTCACTGCTGCCGCATCGAGGCGCGTGGCTCCCGAGAGCTTCGTGTTCCTGCCGTTTTTCACCTTTAATGGCGAACTCGTCAACTACGAAATCTTCGTTGACTACGTTCTCAAAGGGGCGAGTGGGCATTGTTGGTTTGCCGGTCCTTATCAGCAATCTACGGCATCGAGCGACGGAGTGTGGACGCACACTATCTTTTGCAAGGAGATACAGCGACAAGCCGAGGACATGGTGGGCGCGGAAATAGAACTCACTGCGTTCACTGTTCGCGTGGGCGACCGTGCCGCTTCGTTCTTCATCGACAAGTCGCTTTCGGGTACTCGTCCATTCTACTTCCGCAACTGTTTCAACGTGCCTGACAACCTTTTCGTTCCGGCTGTTACCACAGCCAAAACTAAGGTTGACCGCTCGTTGGCTGTCCTCGGCAGTGTGTCGCAGTTCTACGATGCCTCTTGCGAGCAGACATACGAGGTGCAGTCGGCAGGGCTGACTGCCGACGAGTGTTCGCTCGCCGAGCAGATGTTCTGCTCCGACGATGTGCGAACCCCATACGAGAGTGCACCTGACGACGGCGACTTCGACGCACTCCGCCCGGTGCTTATCACCGACACCACAAGTGAGATTGCCGATGACCCGGAAAAGCCTAACACTGTGAAATTTGCTTGGCGATATGCGGAGAACCGCATCGCACAGCGCAATCCGTTAGGCGTTGGCATATTCACAGAACCTTACGATTATACATTCAGATAATGGCACGCTCTATACATATTACCACGGCTCGCACTATGCTTAACAGCGGCGACCCGGTGGATATTTCCGTTTGGAAAGCCAACGGCGAAATACTTCACCTGCATAATTGTATCTCGCTCCGCTACGATTTCTATGCCGGTACTCGCAATATAAAATTGCTCACTTCGGGGCAAATCCGCAAAATCAGAGATTGTTGCATATTCGCCGTTAACGACTGCGAAGTATTCTTATAATCTTGTTGTTTTCAACATATGTTGAGAGCTATGTCGCAAAAATTGCTTATCTTTGCACAAACTATAACACAGTCTCATACATGTTACGAAGAATCCTTTTATTTGCTTTTGTCAGCATTATATCTTTGAGCGGTTATTCGCAGTCAGTTGATGAAAAAATTGGCAATGCGATGAATCGTTCTGATTGGTTCGCTCTTGATTCTATCTACAATTCCGTACCTAAAGACTCAATTCATCCGTTTCTCGAAATATACTCACGCTGTCTGCTTGGAAACAGACTAAATCGCCCGGATGTTTCAATACCTGCATTTAAGGAACTATTCAACACTCAATCAGAATATCTCGATTTGGGCAATCTTATTTCATCCACATTTATGTTCGGCATGGACTTAAGCAGAGTGGGACAAAATGAAGCAGCTGCATCAATGACAAATTCGATTTTGGAGGCAACCCGACAGTATCTTGATTCTACAATGGTGTCCAAACTGACTTCGCAAGCTCACCGTTATTCCGCTCTTGCCTCTTATAATCCTTATCAAATTCAGTTTAACGGAGATAGTACGGGGATGGTGCCTTTTGCTATTGTTCCCGTTGGCCCAACTGAAAAGGGATCCGTTTTGATGCATCTTCAAGAGTGTAGTATTAATGGAATATCGGCGGATATTACTTTTGACACCGGGGCAGGCATCAATTTGATTTCACCGGAAATGGCGGAGAGATATAACCTTATACCTTTGGAAGGCACGAGAATATCTGTAGATGGCGTAGCAAAAAAAGAAGGCCATATGGCTATTGCCCGCGAACTACGGTTAGGTAATATTACGATTAGAGATGTGCCTTTTTCAGTAGTCTCAATCTCATCTGATAATAGCGAAGCCGACCAATATACCGATGCCTTCAGTATTATGTTAGGAAGCGATTTGATGCTTCAGCTTAAGGAGGTGGACATCAACTTCATGACAAACAAAATTACCGTACCGTCAAAAGCCCCATTCATTCCGGTTAAGACCGATGTCAAACCCAACCTCTGCTTCTCGTCATCAATGAATCTGCTTTGCAGAGGAACAATTCACGACCAACCTATGCTGATGTGCATCGATTCGGGTGATGCTTCATATGGAAGTATAGGTTATGCATTCTTTGAAAGCAACAAACAATATGTATTAGAAAATGGAATCAAGGACACCATTAGAATGGCGGGCATTGGTGGCGTTAATTATATTGATTGCTACAAGCTATCGAATATGAAAATATCATTAGGGAACCATACTCTTGAAATCCCGGAGATTGTCGTTACAACTGAACAAAACGCCGGTCCCGGAGGAGAATATGAGTGCAACATCGGGCTTCGGACCCTTATGTTATACACCTTTGTTCGTTTTAATCTTGTTGATTTTGTCTTGACAACTGGTGTTTATCGAAACGCACACATTCGCTAATTCTGCGTCTTTTCGATAACCTTATACGGTCCATAACTTTGTAGCAAAAACTACAGTGTTATGGACTCGCTTAATTTTAACTCAGTCGAAACGCTACCGAACCTGTCGGCTCGGGCGGCGTTTCAAGTGAACTCGTCAGCAGTCTTCAAAGAAGACGTTGACATCGTGCCGGTCATCATTGACGACACGCTTTCTTATGTGCCGTGGGGAGGCGACAACAATATGCCTTTCGACATATTGAAGCTCATCGAGGACGACGAGACGCTCTCCACGTGCCAAATGTTCAATGCTGAAGTCTGTTTCGGCAGCGGTCTGCGCTACGACACTTGTCTTGCTACTGCCGCCGTCAAGAGCGAAGTCGAGGACTTCTTTCTTGACAATGACATCGCCTCGTATTATCTCGGCGTATGTCAGGACTTCAAGCATTTTGGCTTTGCCGTGAGTGTGATTATCCTTTCTCGCGACGGCACGAAAATCGTGCGTCTGTTGCGCAAAGAGGCTTGTTATTGCCGCTTCGCTCCTGCCGGCAAGGACGGCAGAATAACTCGCCTTTTGTACGCGAACTGGAGAAAGTGCATCGCCTCACGGAGCGACATTGAGGTGATTGAGATGCTTGATGCGGCTGCTCCATGGCGAGACCTACAAGACAGGCTCGCCAAGAACACGACTTGCCGCAAGTTTGCTGTTGTCAGCCGTATTCCTACGCCTGACAGCACTTATTATCCCATTCCTTATTACGCTTCGCTGTTCAAAGGAAAATGGTATAATATCAAGCAACTCATCGGACTTGCCAAGGAGTCGAAACTCCGCAACTCCGCACCTATCAAGTATCAAATCGAGATTTCCCAAAAGTATTGGGAATCGATTTTCCGCAGTGAGGGCATCACCGACCGCCGCAAGCAGCAGGAACGCATCGTGCAGGAGAAGCAGAGCATTCTCGACTTCCTTACCGGGGCGGAGAACAGCGGCAAAGCCTGGTTCTCCACGTTCTACATAACGCCCGACGGCAAGGAACAGCACGATGTGGTCATCAACAAGATTGATGACTCCAAAGAGGGCGGAGACTGGAGCACCGACATTCAAGAGGCCGTAAATATGTTCTGCTTTACTATGCGCGTGCATAGTAATCTTGTGGGCAGTGTGCCCGGCAAGTCGCAGAGTAACAATTCCGGCTCCGACAAAAGAGAACTTTATACTATCGCACAGGCACTCCAAAAGCCGTATCACGACTTGCTTTTCACCGTGCATCGAATTATCATTCGCTTTAATGGGTGGAAAGGTGTCGTGCCTGACTGTCCGTTTATTCAATTAACTACGCTCGACGAACACGCCGACGCTAAACAAGTAACTACAAATGGCAAAACTGATAAACAATGACGACACATTGCGGCAGTACCTGCCTAATGTGTTCGCAACTGTCAAAGGCGAAGTGTCGCTCTTTGACAAGGTCAAGGTCGATATTGACCTTGCGGAGAACTGGGTGATTGAAACTTTTGTTTCCACGAAGACGTTCAACACGATTTGCGGTTATGCCGATGATAACCCGATAAAGATTATCACTGCCAAACTCATTGCCTCGGAGGCACTTCGTCGGGCTATCCCTTCGCTCAATTTGGTGCTTACTCCAAATGGCTTTGGAGTGGTCAGCAACCAAAACATCGCTCCGGCATCGAAAGAGAGAGTTGACAGGTTGATTGGCTCGCTCGCCGACTACCGCGACGATTGCATTGCCAATCTGTTGCCGGCACTTGTCGGTGCGAGTCAGTGGCTCACTTCCTCGCAGGCATCGTTCTTTGGGGAAACACTGTTTCCCGACCTCGCCATCACCGACCAAGTAAAAGGCACAGGATCAAAGTGGGAGCGTTATCTCTCACTTCGCCCCAAAATTCTCGACATCGAGGCATCGCTTGCCGAGGAGTTTTTCTCACCCGAACTGATGGCTCGGTTGAGAAACGAAGTGCTGCGGAAGACGCACACGGCAGACCTTGCTCGCGTCATCAACGCCATTCGGGGGCAAGTCGTTGATTTGCTCAATGGCGGCTCAATCAGAATGAGAGATATGATTGACGTGGTAAACCACATTCGATGCAATCCCGACTTGTTTCCCGAGTGGCACGCATCGGAAACGGCGAAGTTGTTTGCTCCTCCAATCTTCAAGAATAAAAAGGAATCACGAGGATATTTCTTTTGATACCGAATGGCTGCCGTTGAGAGAAACGAGTTCGGCTTCGGTTGTCCGCCATACTTGAACGAGAGTTATGACACGGAGCACTGATTTTATTTCACAAAGTTAGAATCGGCGTTCACTAAGTCAAGGACAAGCACGTTGGCTGCCATTCTCATTCTTCCGAGGACGCAGACCAATCCTTGACAAGTCGCTCCCTATGCCGCTTCTCTTGGTTTGTTCGTAAAATCTAACGTGCTTCGGCACATAACTCTTTAAATTCGTTCAATTATGACTGAAACAGACAACACTCGCAGGGAACATCGTTCCATTTATCTCAACGACATTAACGCCGTTCTGCCCGAGGGCAAAAGAAATTACTTCTCGTTCGTAACTTATGAAGATTATTCGGACCTGCACATCTCACAGATCTTCGCCGATAATCGTTACGATGCGTGGAAACAAGTGCTCGCTATCGCGACGGAAATCCTCGATGAAGTCTATACAATCTCCATTCAAGAATGTAAAGATTAAGCCGCTCATCGACAACAAAGGCTCCCACATCGGGAGCCTTTTTCTGTCTTTTCCAAGGTCTGCCGTATGCTTTACATTTGCAGAAAAAAGATATTATGGCAACCATTTCGATAAATCTCAATGTGCCGCAAGGTTGGCACGAACTCGACGACGCACAGTTGCGTTACGTCTATTCGCTTATCGCCAAGGAGTTTGCCGCTGACGAGATAAAGACGCTCGCGCTGCTTCACTTCGGCGGCTGTAAGGTTATCGCTCGCCACGACAAGAATTCTTTCCTGCTGAAGCACGGAAAGAATCTGTTTCAAACTTCAGGTACGCTTATCGCCGAGGTGATACCATCTCTCAGCTGGCTCGATGCGATACCGGCATCGCCTGTCCGCCTGAAGAAACTCCGCAACCACGCAAGCGTGGACGCAGAGTTTCATGGCGTGCCGTTTGAAACTTATATCGTGGTGGAAAACCTTTATCAAGGTTTTCTCTCCACTCAAAAAGATGCTTTGCTCGATGACCTCGCACACGTTCTTTATCCCGGTTGTTCGGCAACCCTCTCGCCCGAAGAACGTATCAGCATCTTTTACTGGGTGGCTTCGCTCAAAGATATGTTTGCCCGACGTTTTCCAGATTTCTTTCAGCCGGCTACCGCCAACGCTGAAAACCTGCTCGGCAGTTCACCGAACATCGGCAAACAACTCCAAGAGTCGATGGACGCTCAAATTCGTGCCCTCACTAAAGGTGATATCACAAAGGAAAAGGAAATTCTTTCGCTCGATACTTGGCGTGCTTTAACGGAGTTAAACGCACAAGCCAAGGAATATAAACAGATTAACGCTCAAATCAATGCTAAAAAATGATTGGTCAGCGACTGATTTCTTCAAAAATCTTGTCGCCAATAACAAACTTGCGGTTGCCGAAGGTTTTACCTTCTGCAAGGTCTCGGGGCTTGAAGGCTTCGAGGAAGCACTTCACGCCATGCAACAGGCTACAGCCTTTTGCTGCGTAAGCGACATTGCCGACGGTTATACGGAACTCAACAACACGCCTCGCACTCGGCGCATCAAAACCGTGTTTCTCGCTATGCGTCACGCCATAGACGATATGGACGCTCGCAACGAGTGCATGGAAATAATGCGCGAACTATTCCGACAACTGATGTCGGTGCTCACTCTGGAGAGAGTCAAGTTAGAGCAGAACTGCATCTACCTTGACCCACGAATTTCGTTCAACGAGATTGACCGATATTTCTTCTCCGGCTGTGCCTGCGCTTATTTCCAAGTGGCGGTTGATGTGTTCACGGATTTAAGATACAATGCCGATGAGTGGGGATAAACATCTTGAAGAACGCCGCAAATATGTTACGGCTTTCAATAGTACCATGGTGAAGATTTGGCGAGAGCAAATCAATTTGCTCGGCGTGATTGATACGGGTGCGCTTTACCGCTCCACGATGGCGGTGCGCATGACTGCCGACGGCAAGTTTACGCAAATCACGCTCGCCCAATCGTTCAACACTTACGGCATTTTCGTGGACTACGGCACTGGCTCGAATACGCCTCGCGGCAATTCGGGCGACTTGGGCGACGGCTTCGTCAACCGCCGCAAACGCCGTAGGTGGTTCTCACGAAAATACTTCGCCTCGGTGATGAACATTCAGGAATTCTATGCAGACAACCTCGGCAGACAATTCTGCAACGCTGTCTCAAATGCGTTGAATCCCGATTTGATGCGTCGCTCGGTGGCGAAATAGTGTCTTTTCGCTAAACAGTGATAGACCATAACTTTGCTTAAAAATCAAAGATTATGGCTATCAATACATCAACCATCACTCAACTTATCAGCGATTTTCGGGCACTGTCGCAAAAGGACAGTATCTCGCCCGAATCGCTTGGCGTTCTGCTCCAAAAACTCGCAGACCTTATCAACTCTGCCGCCTCCGACGCAGATTATAAAGCAATCTACGATGCTTTTCAGAAGCTCGTCGCCAACATCGCGGCTGTTCCTACCGCTCTTTACAAACTCGAACAAGGTTCGGCAGACCGCAACGATATTCTAATGAACGTAACTACGTCGCACCTGATTAACGGTGTGACTATGGTTTTGAAAGACTCTTTGTTTATTCGCCAAGCCACTACCGAACGAGCCGGTGCGATGCGAGCGCAACAGGTCTCGGACCTTAACAATACTCGCACAGGGCTTGCCGCTTTGCAGAAATCGCACACTGAACTCGCCTCTAAGGTTTCCTCTCTCGAAACTACCGTTTCGGAGAACGGCGAACTATTGACTCGCGTGGCTGATGAAGCGAATTATTGCTCCGAGGGCATCGCTGACCTTACAGAAAATCTGCAAGTGACAAACGACGATTTGGTTGCTACGCAGAAATCGGTCGAGGAGAATGCACGAGGCATCTCATCGATTAAAAAGATAACGGACTGCCCTCGGATCGCAACAAGCGTCATCAACGGAAAACTCCAAATCTACAACTGTCGCTATTATATCCAAAATGGATATTACGCTTTCGTTTTCCGTCTTACATCAAAACGAAATCGTTGCTCTTTACAACATTTTCCTGAGAAACGGCGTGGTAATAAACACAAAGGTTGGCACGTCATCGGTGGCTTACCGAACAATGTGAAGTTTGACTCTAACGGCTTTGCAGTGTTTCGTACATCTCCTCTCGATGAATGGCACGACCAGAAGGACGCACCTTTTACTTACGCTTACGCTCCTGATTATATTATCGGTGTCAAGGACACAGCGGATAAACGCTATGTGCCATGGGGAAAGAAGAAAGTGAAATTGGCTAATAATAGAGGGTACTATATGATGCGTCGTTTTCGCTTCGCTATCGGCTTTGGTAAGTCATACGAGCGCGACATAGCATGGTTGTCGCCCGGTAAATTGGCATCGAATCTCGCCGAATTTACTGTGATTTTTGACCCACTAACAGAAGAATTCCACTTCGGCAAATAAAAAAGATGCAAGCAGTCGCCCACATCTAAACGAACCGAAAAGCAGTCGCAAAATCGGCATAAAAAGTTGACAAGCAGACGCTCATCCCCATACACTGCAAAGTTACGAATTTATCACCTAATTACCAAATAATTATGAAGCGAATAGACAGCAAATTGCAACTCATTTCAGCCGTTGTACTTATCGTACTCGGCGCAGGGTTGCTCATCGCAGGTTTTATCGTTCCGCCTACCGGCGTTATCGACAATTCAGTGCTTATCGCCTTTGGCGAAATCCTGACTTTTGTCGGTTCGCTGTTCGGCATTGACTACCACTATAAATACAAGAACAAATGAGAAAGATTTCAGAGATTATCGTTCATTGTGCCGCGACACCTGAAGGCAAAGCCTTCACGGTCGCCGACATCGATGCCTGGCACAAGAAGCGTGGCTTCCGGTGCATCGGTTATCACTTCGTGATTTATCTTGACGGCAGCGTCCACGAGGGTCGTGCCATTGAGGAGGTCGGTGCTCACTGCTTAGGGCATAACGCCAACTCAATCGGCATTTGCTACATTGGTGGCTGCGCGACCAATGGCAAAACTCCTAAAGACACTCGCACCGAGGCTCAAAAGCAGTCGCTCGTCCGGCTTATCACCGAACTTCGCCGCCGTTTTCCGAACGCAAGCGTTCATGGTCACGACGAATTTGCCAATAAGGCTTGCCCATCGTTTAACGTCAAGACTTCGGGGTTATGCGAACTTTAGTTCTTTTATCGTTGATTCTGCTCTGCTCGTGCCACTCGCAGAAGCAAGTGCAGTCGGATTTTTCCGAAGATGTCCGGCTGACGAATACGACGGCAACCACATCGTCGTCGCTCTCTCTCCTTGATATGGTTGCGTCGTGGTCTTGCGACTTCGACAGCCTCGACATCTGCGTCGAACCTATTGTTGATAGTTGTCGCTCATCGGCGGCGGTGGCTGCGGCGCAACCGTCCCGGTTGCACCTCCGCGCCCGACACGCATCTATCGCCAACAAAACGTCTATAAATCAGTCTGTCAAGACAGACTCCGCAGCCATTGATACGTTGGCGGTTCACCGCACAACACAGCGTGAGGAGAAGTCGAACTCCGAGAGTTCCGGCGTTTATAAGCCTCCTGACGGCAGCATCGTTTTGATTATTCTTGCCATTGCAATAATTCTATTTTTCTTCATCAGACAACATAGATAGTAAAGTTTTTTCATAAGTTGGCGACTTGTCCGTGAGGATAGGTCGCTTCGCTTTTGGCGAGTGCTTATCTTAGACCCTCCCACCCGAAGTCGATGATGCAATCTCTCCACGTTCTCCGTTGCGCCCTCCGCGGAAGTCTTTTGCCTTTGCACTTAGAACAGCGACTGTGCCGCCCGGTCGGTGCATCGGAACAAGAAAGTGTCGCAATGTGAAGCCTCTACGCCTCCGCGATACCGCACTCGCAGTGCTCCTACGGTATCTGCTCCAACTTCGCTGCTGCACACCGCTACCGCTTTGCTACACACTCTTTCAACGGCTGGCGCTGTTGTCCGATACCTCCCTTGTACAAAGTGCTTTTAGGCAGAGACTTCTCGCTCCGTTCTCCACTGCGAGCAGGATAGTTACTATCATCGGCTTCTGTCCCTCTTAGCGGTGCACTCGCATTATTCGCCTTACGGCAAAGCGGATTTATCGCCAATGGAACACGTCGGCTAACATTCTTCGCTTCGCCCTCCACGGCGGACAACGGCACGGCAGTACGAGCAGTGATCGGTCGGGTTCGGAACAGGAGATTGTGCCAACTCCCTGACCTATACGCCTCCGCGACACCGCACTCGCTGTGCTCCTACGGTGTCTGCTCCGTCGCCCGGTCATTGAGCCGCTACCGCTTTGTCACACACTCCTTCCGGCAAGCCGCTCCGAAACCGACCTATGCTCCAACTGCCTTTGTGCTGTCGTCCGCCCGCTCCTTTCTCCGCACGAGCATAGCCGACAATAATACTTCCATTGGCTGCATTGATTATTCGCGATGTGCGGTGCGACGTGGCACTAACTCCATTCCGCCTATGACGGCTGCCGCTGCTCTGCTTTCGAGTTTTGTTCGGGCAGTTTGACGTGGCGACACCGCACAGTGACATCGAACTGCAAGCAGCCCGACGACACTTCTTCGGCGGCATCGCCACTAATTGCCTGAACAACTCCAAATCCGCTCCGCTATCGCCGTCATCATCTCCATTTCGCACAGCCTCGTCATCACCGCTCATCGCATTGTTTAACCTTGCCAAAGGCAAGAGAGCGGTGTTGCCGTGGGCGACAAAATCTGCAAGCCGATTTTGTCACGCACGCTAACTCATTCACCGCACATTCCGCTCGGCTTTTAAGGGTGAGGTCGGCAAAACGATTGAGGGCGGTGGGGGGTCTTTACAGACGGTAGCAAGGGAAATACTTCCCCTGCACCCCTTAATCGGCTATTACATAGCCTTTTAGCGTTTTCAGCCCTTTACAAACTGAAAACTTGCCAAATTTTTGCCCCAAATTTAGCCACTTTACACGCTGTGCCAGTGTCTTTTATGGTGCCAAAATTTTCTCTCAAATTTGCTACTCAAAGCAGCGAATTTGAGTGCTTCGGGAAAATGCACTTAGAGCACATTATTCCCTGATACCTCGGTCGCTTCGCTTTTTTACTACTCATCAACTCATAACGCATAAACTCATCAACACTCAATATATGGCTAACTACAACACCACCGCCAATGTCGTTCTTTCGGTGAACGGCAAACAGGCTCAACAAATGCTCTCTACGCTTCAGCGTGAGGCATCGAACTTGGAGAAGAAAATAGCCAAAGCCGCTACCGCCGGCGATAAGGCTACGATGCGTAAACTGCAACGAGAACTCTCCAACACCAACCGAATGATTAACCAACTGCAAGGCTCAGCGGCTACTGCTGACCAAGTGCTCAGACGGCTCGACAAGGCTTCGCCTCGTGAGCTGAACAAGACGCTTAAAACCTTGCAGTCGCAGTTGAATGGTATTCAACGTGGCACCGCCGCTTGGGACGCTCACGTCGCCAAGATTAAGGCGGTGAAAGCGGAACTGCAAAAGGTAAACGCTACGCTCGCCACGCAACAATCCCGATGGGACAGAATGAACATGTGGCTCAACAATGCCCAGACGTTCATTATGGGTCTTGCTGCTGCCATTACAGGTCTTGTAATGGCGGGCCGCAAGGCGGTGAACGCTTTTGCCGAAATGGAGGAGGAACTCGCCAACACCCGAAAATACACGGGGTTGACGGAGCAAAAGGTGCTCGAACTGAATGAGGCGTTTAAGAAGATGGACACCCGAACTCCTCGTGAGAAGTTGAACGAACTCGCCCAGGAAGCCGGGCGTCTCGGCAAGAACACGCTCGAATCGGTACAGGGTTATGTGGAAGCTGCGGACATCATCAATGTGGCTCTCGTGGACCTCGGCGAGGGTGCCACGCAGACCATCGCGAAGCTCACCAACATCTTCGGTGTCGAGGAACTGCTCGGCACCAAAGATGCGATGCTTGCCGTCGGCTCCACGGTGAATGTGCTGTCGCAGAACTGTACCGCTTCGAAGCCTTACCTCGTGGAGTTCGCTCAACGTATGGCTGGTATCGGCTCGCAAGCCGGTCTTACCATTCCGCAAATCCTCGCTTTCGGCGCTGTCCTCGATGCCAACGGCCAAAAGGTGGAGATGTCGGCAACGGCTATCCAAAAGGTTATTATGAACCTTGCCAACAAGAACCACGAGTTTGCCGCTACGCTCGGAATGGATGCCGAAAAACTCAATGAAACATTGAAGCATTCAGCGAAAGACGGCTTGCTGATGTTCCTTGAAGCCTTGCAAAATATGGGAAAAGAGGTGGGATTCGAGAATGCCACGATGATTCTTGCGCCGGCTTTCAAGGAGATGGGTCTCGATGCGGCTCGTGTGTCGCAGGTGCTCTCCACGCTCGCCATGCACCTCGACGAGGTGAAGTGGCAGATGGGAGAGGCGGACAAGGCGTTCCGTGAGGCGACTTCGGCCACAAGAGAGTATTCTATTTTCAATAACACGGCTCAGGCGGCTATCGACAAGGCGAAGAAGCGTGTTTCGGAACTCGCTATCGAACTCGGAGAAAAACTCTATCCGATTATGAAGCATATCTATACTACTTCGGGAATTTTTCTCCGGGTCCTTAATACGATAGTGTCGTTCCTTATCGAATACCGCCGTGTTATCGTGCCTCTCGTGGCGGCTATCGCCTCTTATTATGCGACTGTCGCTGTAGCCAAGGTGGCTACTGCGGCGTGGAATGGTGTCTTATTGTTGGGCAAGTCGATTGTTTCGGCGTTTCGCTATGTTGTCGGTCTTTGCGAGGTGGCTGTAATCCGGTTCACTCACGGAGCAAAGGCTGCCGGAACGGCGATGACGTTCCTTAATCAGTCTATGAAGGCTTCGCCATGGGGACTGATTGCAGCCGCTGTCGCTGCTGTGGGCGTAGGTATCTACAACCTTACGCAGAAGTTCAAGCAGCAACGTGAGGAACAGGAAAAGGCTCGCAAGGAAATGGAAGAATACCGCAATAGCCTCACTGACCTCTCGGAGGCGTCGGCGCAGTCAGCGGCTAACGAGATGAGCCGTGTAGAGACTCTCTACAAGACTGCTATCGATGAAGCGAAGTCGAAAGATGAGCGTCGCAAGGCGGCGGAACGCCTTCAGAAGCTCTATCCGGACTATTTCAAGAATCTTTCAACGGAGGAGATTATGGTGGGTAAGGCGAAAACGCAATACAATAATCTCCGTGACGCTATCATCGAGGTGGCTCGCGCTCGTGCCGCTGCGGCTAAAATCGAGGAGAATGAAAAGGAACTTTTAACTTTGGAGCAACAGGCTCCGGCGTTAAAGGCGAAAATGGACGCTGACGAACGTGCTCACAATGCTGCGGTTGCTGATTGGAACCGTGCTCGCGAGCAGGAGAGTAACATTGCCTATACTAACTCTACCGATGCGGCTGCCGGTGGCTTAGTCAATGTTACTCCCTACGCTAACAAGGTGGCTTCGACAGGCGAGACGCTGAACGCTTCTCGCTCTGCTTATAACGCCAATATAACTAAACAGCGGCAACTGAATGAGGCTAACGAGTATCTGCGTCAGAAATATAACGTCTCGGAGGCGGCTATCGCCGATGCCGGGGGCGTGGGCGACGTCAATATTCCCAACGGCGGCGGTGGCGGTGGCGGCTCTACTGTCGTTGCCGACCGCTTTGCCGCTGAACAGCAGTGGCGTGACCGCGAGGAGGCTTCGGCTCGTATCGCTTACGCTACCGGCAAGAAGGACTATCTTGCCTATACTGCCGAAATGGACCGCATCGCTGTGGAGTTCTACGAAAGGCAGCTTTTGCACACTGAACTATCAGAGGACGAGCGTTTGCAGATTACTGCAAAGTGGCGTGAGGCACAGATGAAGCAACAGCAGCACGCCGACGCGGCTTTGCTCTCGCAGTCGGTGGACGCTGAAAACGACCGCTATAATGCTCAAATGTCGGAGGTGAAGCAGTTTTACATCGACGGTCAAATCTCCAAGGAAACTTACGACCAACGTATCGAGGAGTACGAAATCCTGCATCAGCAAAATCTCTCCAAAATTTATGCCGAAGGCTCAAAGGAGCGGCTTCAGGCGGAGCAGCAGTTGCAGTCTTTGCTTATTACACAGATGCAACGCCGCCAACGTGAAACGGAGGAAAACGAGCGCAAACTCGCCTCGATGAAGAAGGAGTTTTTCGGCGACAATCCGCAGGAACGGCAAGCCAAATACGATGCCGATTTGGCTCTATTGCAGACTGTCTATGACCGCGAAATTGCCGCTGCCGGCGACAATGCGGACGAAAAACTGCGCATCGAGGAGGCTTTTCAGCAAGCGAAACTCGCTCTGCAAAAGCACTACGGTTTGCTCTCTGAAGAAGATGAACGCAACAGGATGCAGCGTGCCATTGCCGACTCGGTGGAGTGGCTGAATGGCGACGGCGGCAAGGCGATGCAGGGTGCTATATCTACGCTCACTTCGGGTATGGGTGCTATCTTTTCTTCGCTTTCTTCTCTTATTCAGGCGGAACTCGAAATCGAGACTGCCGCCATCGAGAAACGCTACGACAAGGAAATCTCCGCTGCCGAGGGCAACTCTTACAAGGTGAAGAAACTCGAAGCGCAAAAGGAAAAGGAAATCGCTAAGGCGAAGAACGAGGCGAACCGCAAGATGTTCGCCATGCAGGTTATCCAGGCGGTGGCTCAAACGGCTCAAAATGCCATTTCCGCCTACGGCTCTGCCGCCGCTATCCCGGTCATCGGCTACATTCTTGCTCCTATTGCCGCAGGTATGGCGGTGGCTGCCGGTATGATTCAGATTGCGGCTATCAAGAAACAACAGCAAGCATCGGAGGCGCAGGGCTATTCTGCGGGCGGTTTTACTCCCGACGGACGCTCCGATGAGCCTGTCGGCATCGTACACGCCGGGGAATGGGTGGCTTCCCAAAAACTTGTGAAGTCACCGAAAACTCGCCCGATTATAGATGCTCTCGAATACGCCCAACGAACTAACACTATCGGTTCGCTCGCCGCTGCCGATGTGTCGCGTTCTATCACTGCTCCGATGCTACTTGCTTCGCAGCCGCAACAATCCATTCAGCCTAATGTCATCGTTAATGTTCCTACTCAAACTTCGTCGAACACGAAGATCGAGCAGACACTCGACAGACTGAACGAGAGATTGAACGAGCCTTTTGTCACTGTGGCTACCGTCACCGGCGACAAAGGCATCAATAAAGCACAGGACGACTACGAAAGACTTTTACGCAATAAATCACCTAAAACTCGCAAGTAATGAAGATTCTTATCAACGGCAAACTCGCTGCTCTCAAAGAGAACACTTCGTTTGAATATATCGCCGACAACCGACTTTTCAGCGGCTCTGACGGCTATTCGCTCACAATCACCTTTCCGCTTCGTGGATGCTCGCAGAACCTGAGCATCTTCGGCAACATCAACCGTGCCGACGTGGCGGCTAACAAGGTGATTTTCGACTGCCAAATCATCGACCGTGCACTTGTTTTGCGTGGCTCTATCGTCGTGACGGAAATATCACAAGCCGAAGTGAAAACGCAATTCCTCGAAGGTCGCTCGGAAGTGAACTTCGATTCTACCTTCGATGACATCTACATCAACGAACTTGACCTCGGTTCGCCGACTACGGTTTACACTTCTGCCGTCACGCCGATGCGTGCATGGAACGATGGCTTCTACAATCTCTCTTTCGTGGCTCTACCGTGGGTGAATGATGCTTCGGGCAACATTCAGAACTGCACGAAGTACGAAAACGGCTCGTATTCGTGGCACGACGACACGAAAGGGCTTTCGTGGCAGCCTTATCTGCTCTATATCGTGAAGAAGATTTGCGAGGCTGTTGGCTACTCCTATGATTTTACGGCATGGGAAGAAAAGGAGGAACACCGCTATCTGCTCGTCTGCAACACGCTCCCTTACGCTTGGCACATGCCGAAGTTCGCCAGGGCTTTGCCGCACTGGACCGTGGCGGAGTTCTTCGAGAAGCTCGAACCTTTTCTTGAAGCGGAGTTCGACATCGACCACCGCAGCCGTCACATCGGTTTCGCCTACTCAAAGGACATTCTTGCCGCACTGCCGCCGGTGGCTATTGACAAGGTCATCGACGAGCACACCGTGGAGGTCACGGTGGAGGACGATAACTGCGAGTATCGCGAGGCGAAGAACCTTGTCTATGCGGAGTGCGACCACGAGATGTGGAAGTTCTATTCGTGCGACTGGTTTATCAAGTCGTGGGGCAACGGAGCTGTGCAGTATGACACACTAAATGCTTTGCTCACCGCTAACAAGAGTTATGCGACGTGGGACGGCAATTCGGGGCGTGGCTCGACTATAGGTAAGTTGCTCTACGCAAAAGACCTCGACATTTACTTCGTCATTCGTGCCGTTGAGAAAACTCTCGTCGAGAAGCGAGATTGGCTTCCGAACAGATATTCTTACAAGTGCATTTTGCAGCCTGTAAACCTGTTCGGTGGTCGCATTGTCGATGACAGCGAGGAGGCGGAGGAGAACGAGGTGGAGTTTGTTCCGGCATGGATTGACTTCACGGACTCCACATACGGACGTTGCCTTTTCCTCGCTTTTTCGGGCTACGACGAGAACGACACTTCGGGCGATGCCTCGTTTGTTCGTGGCGAAAGCCGCGAGGAACGGAAGCAGCGCATCGACAACACGTTCTATCAGCCTGTCTCGGTGCAGAACATCGAAGCCGGCGAGAAGGACAAAAAGAGCGAGTATTACGACAAAATCTATATCGGGTGGTGGGACGCTGCCGCCGACTACGACGGCAAACTCCCGTACCCTTACACCGAAGATGTGGTGATAGCGGAGGACTGGGGCAGTTACTTCCGTCCTCACACCACACTGCGGCTCAACAACAAGATTTTGAACAAATATCGCACTGTCTATCGGGTGAACCCGAAACAAAAGGCGACGTTTAAGTTTCTCTCCGACACAATCCCCAATCCACGAAGCCTTTTCATCATTCGTGGCAAACGCTACGTCTGCGAAAAGTTAACTGCGACCTTCACTTCGCAGGGAATGTCGCAGTTAATCAAAGGCTCATTCTATCCGGTCACTGACTAAAAGCCTTTGCCTTTTGTCCGCACGTAGATGCCTTCTTTCTCGGTATCTACGTCTTTGATGCGGAACGTGACTTCGGAACGTAAGGGGATTGTGCTTGGGAACTTCGGCACGAGCCTTTTTATCACTTCATCTACGTTGCTGAAGCCGATGTCGGTTAATTCGGCTATTACTGCTCCTTGGAAGTAGGCTCGTGCATAGACCATTCGCTTCGGGGAGAGCTTGAATTGCTTATCGACCGGATTGTCGATGTCGTCTGCCATTCCTTGCTTACTCTTTTTGGTGCTGAACAGAACGAAGTCTATCACCTTTGCGTTCAGTTCCCATGCCGGGGTGAAGTCGAGCTTTATGTAGCCGCGTGTCACGGTGTGTCCGTGGCTGTGGTTCATCGCAAAGCCGACTTCGGCTATGTTCGCACCGCAATCGTTTTGGGCTATCGTAGCCCAAGTGTGGCGGAATGTATAGACGCTGTACCACTTTTCTTTTGGCAAGCCTATTGACTTGCAGATTTTCTTTATACCGTTATTCACGTTGGCGCAGAAACTGTCTGCGGTGCTATAACGAGTGTGGAAGTTGAAGAAGTAAGGGCTATCGTCATCAGCCTTGTACTTCTCGATAAGCGGCATTATCACAGGCTCTATGCGCATCTCGAAATACGCTTCGTCTTTGCGGCTGTGGCGTGTCTTTGCTCGCTTGTAGCAGAAACGGCCACGCTTATAGTCCTCTTTCTTCAACTCGTAAAGGTCGATGGTATTCATTCCGGCAAGACACAAGACCAACTTGGCGATGTCGTGACCGAGCTCGGGCAATGGGTCAACCATCTTGCTCGGCGGCAGCGGTGCAGAGAAGAAGCGACGGCAGTCCTCGGCGCTGATGGCTCGCTTGGTGGTGCGGTCGCTTTGCGGTATCTGCACCTTTATCCACGGATTTGTCTTGATGCGGATAATGTCGTTGTCGTAGTCGTTCATCTCTTTCACTGCTGCACGGAACACTTGACGCATGCACACCGGGTACATTTCTTTTGCTCGGTGTGTGCTTTCGAGGCTCTTTATCCAAAGCGTCACGGCGGTGGAGGTGAGTTGCGAGAACATCACTTGAGTGGTGCCGAAGTAGCGTTCAAGATGTCCGAGTGCCAACTCGTAGTTACGAGCCGTCCGGTCTTGTCCGTTGCTGATAAGACGTGCTATGTGCTGACGTGCGTAATCACTAAAGCAAACATCGTCATTTTCAGCAGTGAGATAATTGATAACGTCACGCACACTCCAGTTGTGGCTATCCACTCTGTTTAACATATCTGAGTAACGAAGTATGGCTTTCGCACAATATTCGTTTACAACAGGGTCTATTATATCACCCGACTTTGCGATTCCTTTAGGGGAAACGATTTTGTCGGTCTTGATATAACCCGGTTTACTTTTGTGTACAATTCTTATGTACACTGGCAAGAATCCATCGGCTCTTGCATTTCTTACTACTGCTTTAATCGTAGCCATAAGTGTTGTTTTTTTGTGTAAGCGTTACTGTAAGCGTGGTGTAAGCGACCCATTTTTTAGTGTAAGCATTTTGTAAGTAAATGCCGTTCATTTGGTAAAACTTACTGCGGTCAAATGCACGAACCCCCTAAGAACAGTTTAGGCTGTAACCTCTGTTTATCAGAGTGTTACAGCCTAAATCAATAGGTTTTAAAGTCTAACGCTTATTCTTCTACGCTTGCCTGCGCCGCTGCTACGCGGGCGATGGGGACGCGGTATGGAGAGCATGATACGTAGTCGAGGTTGAGTTTTGCGCAGAACTTCACTGATGAAGGTTCGCCACCGTGCTCACCGCAAATACCTACGTTCAAGTCGGCCTTAGTTGAGCGACCACGTTCGGTACCCATCTTCACGAGTTGACCAACACCTGATTGGTCAAGGATTTCGAATGGGTCGTTTTTGAGGATGCCAAGTTGCTTGTATTGACCGAGGAACTTAGGAGCATCGTCGCGAGAGTAACCGAATGTCATCTGGGTAAGGTCGTTGGTACCGAAAGAGAAGAAGTCGGCGATTTCAGCGATTTCGTTAGCCACGAGAGCTGCACGAGGCACTTCAATCATTGTACCTACCTTATAGGCAACAGTCGCGCCACGTTCTTCAAACACTTGCTTAGCAGTGTTGTTGATGATGTCGGCTTGACGCTTGATTTCTTCCTTAACGCCCACCAGTGGCACCATAATCTTTGGATGCACGTCGATGCCGCGAGCCTTCACGTTGAGAGCAGCCTCAATGATAGCGCGAGCTTGCATTTCGGTGATTTCTGGATATGTGTTGCCCAAGCGGCATCCACGGTGACCGAGCATTGGGTTGAATTCTTCGAGTGAAGAGCAGATTTGCTTAATCTGGTCGAGAGCCATGCCAGTTTCGTTAGCGAGTTCACGCATAGTTTCGAGCTGATGAGGAACGAATTCGTGCAATGGAGGATCGAGCAGACGGATAGTCACATCGTAGCCGTCCATAGCCTCAAACATACCCTCGAAGTCGCCACGTTGGAGTGGGAGGAGCTTAGCAAGAGCCATTCTGCGGCGTTCCACAGTATCAGCGATAATCATTTCGCGCATAGCCTTGATGCGATCACCTTCAAAGAACATGTGTTCGGTACGGCAAAGACCAATACCCACTGCACCAAACTTGCGAGCCACCTTAGCATCACGAGGGCTATCGGCGTTGGTGTAAACCTTCATCTTGGTGTACTTTTCTGCAAGGTTCATGATTGCAGAGAAGTCGCCACTAATGTCGGCATCTACAGTCGATACGAGGCCATCATAAACTTCACCAGTAGAGCCATTGATTGAAATCCAATCACCTTCATGATAGGTCTTACCACCCATCACCACGGTTTTAGCCTTGTAGTCAACCTTGATTTCGCCAGCACCTGACACGCAGCACTTACCCATACCACGAGCCACAACGGCAGCGTGAGAGGTCATACCACCACGAGCGGTGAGAATACCTTGAGCCACGGTCATACCACGAAGGTCTTCAGGTGAGGTTTCGATACGAACCATAATCACCTTTTCGTTGCGTTGTGCCCATTCTTCTGCATCATCAGCGAAGAACACAATCTTACCAGTGGCAGCACCTGGAGATGCAGGCAGACCCTTAGCCATCACCTGTGCATTTGCCATAGCGCTCTTGTCGAACACTGGGTGGAGAAGTTCGTCGAGTTTACCTGGCTCCATACGCTTGAGCACGGTCTTTTCGTCGATTTCGCCTTCACGAAGAAGATCCATTGCAATCTTCACCATAGCAGCACCAGTGCGCTTACCGTTACGGGTCTGGAGAAGCCAGAGTTTACCATCTTGAATGGTGAACTCCATATCTTGCATATCCTTGTAGTGGTCTTCAAGACGAGCTTGAATTTCAACGAGCTGAGCAGCACACTCAGGCATTGTTTCTTCGAGTGAAGGATATTTTTCCTTACGTTCTTCTTCGCTAATGCCTTGGAGCTTAGCCCAACGACGGCTGCCTTCGGTCATGATTTGTTGTGGGGTGCGCACACCAGCCACCACGTCTTCACCTTGAGCGTTGATGAGGTATTCACCGTTGAAGAGGTTTTCGCCGGTACCAGCGTCGCGAGAGAAGCAAACACCAGTTGCTGAAGAATTGCCCATATTACCATATACCATAGCTTGCACGTTCACTGCGGTGCCATAGCTTTCTGGAATTTGGTTCATCTGGCGATAGAGAATAGCGCGTTCATTGTTCCAGCTGTCGAACACAGCGTAGATTGCGCCCCAAAGTTGATCCCAAGCGTCGGTAGGGAAGTCCTTACCGGTATTTTCCTTAACAGCCTTCTTAAAGAGCTTAACAAGTTGCTTCAAGTCGTCAACATCGAGTTCGGTATCAAACTTCACACCCTTAGCAGTCTTCACTGCTTCGATGATTTCTTCGAATGGGTCGATATCATTCTTGTTTTGTGGCTTCATGCCGAGCACCACGTCGCCGTACATCTGCACGAAACGGCGGTAGCTATCCCAAGCAAAACGCTCGTTACCCGATTTCTTTGCAAGAGTTTCAGCCACTTCGTCGTTGATACCCAAATTCAACACAGTATCCATCATACCTGGCATTGAAACTGGAGCACCTGAGCGCACTGACACGAGCTGTGGATTTTGTGGGTCGTTGAATTTGTAACCTGTAAGGCTCTCGATATGATGCACAGATTTGATTACATCTTCTTTAATCAGATTCACAACTGCCTCACGGCCTTGTTCGTTATAGATTTTACAAACATCACAAGTGATTGTAAAACCTGGAGGAACAGGAACACCGATAAGGTTCATTTCAGCCAAATTGGCACCTTTGCCGCCAAGAAGTTCCTTCATGTCGGCGCGTCCTTCGGCATTACCGTTGCCGAATGTGTAAATTGTCTTCATTAACCTTGTGGATTATTAATTAACTACTTATAATACAATCAAATATAATCAAATACCGCTACTAATAAATCATTCACAGTATTGCTATCTAATTATCTTTTACTTTTAGAGATGCAAATATACTGAAAAATTACGACATATCCATAAAAGTTGCACACATAATTGCATTGTGCGCAAAAAATCATATCACTTTACACACTAAATGGATATTTTTAGCACTATTCAGTTTTCACAAATAAATGTTATTCGTAACTTTGCAGAAAATTTAACAAATACAACAGACTGTTTTGAGTAGAAAAAGAAAAAATCTGCCCGTAGTAGAAGGGCTTGAGATAACTAAAGTGGCAGCCGAAGGTAAAAGCATCGCTCGCTGGAACGACTTGGTGGTGTTTATACCATTTGGTGCTCCTGGCGATGTTGCCGATGTGAAAATCGACCGCAAGAAACACAGCTTTTGCGAGGGTCACATTGTGAATTTGGTAAAGCCAAGTGAAATTCGCACCGAGCCAATGTGTGAGCATTTCGGCGTGTGTGGCGGTTGCAAATTCCAGCACATTCCTTACAACTACCAGTTGCAATTCAAGCAACAGCAAGTGACTGATGCGCTGGAGCGTATCGGCAAAATTGAATTGCCAAAAATCAACGACATTCTTGGTTCTGCAAAAACCACACACTATCGTAATAAATTGGAATTCACCTTCTCTAATAAAAGTTGGCTCACCTTTGAGCAACTGAACAGCGGGGAAGAGTTCTCCGACCGTGATGCCGTGGGTTTCCACATTCCTGGGGCATTCGACAAGGTGCTCAACATCAACAAATGCTGGCTTCAAGACGACATTTCAAACGAAATGCGCAACTTCATTCGCGACTACGCAAAGAGCAAAGGTTACACATTCTATGATATACGCAACAATGTGGGCTTGATGCGAATGATGATGGTGAGAATCACAAGCGGTGGCGAAATCATGCTCGTGGTGGTGTTTGGCGAAAACGACGACGCTGCTGTAAAAGACGTGATGAATGCTGTGGCAGAAAAGTTCCCACAAATCACCAGCTTGATGCATGTGGTGAACACCAAGCTGAACGATTCACTTGGCGACCAAGTTTTCGTACTCGATAAAGGCAAGGAATACATTGAGGAAGAAATGGAAGGGCTTAAATTCCGCATCGGTCCTAAATCATTCTACCAAACCAACTCTCGCCAAGCCTACGAACTCTACAAAGTGACAAGAGGAATGGCAAAACTCACTGGCGAGGAACTCGTTTACGACCTTTACACAGGCACCGGCACCATCGCCAACTTTGTGGCACGCCAAGCAAAGAAGGTAATTGGCATTGAGTATGTGCCAGAGGCGATTGAAGATGCAAAACTTAACTCAAAAGTGAACGGCATTGAGAACACACTGTTCTATGCTGGCGACATGAAAGATATCCTCACCGATGACTTTGTGAGCAAGCATGGCACACCCGATGTGATGATTATCGACCCACCGCGCGCAGGTATGCACGAAGATGTAGTGGGTGTGATTATGAATGCCGAACCTAAGCGAATTGTGTATGTCAGCTGCAATCCAGCCACCCAGGCACGAGATTTGGCAATGCTCGACGCTAAATATAAGGTGGTGGAAGTGCAGCCAGTTGACATGTTCCCACACACGCAGCATGTGGAAAACGTGGTAGGTTTAGAACGCAGATTTTAAGAGAATTTGATTGGAAGTTCAACTTCTTCCATAGAAAACTATACAATTAGAGGTGTGGCCACATGGCTGCACCTCAATTTGTGATAAAACATTGCTTTAGTAGTGCGATATTTGTCCATTTTCTTCAATTTTTGCACATTTGACCAAAAAATCAGTATTTTTAGCCATCTGCGAAATGATGAAATTGTCTAATTTTGCAAACTGAAATGATTTGTACATATAATTTATTATCAGACTTCCGAAAAGTGAATACATTACGCTATATCTCCATTTTAATTTTCAGTGTTTTTTCCATTGTTGCATCTGCCCAAACTTCCTACCTATTTAAAGGTGTGGTGAAGGATTCGATTGCCGATGAGCCAATTCCTTATGCCTCTATCTATGTGGTGGGTACTAAGACCGGCGTAGTGGCAAGCGTGAATGGTCAATTCTCATTCCATTCAAAATCAAAACACCCAGAAATCCGACTCCAAGCAGTGGGCTACGCCAACAAAGTGGTGAAACTGAAAGGTGGGAACAATGCGGAAAACGTGGTTTACATGTCGTCATCGACAAAGACTCTTGACGAGGTGATTATTAAAAAGCACCGCGAAAAATACACCAAGAAAGGAAATCCCGCCGTTGAGTTCATCAACAAGGTGAGGGAAAGAATGCACGAAACCGATCCACGCAATCACCAGTATTTCGTGTATGACAAATACGAAAGATTCACCTACGGTTTGAACGACCTTACTGCTTCCGACACAAAAGAACTGTCAAAGAAATACAACAAGATTAAGGAATTTATTGATTCTTCAGATGTGACCAATAAGAAGATTCTCACCATTTCCTTAAATGAAAAGTTCAGTACAGAATATTACAGGAAAAGTCCAAGCACACACAAAGAATACGTTGAGGCACAGCAACATGTGGGACTTGACGAATCGTTTGACCCAGAGAATATCAAAAAGTTTATGGACGACGCTTTCCGTGAAATTGATGTTTTCCAAAACGATATCAAATTCATGCAAAACCGCTTCGTAAGCCCACTATCGAACATCGGCACCACATTCTATAAATTCTATCTCAACGACACCACCATGGTTGACGGAGAGAAGTGCGTGGAAATCGACTTTGTGCCACATAACAGTGCCTCGTTCGGTTTCATTGGTCGAATGTATTTCCCTGTCAACGACAGCACATTGTTCTTGAAAAAATTGACAATGAACATTCCTCGTTCCATCAATGTGAACTATCTGAAACGCCTTTTCATCAACCAAGAGTTTAAAAAGGCGGAAGACGGATCACGCTTGAAGGTGATTGACGACCTTGTGATGGAATTTCAGGTGATTGGTCCAGAACTGTATGCCCGCCGTAGCACTTACTACAGCGGTCACAATTTCACTGAGCCAAAAGATTTGACCATTTTCAATCATGATGCCGAACAAATCATTGCACCAGGAGCCAATAAATATGCCGATGAATATTTCAAAGCAAATCGTCCTGTGGCATTGGCGCAAGATGGCAATATGATGCGTGCGCTTTTAAAGAAGTTGAGAAGTTCAAAACTTTTTTATTGGACTGAAAAATTTGTTTCCACAATGGCAAAGGGTTATGTGGCAACTGGCAACCCCAGTAAATTCGACATTGGCCCTCTCAACACGCTCATCAGTTCCGATGAACTGGAGGGCGCACGATTCAGAATTGGTGGTATGACCACTGCTAATCTTCACCCACGACTGTTCAGCCGTTTCTTCTTAGCATACGGCACTAAGGACAAAAAACTCAAATATCAAGGCGAACTTGAATACTCTTTCCGCAACAAGAAATATCATAGTTACGAGTTCCCAATCCATTCAGTGAAGCTCTACCACAGCTATGATGTGGACCAATTAGGTCAGCACTATCTCTACACCAGCAAGGATAACATTTTCTTGATGCTAAAACGCAAGAAAGATGACAAGATTCAATATTTGCGTCAATCAAAATTCGACTATAAACTTGAGTTGGAAAATGGTTTTAGCGTGGGCGCAGGATTTGAGCACAACATACACGAAGCCTCCGATTTCCTCCCATTCGTTGACGCTTTGGGCAATCGACGCGCAAACTACAAAGAAGCTGGTTTCAATATCACACTACGATATGCACCAGGTGAAAAGTTTGTGCAAACCAGGTCGTATCGCTTCCCAATCAATATCGATAATCCAATTATCACATTGAGCCACACCTATCTCCCCAAAGGATTCCTTGGTAGCCAATTCGAGGTGAACAAGACTGAAATTGGTGTACAGAAACGCTTTTGGTTCTCGGCATGGGGTTATACCGATGTGATTGTGAAAGCGGCAAAGATTTGGAGCAAAGTGGCATACCCTGATTTGCTCATCCCAAACGCCAACCTCTCATACACTATCCAGCCTGAAAGTTACACGCTGATGAACGCAATGGAATTTGCCAACGACCAAAACATTTCATGGGACGTGACCTACTGGCTCAATGGCGCATTGCTCAATTATATACCTGTACTAAAAAAACTCAAACTCCGCGAGGTGGTGTCTTTTAGAGGTCTTTACGGTTCATTGAGCAAGAAAAACGACCCAACTAAAAACGAGGATTTATACCAATTCCCACTTGGCACGAATTGTAGAGGACTTGGCAAAAAGCCTTATATGGAAATTGGCGCAGGTCTTGACAACATCTTCACATTCCTCCGTGTGGACTATGTGTGGAGATTAACATACCGCGACACTCCTGGGGCCAACAAGAGTGGCGTGAGAATCCAACTCCACTTCACATTCTAACGAACAATCACAGATGCATTTATAACAATGGGCGATGTCGAAAACACGACACCGCCCATTTCTGTATCTTATTCTATTAATCTAAAAAACGCTTTGTGATACCACCATAGTAATCAATACGGCGGTCGCGAAGGAATGGCCACCAGCGGCGCACATTCTCGCTTCGCTTCATATCCACTTCCACAATGGTTTCCACTTCCTCATTATTTGAAGCACGGAACAGGAATTCGCCTTGTGGACCTGCCACAAAACTGCTTCCCCAGAACATAATGCCATTAGTCTGACCAGATGGGTCAGGCTCAAAACCCACACGGTTCACAGCCACTACGGGCAATCCGTTTGCCACAGCATGACCACGCTGCACGGTGGTCCAAGCCTCTCTTTGGCGTTCCTGCTCGGCTGGAACATCGGTGCTCTCGTAGCCGATGGCAGTGGGATAGATGAGCATATCTGCGCCCTTCAAAGCCATCAAGCGGGCAGCTTCGGGGTACCACTGGTCCCAACAAACCAACACGCCCAATTTGCCCACCGAAGTTTGAATGGGCTCAAAACCAATATCACCGGGGCAAAAGTAGAACTTCTCGTAGTATGCGGGATCGTCGGGAATGTGCATTTTGCGATATTTCCCAGCCATTGAGCCATCTTTGTCAAACACCACAGCGGTGTTATGATAGAGTCCAGTTGCTCGCTTTTCAAAAAGGGAAGTGACAAGCACCACATTGCACTTTTTTGCCAACTCCGAATAAAACTCTGTGATTTCACCAGGAATTTTCACGGCCAAATCAAAGAGCGACACATCTTCGGTTTGACAGAAATAAAGGGAGTCGTGAAGTTCTTGAAGCGCCACCAGTTCAGCACCTTGTGCTGCCAAAGCAGTCACTTTCGATGCCAAACGATTGCGGTTGTCATCAATATTGGCGTTATTGTGTTGTTGTATAATTCCTACTTTCATAAATTCAAAGTATTTTTGGGGAACTGCATCGTCACACAGTGCAGCGACCCATGTTGTTTAATCAAAGCATTGCAATCAATTCCCACCACCTCGTGTTCGGGGAAAGCAACCTCAATAATTCTCAAAGCCAAATCATCTGCCAAAGGCTGATTATAGATTGGCACAAGCACACGCTTGTTTGTAATCAGGAAATTTGCGTAAGTGGCTGGCAACTGATTGCCGTCTTCATCGTAAATCGGTGCAGGGACAGGCAGCTGTATCAAGTGATATTTACGCCCACTTGCATTCACAAACTCCTTGATTTCAGCCTCCATGGCATTTAATTGCTCGGCAAATGCTGGTGAAATTTCGCCATCAGGGCAAACTGCTCCATTGTAAAGAATCACATCATTTGGAGCAAAGCGTGCCAACGTGTCGATATGACCGTCGGTATCGTCACCTGCCATTTCGCCATTGTGAATCCACAGCACATTCGAAACGCCAAACACCTGTTTCAGATATGCAGTGATTTCGTCTTTAGACATCTCGGCATTGCGGTTTGGCGACAACAAACAACTCGATGTGGTCATCAAGGTGCCATTTCCATCGCTTTCAATCGAACCACCTTCAAGCACAAAACCACGATGATTAATCGGCGTGTGCTTAAACAGTTCATATAAATCGAGACGCGAGGTAATTAAATTGTCTTTATCTGCGGCAAACTTCATGCCCCAAGCGTCGAATTTGAAGTCCAAAGGCACACATTCGCCATCTTTAACCACTGTTATAGCACCGAAGTCGCGCGCCCAAGTGTCGTTGGTTGGCACTCTATTATAATACACAGGATTTGGCGACGCAGATTCGATATTGCGCAAATCGGCTTTGGCACGCTCCACTTCAGGTGTGACGACTATTAATGGTTCTGTTGCCAAGATGGCTTCTGCTATGAGTTTATAGCATTCCACCACCTCCTCAAGCATGTCGCACCAATCCGTGTCGGCATGTGGCCACGCCAAAAGCACCGCATCTTGCTCCGCCCATTCTGCTGGAAGAAAAGTATTCAAATTCATCTCAGAAGTTTTATTCTTCAAAATTACTAATTAATTACCACATTTCAACCATAGGGCTTTAACATTTCACGATAAAAAAGACAAATAATATAGTGATAAATTTAAAGAAAATATATTAAATTTGTGTGATTATTCAAAGCTTGTTTGAAAAATACAAAAATGAGACGAATTAAAACTTTTGTAATGTTTATGCTGATGTTGAGCATGTTTTCATGCACCGATATCAACAAACAACTTGAAGAAATGATTCCTGCTGACAGTAGGGGAGTCGTTCGCATTGATGTGAAAAGTGTTATAGAAAAAGGACAATTAGCTGACGAAGATGGAAATGTTGTTTTTCCACAGTCGTTAAAAGACGTGATGAGCAAAAATGAATCTGCTCCCGTATCAGAAGCCATGACACTATTAAGAAAAATTGGTATCGACACCGATGCCAATATCTATTGTTTTGTGCCAAAAAACACTTTCAGTTACGCTGCACTTATCGCCGTTAATGATGCCGATGAGACTAAAAAGGCAATTGAAAAGCAATCCGGTCAAAAATTTCAAACGATCGAGAAAGTGGATTTTCTCAGAAATGGAGCAATAAGTTTCGTAATTGATGACGATATTCTCTTTATCGGCAAAGAGGCAAAGGAAGATGCCGACTCAAAACTGGCACTGACAGCCAAGGGCTACCTCCACAAATCTAACGCAAGCATTGCTGAAGATGCGAGCATCACTGAATGCCTGCACAAGGAAAATGATGTGAATGCCTACATCAACGTAAGCGGACTGCACAATATGATTGCGAATTCGGAATCGCTTACTGAAAGCCTGAAGAAATTCCCAATTCTCACGCTATTTACCGACTCCGACATTAAAGCATTCACTCTGCACATGAATTTCGAGAAAGAGGGTGCAAAATTTGAGGCTTATGTAAAAGCCGACGATAATTGCGACTACTTTAAACTGCTTGATGCCACCATGGCAAAAGCCGATGCGTCGTTCTTGAAGGTGATTCCTATAAGCATGAATTACATTTTCTCGATGAGTGTGAACGGTAAAAACTTGATGAAACTCGACCAAATCAGAAAAAGCGTGAATTTAATCAGCAATCTACCATCTACCGACATGCTGGATTTCAGAAGTATGGTAAATTCCATTGATGGCCCGATTGGCATAGGTTTGAGCGTAGGAAATGGCGTGAACATCTCATCGGTTGCCAACGACAACTGGAATATCGCTATTGCAGCAAAGTCGAAAGACGCTGCTGCCATTGTGGAAAGAATAGTAGCATTTGCAGCTAAAACGGGGCAACCCGATTATATCAAAGATGGCCGACATTTGTTCACTTACCAGGGAATGCCTGTGTATATGGGCAACCAAGACAGCATTGTGTATGCCATTAGGCTTGACCACGAATTGGAGGAAGACTTTTATTACGACATGCCCGACGTGAGAGAGCGTTTCGCTTCTTGTCCATTGGGCGTGTATGCTAAAATTTCAGAACCGCAAGGTGAATCATACTTCAACTTTGGTTTTAAAAACAAAACCGACGGTGATGGTATGTTCTACTCCATGCACGAAGGTAATCCAGTAATCACTTTCCTTGAGATTCTTTGTCAACTCAGCAAAACCGAACAGACAACCCAACAACAATATTATTAACTCTAAAAACTA
>OIXV01000513.1_pt1 | contig 37090 bp, 59 predicted proteins | sample 1587771 | NCBI WGS metagenome assembly OIXV01 (sample SAMEA3888893, study PRJEB22519) | human gut metagenome | biome: human gut; feature: human-associated habitat; material: faeces | place: Denmark | collected 2010
TTTTTACTTGATGACTTTCTTCTTTAAAATTAGCACCTGTGTCATTTTTATACGCTTCTTACCTCTTGAACGTTAAAAAATATCTCTCTTGCTTCTGATGTTCCATAAGAACTTCTCTGATTAAACAAAACACAAAACCGACATTCAATACAATATCGAGTGTCGGTTTTTTACTTATTACTTTCAGTTTTATAAGGCTTACCACTCGTCGGCAGTTTACGCCTGTGTTGGGTATCTACATTGTACTATAATTTTATTTTGGCGGAGCGGGTGAGTGATTTAATATGAAGCACCACACAATCATCCTTTGCGCGTTATACTACGTGGCCAGTGAGCAGAAAGTGAGCATAAAAAATAAGCCCTGCACTGTAATAGTGTAGAGGCTTTCTTTTTTAAAAGTCAAAACTTACGCCGCCCATAATTGTCTTTTTATCACAGGTGGTCCACAAACCGACATGGTTTTTAAGCGGCGCCCGCAGCATATATGCCGCACCATCCTTCCCCACGCCAATTCCGATGGACCAGCGGCGGGTCTTATCAATGGTAGGTATCTTGATGTCAACGACGGCCTTGCTGTATTGCTCGAGTTGCAACTTGTTCTGATCGAACACATATTTTTCCGTGTCCGCTTTCCGGATCGTCTGTTTCTGCCCGTTTACGTACACTGTAAGTTCTTGCTTCGGAATTTTTATGTCCACATCTGGATCCGCGGCGCTTTTCTTAGCGACATACCGGACGTCCGTCTTTGTTACTGTCTGTGTGACAACGCGCTCTACCGGGACCTCTTTTTCTACAATCTTTTCCGGAGCCGTCACTCGTCCGCGGTAAAAGCCAAGGCCGAACGCGGCAAAAATAAATAACACGACAGCTATGTATTTCCGGTAAGGATACATTAATGAAAGAAAGTTCATGCATTAGCCCTCCCACGTGTACCCGTTCGGGCTGTTTCCGCCATCCCGGCAATCGACATGGACAAAGCCCTGATCGTAATATCGCCCGATCCCGTCAAAGCCGACCTTCGCCGCCATATCCGCTAACGTGTCAACCGACACACCCGGGCAATAGATGTCCGCAGCTGTACCCGCTACGTGCTGACTGTTCCAGACCCCACCTACGTTGCGGTTGTGCACAGGACACCTGTAGCCGCTCGTAACGATGATAGGACGCCCCAGCCGCTCCCGCAGTTCGTCTAACTTTGCCAGCAGTGCGGAGTTCATGCCTTTATCTGGTAACTGACCACAGTGGTGGCATTCGAACTCACACAAATTAAAGTATTTCATCTTTATTCTCCCTCCCTTGCGTCAATTCCACTTCCGTACTTGCGTACTTGACTTTGATATACTTCGCGTATTTAAATGCCAACACGGCAATTTCTAATGCCGCATAAACCGCTAATTCCCGCCACGTTGCTTTCGAAATAAAAAATACCGCGTATACGGCCGCCGGGAGGAGCAGCAGCCACACAAGCGTTATCCAGAAAAACTGGGTATCTGACAAAGAATAGTATTTGTCGCCGCCCCTTGTGAGGGCGGTATACCATTGTTTTAACTTAATCATGTTCTCTTAATTCCCTTTCAATCACTGCCGCCCTTTCCGCCAAATCATCAATGCGGCGATGGGCAGACTTAAGGCTTTCTTCAAGGCTTGCCATGTTCGTCTGCATACATACAGACTGCGCCCTAATTTCCGTCAGTGCGTTGTCTATCTTATTCAAACTGCGGTCTAATGCGGCAATAGACAAGGATAGCGGATTGATTATCCATACCTTGAAGATCCAGCCGAACATTCCGGCAGTTGTTACGAACATAGCTAATATCGTTTCGATATTGTCAATTATCACGACAGTTATACCCCCAGTTCGATTGTATTTATTTCTTCTACCGTTGCCGCATTTTCAATTTCTGCTTTCTTTGTACCATACCATGCGTACGCTTCGTATTGACTTTGACGTACCGCATTAAATACGGCAGTAAAATCATCTACCGTAAGCGTCACCATGCCCTTTTCTGATTCAGACGTCCATACTTTGTATAGTGTACTTCCTGCCAATTCTGCCGCTTTCCAACTTGCCATGAAGTTTGTAATATCGTCATTAGCGCAATCAAAACCGTAGTGTCCGCCAGATACATCTACCCAGCGTACAGTGTCACGTTTTGCCGCAAACGCAGAGCCTAATTGTTTGAGTTTCGCTGCTTTAACTTCTTCTATCGTAGGTTCAGGGATAGCTACTACCTCATAATACTCTCCTTTGTCCTCAATGGTAGCACCATTCGAATTGCACCATTCCGCCGCTTGTGAGTATGCTTCTGTGTCAAAATTAGTTTTGTTAAATTGTGTACCTATCATGTTATCACCGCCTTATATCATTCCTATCCAATCAAAACTTTCATTTCCCGCATTATATGGAGCTGCATTTGTTATCGTATAAGAGAAGCCTGTTTCGGAAATACTAAAAAGACTAATCGTTAAATTAGTTTTACCCGATGTTATAACCGCATTTAGTTTAGGCGTCGAATAAAATGGTGTAGGAAATGTATAACTACCTTGAATATAAGTATTAGCGTTGATGCTTAATCCAGTAACTGTGCCTGATTGTATACTATTTAATTTAATTTTATCCGCCGCTGACATCAGCCCAGCGGTGGCTGTTGTGGACAAATTGTACGTAGTGTCCGAATTGGCGAAATAAAACTCATAATCGTTTGTCCCAAAGTTAAAATGCACGCCGTTTAACGATATATAGATAAATGATGGATACTTTGGTAGCCCAGTTGTCGGGTTAGTTGGAGTTTCCGTATACCAGTGTCCGATGACCGTACCTTGTACGTTCGGCTGTACTCTTGCGATAACTTCTCCGCCGGGAGCGACTAACGAAGCATAGTTTTGCGCCACGTAGGAAAGCCACTCCTTAAAAAAAGTTTGCGCATCTGTTGATTGTGAGGGCATTTGTGTATATGACAGATAGGGTATGCGGATGATAGTATCATCAAGATATGCTAACGACTTCCACGGTTGCCAACCGTTTGGTCTGTTACACCGAATCTGCGCATGTTTATTAACATTATCAAGTGGGATATATAACTGTGAGTTGTAATGCACCCCATTATCCCAATCCAAATTAATAATATGACCTTCGCCTTCAGGAGCATTAGCAGTCATTGCTGGAGTGCTTAAAAACTTACTAAGCCCGCTCTTTTGCGTGCTATCAATATTTGCGTCCGTTTTACGATATGCACCCCCAACAACCCCATTTTTATTGTCCATGCCTGATAGATAATCAAGCGGCAATGTCACTGCACCGCCATTGACGGTAGAAACGCCATTGATAGACTGAATCAAGCCGTTATTTACGCTTTCTACATCTTGTTTTGTGCTTTCTACATCTTGTTTTGTGCTTTCTACATCTTGTTTGATTGTTGCAAAATTGTTTATGATATAGTCCAGTATTCCTTGATTGTCCGCTGTAACAAGCGGCGTGTTCTTACCATATGCGCCGGGAGATACGATATTATCATTGTTATCTCGCACTTCGCCCGGTTGAAATGCCTGTGGTAGCATAGTTTATTCCTCCGTTTCAACAATTTTTTCAATTGTTACGTTGACTTTATCGCCATAATCAAGCGAATCTGCTTCTGCATTTTCCGTTGTAGATACCGTGAACGCCCCTCCATTTTCAGGACTAATAAAGTGAAATGTGGTTAAACTACCGCCCTGCTGAGGATAAGTAACTTTACCATTTACTAAGTATGTTTTTTGCATGATGTTTTCTCCTTTCGTTAATAACCTGTTACATCAATAATCATGTAGCCGTATGCGTTGAGTAACTGCCCTGCATATTGATCATGTGAATTCCCTGGATAATACAGGATAAGATGATTTGATTCTCTATATAGACGCCCTGTGTCGTTAAAACCGTCCCATCTTGGCATTAAAACGGTTCGAAAATATAATCCGTTAGAATAAGTGTCGGTGCGTTTGCCTGCGGCGGTATACACAATAGCATAATCTTTGCCGTCAGATAGACTATAAGTCACTTCTACGCCACTTGTGTCATACATATAATTTTTATGGTAATATCTTCGCACGCGCATATATTTTTGATTGCTGTCAAAACAAACTTTCCCTCTTTTGTCATAAACCACAAGCCCATAATTACTGCTCACGTTTCCTTGCAATCCAAATACATATACATATACACCAACAAGTTCTTCATCTGTCATAGTATATCCCACAGAACTGTCCCCATCGGCAGGATGTAAAACCCATTGATCCTCTGCTATTCGATACGGGTATAAGATAAAATGTTTGTTATATAAAAGGCTGAATGCAAAAATTTCTTCATCAGGAGCAAGAGCAAGAACAAAACCGCGATAACCGGGGTTCAACCGAGGAAGATCAGTTAATAATACTTTCCGAGTTAAACTTAAATTTCGATAATTTTCGTCTATAACCAATTTATTGTTGTCATTATATATTTCAAGTCCTGCATTCATTTAATATACCCCGTATATGATATCCCCGCCTGTTCTGTATTCAGTCAAATATTGCCATCGGATTACTCCCGTTTCTTTTGTGAGTTCCGGAAATTCAGCATCTTCATAAAGGGTTTCACCTGTTGCCTTAATAATCACATACCACAAATCTCCTTGACTGGTAATATTAGGATCGGATATCACTCCTTGTGCCTGAGTTTCATCTATCGTTGCTTTGCCTAAATACTTTGTCAACCTGTCCGTGACGTCTACTGTGCATTTTCCGTTAGCATCAAATACTTGTAATCCCTGTATCACTTTCGCTATCCCCTCTTTTCTCACGCCATGCTCAAACCAATGCACGGGGAATTCTGTAAGTACTTCCACCGCTATCGGTTCTGGCGGATCCTGCATCTGATTCGGCTGCTCTGGCTCGTCCGGCACCTTTCTTTTCTTCTTGTGCAATAGAGCAAGCGCCGCAATAATCACGATTGCAACTAAAAAGTAAATTGTCATTACTTCGCTCCTATTTGCACCCGCAATTTCCCTGTCTTATCGTATACCTTGATACATTTCTTTGTTTTTACAACCAACGTTCCCCCACTATGGCAAATTTCAAGATTTTTGTTTACTTTTACACTCTTCATGATTACCATACCCCCATTCTTACTCTTAATTTGTTGTTAGAATCGTAAACTCGTAACTGGTTACTCTCAATTTCCATTCTTGCGCCGCTTGTAGCCGTGCGAAGAAGCCCGACCGTAGCGCAGATAGCAGATAAACTTGTTGCGCTTATTTTGTCCGCTGTCACTGCTCCTGCCTGTAACATACGGCTCACGATAACATTGCTATCAAATACTGTCTGCCCTGTGACGTGAAGATACTTGCCGTCAATCGTTGTCGTTGTCGGTGAGATGTTGATTTGGTTTATCACGTCCCCTTTTGCCACTCGCAGATTGATTGCATCGTCCAACTGCGTGAATGCGGTATAGTTCTGTTTCGCTTTTGCAAGACTGCCTAAATTGGTGATTATTGATGTTACACTGTTTGAGTTTTGCGTAATTTGCGAAGACAGTTCCGTTTTATTACTCTGTACTGTACTTTGTAATTGTGTAGCCGTCTGTCTGATTTGAGATATATCAGAAGTATGCCCCTGTACGGTCTGCGTAATACTTGTCGTGGTTTGGTCTATTCTGCTTATATCAGTGTCTAACTCGTCTAAACGTGGTATTGCTGCATTTGCATTAGCAACTGCGGTTTTCAACGCCGTGTCTACTTTAGCAAGGCTTACCGCTTCATCCTCTAACATTTCTGCTGACACAGAATCTTTTACAACAATCCGACTTTCTTCTGACTGTTCGCCCTCACCAAACAGGTCAAAGAATGCCGCCTTTACATCATATATCCCGGCAGGACAAGCATACGTATAAGCGTTATTTTCTGACCTTATTGTTGTTAGACCATAACCGTCTATATATAGCACCATTCCTACACACCCGGCAGGAATTGGGTCTGTTTTAGCAGAAAACCCGCTTATCATTGCTTTAAGTTCCGGCGGATTCGGTTTCGGCGGGGCCGGCTTGTTATACGTAAGTACAGCCGGCGCAGAGTATTTGCCATCTGTTCCGGAAGCATACAAGTACAATGTGCCTGTTCTGACAGACAGAGGAACAGTCGCAGAAAGTCCGCTTGTTCTTGCCAAAAGTCCGGTTCCCTCTTGCCCTGCATTTTGATTATTGCGTACTTCATAAAACTGTATGTCTGTATTGGTAACTGCATTCCATCGACAAGTCGCTTCTTTGTCAAATGAAATAGAAAATCCATCGGGCGTATTGGGCGTTGTGGTTTTAATCTGTACCGTTTTTTCAATACGTTGTGCTTCGTCAGGCAATGTATAAACGCCTAACTCGTTTTGCGTACAAATAGCAATACGGTACGTATCCCCCGGCACCGCTCTCGGAATGCTGATTTGCCCTTTTCCCTGTCCTGCGTAAATCCATGCGCCCGAAAAGCCTAAATCATCTGCTTTCATGCCCTCTACTACGTTAATTTCAAAGGCTTGTTGGTGATTGGTTTTGTAATATATTTGCGCCATTAAAGTTGCAGGTTTCCAATTTACAACAAGGTCATATAAAGATGTACCGTCTTTTAACTGTCTGTACCGTGTGTAGGCTTGAATATCTTCCGCTTGCATAGCAGGATGTACCAACGAAGAAACATTGACGGTTGCTTTCGCATAGAGGCTTTTAACGCCGATCTCATTTTCCGCATAAACCCGAATTTTATAAATTTTTGTTGGATCTGCATCAAAACTGTACGCAGATTCGTTTCTTGTGAATACGCCGTATTGTTCCCATTTGCCGTTTTCTTCTTGTACTTCAAGATAAATACGATAAGCCTGCTTCGGATTATTCCATGTACAGAAAATCTTGCACAACGAATCCGGGTACAGTTTTGCGTTTACCATCAAATTATATGGTGCAGGAACAGACGTATCATACGGTATAATCTCCGGAACAGCACTTAAATCCGCACTATATAGCTCAGGATAGTATTCTACCGCTACAATCGTCCTTGTTTGTTCGCTTTGCGATTTTTCAATCGTCAGCACACGGAATTGCTTGGCCTGTCTGCCTGTTTTTCCCGCTGTGTAAACCGCGTCCGTTGAGAATCCCGTTGCGGAATCCACCGTGATGTTAAACTCATCTTGTTTTGCCGTGATGTTTGCTGTAAAGATCTCGTCCGTTGATTGACTGCGTACCATAATTGTGGTGAAATCGCTGTCAATTGCCGTATCCACTTTTATTTTGTTGCCGTTGACAGAAACAACACGCCCACCACTGCCCCAGTTTGTAACATCAGATTGCACAATAATTACATCACCGATATTACATGCGATAGCGTCCACAAAAGCGTCAAAAGTCACCGTGCGTATTTCATACTGATTGCTTCTTAACTTGTATCTGCCGTATCTGTAAGCCTGTTCTGCGCTTGTGCAACCCATTAACTCAATCTGTGTCGATTGCTGTACCTTGTTATTACTGTCATAACCATCACTATATACAGTGAGTACATCACGCTCATAATTCTTGTCTTTATTTAAAAACGATATTTCAATAGCGTTTGCTCTGTTTTCAAGTCCTAAAAATTCTTCTTTGAAACTGTCCTTTTTGATGTTTGCAACAGTGAATAATTGCACCGGCTCACTGGCATAATCAAAAATGCACGTTAGTTTTGTCCCTATCGGCAACACTGCCCCACGCCCCACACGGCACGGATAATTCAATGCGTCCCATTTGCGCATTGCGGTATCAAACAGATAATTAAACTCCGCTCCTGCTTCTGTACAGGCGTTTGCCCATGCTTCAAAGGCGTAATAGTCCATCTGTTCTTTTGCTGTATCACCGTCAATTACAAATTCCATTGTGTTAGTATGGATATTTTCAATTTGTCGGCAATGCAAGAGAATGTCGTATGCTGCCCATGCGGGATTGTTCGCCGGTTTCTCCTGCCATTCGTGTAAAGTCGGATTCCACGCCCAGATGTGATTGCGTTTGATTAAACAAGTCATTGACGGATTGTTACCGGATAACTGGTCTGTTGCCAATGCCTTAATACCTAACAGCGCCTTGCCCGGATAGGTAAAATCATCATAAATAACCTGTGTTACGCCGTTCCACTGCACTTTATTGCTGTATCGTACAGTAGTACCCTCTTTTTCAGTGCATTTTACCCGCACTTCATATTGACCCGGCTCTAAATCATAAAAACCATATACTCTGTAAAACGGCTCATTGGTTTTTCCTCGTATAGTGCCATTGTATGTTGCTGCTGCGTCTGGTCGCAAGGGATTCCATTTACCGTTTTTATAATCTCTGATGACACGGCTCAACAGGTATAATCCCCCTGCGGGCTTTTCCGTAGTTTTTTCGTCTAAAATCGGCAAGTCAATCCAATCAGCCGCGCCTACCTTGCGGATTTGCGCCTGCAATTTTACCCATGTTTCGCTTAACCCGCCACTGTCGTTGCTGTAGTACAATCCATTCGGGAAAGCAATTGTTATTTCTACCGCCTGCGCTGTGTTGCCGTCTAACTGATAAACCGACCAACTACTTCCGGGATTGAGTTCAAAAGAAAGCGGCATATCAGCGTAAGAATCGTTGAAGTTTTCAATAATTTCCTGCGTGTTTGTGCCATACCGTTTGTCAATTAAAACGTCAGAATAGTAACTAAACGGATTTTCATTCAGCCGGATATTGTCAATAGAATCAATTTGTCCCTCTGCTAATGCGTACAGCACGTTAAGATATTGTTTCTCGCCGTCCGATACAATGTGCTGTTGTAGCATGATTCCTGCCGTTTTCATCTCGCCATATACGACAGGCAATACATACCCTTGTCCGGACAAAGACTTCATGCCGCCCCAACCGTAAGTGTTAGATTGTTCCGTGTTGCTCATGTCTATTTTTGGTATCGGTGTCAGCTTATTCACCAACCCCCCGCCGATACATGATATAGCCATAGCTGCTATCGCTCGTACACCAACACTCCAACCTGCGGTAAACCCAAAAGCGCCTGCGGCTATACCACCGGAGAATACAGCTAACCCTACGGATAATATAAGGCCTAACGCTTTACCCTGCACTAACGGAATTACTACCATTTCCTGACCGTCAACAGGGATAACATCTTTGTCAACAGGCACACCGTCAAGGGAATATACCATTTCCTGCGGATAGCTTTTATATTCACTTACAGACTTGCCCTCTTGATAGTCAAGGTAATAATCTTTTCTTTTTCTTCTGTCAAATGGATTTTCTACTACGATGAGATGAATCATATGTATAATCCTTTCAATCTCCCAATATAACGGCTGTACGGCTCTATACATACACCGTTTTTTTCTGTCGCATGAATCATCTTGTTGTTGCCTAAATAAATGCCTACATGGTCAATTCCTGCGCATTTAAGAGAGTATACACAAATACACCCCGGCACCGGTTCTTGTATTTCTCGAACCGTATCACCGGGGTATACCTTGTCATTTAACACTAATTCTTTGTAATCCGGTAATTCTTTGCCGTTGCGTCTATAAACTTCCCGTACTACATCCCAACATTTCATCTCACTGAAAGGCTTGCCAATCAAGTCAGTTACGCACATACAATCCCCCCTGCGGAACGGTCGGCGCACCGCCGAATCTTGTATTGTTCCCTAATCTTCGGCAACAGGACAATGTATGGTCGCATGACGCTTCTGCTCCGTTATATCCGCACTCCACACCTTTAAACTTCTTTTGGCAAAAGTCTTTCAGCACTCTTTCACAAGGAAACCTTTTCGAAAGAGAAAACCCTGCGCCCAATTTCAATGTTACATTTTGCCTGTCAGAGCTTGAACCAGTAACTTTAAAGTGTTCTTCGTCAAGCACTTCATCAGGAATATTGGTATTAATTGCCGTGACTGTCACATCCGCCCCGCTAATGCCATCATATTGTTCAAGTATGCCTTGTATTGTTCCGGTAACATTGGATACTGTCATGGACACGTCAGGAAGCTCCGTGCTGCTTCTTTTTATCACACTTATATCAAATGGATAGGCATAATAAGTAACGCCTTGAAAAACGATGTTTTCATTGTTACAAACAAGGCATACAGGCGTTTCTTCTTTATATTGAATCTTGCACAGCAATAACCATACGCCATTAGTGGATACCTTGTTTTTTTCCATGATACTTGCTGTCGATAAATCCATGTTTATACCTCTACACCTGTTATGGTTATACTTCCGTTATAACGCCCAAACTGCGACAAACTAAAATTCAAATCTTCATCGAATCTGACTTTAAATTGCTTGTTTGCATATGTTCCCCCATCGTTCGGGTGCGTCCATATAAATTCTACCGCCCCGCCGTGTACCTGTTCGTAAAAGTTTCTTAACGTATCCATATCGGCAACGGGTAATGCCCGCCACGATACCGTGAATGTTTTTAACATCTTGGTGAATCGAGGACGGGTCAGTATTGTCACATTGTCTGTCTGACCTTTGATTGTATGGTCTTGGTGTCGTTCTTCTAACGAATAAGACGGCGGCATTATGTTCGGAAAGTTCAACATGTTATCTTCCTCCTGCTATACCCGCCACTGAATCACGAATCCCACCCTCATTGGTGTATAATCCCTGATTCACTGTACTCAGAATGATATTTGTAAGCCACCGTCCGTCAGGCGTTCTTTGTCTTTCTTGACGAGCTTCCATTGGTGTGCCTGTATTGTTATTGATTTGAATGTTTATCGGCTGTTGCCCTAACATTGCATTTGTTGCCCTGTTATTATGTATATAACCGCTTTGACTTGCGGTGAACAGTTCCGGCCCTCGCTCTCCAACGATATAAGTCTGACCGCGGTTTACCGGTCCGCCGGCCGCTCTAAACGGCGCCAACGGGTCAATATTCATATACTTAGAGGGATTGCCAACTCCTGCAAAGAAAGTAGCTTTATTCCTGCCGCCAAGCCAAGCAGTAGCCATTCTGGCGACAAGCGCTTTTGCAATAATGCGGGATATTTCCTTGACGATAGCAGTTGCTAAGTCTTTAAACAGGCTTTTAAGCCGTTTGCTAAAAGATTCTGTTGATGATAAAAAGTTTACCAACCCGTCCTCAACGCTTTGGAAAATGTTCACGGTTGCGTCTTTAAAGTTAGTTTGCTGATTAGCAATCTCCTGCAACCCCTGTTGCCAACCGGTTTTCATGTCATATGCTGCATTTTGATGCGCTTGCTTAATTACTTCTGCAAGCTGCTTTTCTACCTCCGCGCGCTTCTCTGCGTTCAGCGTTTCATCCGCCAGCAACTGCTCAAGCTGCACCCTACGTGCTTCCAATACCCCATTCTGCAAGTTGATCTGTTCGCTGGCGCTGATGCGGTGCATGTCCATCAGGTTTTGGATGTGCTGGATCTCTAACTCATATCTGGATGTATCAGCTTCCCTAGATATTTCCTTACGTCGGGCAGCTTCGTATTCGGTCCACTGCTCTTTCAGTGCTTCCAGCTTCCGTAAGTTCTCTGCTTTTTCGGCTTCCGTCTGCCCACGTTCAATCGCAGTACGGTATTTCGCAATGTCGTTATAGTATTTAACTCGTTCTTTTTCCAGCTGCCGGAGTGCCTGCTGCTCTTTAGTCTCGGTAAGGCTTGCAATTTTTTCGGCCACATCAGCAGCCATTTCCTGGATTTTTCCAAGGGCTTTCTGGTATTCGTCCTGAATCTTTTGTGCGGCCCGGGAGGCCGCTCCGGTACCCCGTGGCGATTTGCCGGTAACACCGGTCAAGTCGATCAGCGTTCTTTTAGGCTTTATGGGGTTCCCCATAATGTCATATTTACCGGTGCCTAAATCCCAATCGTCACTGTTACCACTGCTCATCCAACCGGTCGCTTCGTCTTTTTTCGCCAATACCTGAGCAATGTAGCTTAGTGCGCTACCCGCCCAATCAATAATTATGTTCAACGTTTCATTGAACGCTTGCCGAATGGATTCTACCCATTCCGGACAATACCCTATGGCTGATTCAAACAGCCAACCGATACTGTCCAGCGCCACATTCGCAAAGGCTTCGATCACCCCCGCCACTGTGGCTAACGCAGCCGGAATAAGAGATAATACGGCCGCTGCCGCAATTTTCAATGCACCAACTACCCCTTCTTTAAATTCATCCCAATAGACAATCAGGGAAGTCACTACAAATCCAATCGCCGCCAATCCGGCTACCACGGGTGCCGTCAATCCGATCAATGCGCCCACGACCGCCACTGCTGTAAGTAAGGCTGCTACCAGTGACCCTGCAATAACAGCAGCCAACGCTCCCACCCCCGCAATCACCGGGGCCGGTACAAGTTTTTTGATAGCCTCGCTAAAACTAAGCCCTTCGTTTCGGGCCTGTGTGAATGCTTGTCCAGTCTCGCTAACAGCATCGGAAACGTCTTTAAGTAATCCTTTGACATTTAAGGCTTCTGTTATATAGTCACCTATTGTAGCTGCAGAATCGCTGATACTTTCAGTGACGTTGTCCCATAAGCCCAGCACTTCCTGACTCGTGGACCCCATCATTCCAGCATAACGCTCATTCATGTCGGCCGTAATCGCTTCGATGGCCTTGGTGCTGTCGATCATGCCCTTTTCGGTCATGTCTCTGATTTCTGCTATAGATTTCCCGGATGCATCTGCTAAGGCCTGCCACACATTGATACCGGCACGAACCAATTGGTCCACATCCCGCGGCTTTAACGTACCACTGGCTTTAATCTCCCCTAACGCTCGCCCCATCAGACGCACGCCTTCGCTTCCGCTCCCCAGTCCAGCAGCAGCGTCTCCTAACGTACGCAGAGTAGGGATAATGCTTTCTGCCTCAAAACCAAAGGCTAACAATTGCTGTCCGGCCGTTACTACCCCGGACAAATCAAAGGGGGTAGCCTGAGCAAAGGCTTGTAAGTCTTCCAGCATAGCCTTACCACGCTCCGCGCTGCCCAACATGGTGGAGAAGGCAATTTCATACTGCTTCATCTGGGCGGCTGATTTTACCGCGCTCACGCCTAGGTCCACGATATGCCGAGCCACAGATCCAATCAGCTGACCAACTTTATAAGCCCCGAATCCGGAAATCAGGTTAGTCAGTTTCGCAATACCTTCCTCGGCACCGCTGATATCTGCGTCAACCTTAACCTTGGCCTTGGTTTCACTTACTTTTTCGACCTTTTTCTTGACCTCGTCAAGCTTGCCGGATGCATAGTCCTTTGCCTTAATCTTGACGCTGATGTTTTTGTCGCTCATGTATCTTTTCCACCTCCTCTATCATCACGTTTTCTAAAATCCGCAGCTTAGTCAAAAGAGCCGGGGACATATCCAAGCCCAGCACTTCGGCCACACTAAATACAGCGTTAAAGTCAATGCCTACCGGGCCGGAGAAACTCATCCGCAGCTGGCTGCGGCAGTATTGCCACAACAGGTACGCTTCTTCGTTCTCGGGCATCAAAAAAGGCTGCCTGTGTTCGCAGCCTTCGCATGGCGGGGACTCCCCCAGCCTTTCAAATGCCCGCTGGCAGTCTTCCTTGCAATACTTTGCCGAGCTTCCCCATTCCCACCGGTAGACATCTCTTAGTTTTTTAGTTCAGGCTCCTTGCCATAGGTCTTTGCGTAAGTTGCCGTAGCAATTCTCAACATCTCATCGTAGGGGATATTTTCGTCCTTGGCCAACTCCGGATACACATTGTCGAAGATCCACTCCATGGCAGCCACAGAATTTTCTTCAGTACGGTTCTCCTTAGCTAAAGCAAGATCATATCCCGCTCCCCGCAGTGCTTTAATCTGTCCGCGGGTCATCGATTTAATTTTAATATCCATTCTTAGTACTCCTTCGTATCGTTGATTAAAGTAACCTGCACCAGCGATTTTTCGGCATTACTGCCATAAAATGCCCGCCAGGCAAAGCTTACGTTTACACCCGCAGGCCCACTGATCGGAGCATCGTGCGGTTCGATCTGTACTTCCGGAAAAAGAAACACCAGCTGGGTATTTGTGTCGAGTTTGAACCCGATCTCCAAGCTGGTCGTCGTTCCAGTATCCGCCGCTTCCATCATGGAAGTGTCCGTAAACAGCGCTGTAATATTGCCGGTAGCTTTGAACAGCCCTTCCGGGATGTCCCCACGAACGCCTCCGCCACCTACGACATACTGATCCCCGTCCAGCCCCGCATCCAGTGTGAAGTCACCGGTTTTGACGATCTTGCTTTCCGTGCCTCCGATTTTGACATACGTGTGGTTCTGGCTGATTGGCAGTTTCTTCAACTCCGCCGCCGCAGCATTATATGCCGTCCCGGAAATAGTCCGCGCAGCCCCCATGACAGCCAACTCCACCGTCATTTCATTGTCCTCACCAAAGGAGAACTGGGCGGTGTTTATTTTGCAGCCGCTGTATACAATGTATTTGCCAGTATCCGGAAACGCTTTTTCCACCAAGAAAGACGGCTGCGTGTCGCCGATTTTGTACTTGTGCGTATACGGAGCTGCGGTTCCGGCGTTCACCGGATTCCCGAACAGAGCTTTTAACCAGGCACCGATCGCACGATAATCTGCCGGGATTGTGATGTTCCCATCCACGCTTTTACGGCCCAAGCTTGATTGCACGGTGTTCCTCGTACCGGTGATAGTTTCCGAATCAATCAGAGTTTGTTTGTTTTCCAATTCGTTCTTGTTAATCGGCAACTTAAATCCTTTTTTTGCGCTCGGTGTCGTGTTATACACCGATTCAAAATCAATTACGGTTGCCGCTTTGTAACCTCTTGCAACGGTCATAATATCTCCTTTCATTCGCTTTCATACACATCAATAGCAATCTCGTATTGTGAGCCTATCAGCGGCCGCATAGAATCCAAATCTCCGCTTTTGCTTCTTACAATCAAGTCCATAAGCTGAATATTCCCGCTTATCATTCCGGATTCTTTCTTAATCGCCAAAAGCGCCGCATCAATCTGTTCTTCCAATCGGGCTAACTGCTGATAGCCGCTTTCCATTTCCTGTTCATCGTTACGAACCCAACACTCAAGGTACACAGTCACAGTATTTTCCACCGGCAAACCATCGCCGTTTACTTCCGTTTCTGTGCCTCTAATCAACAAAACCTTTCCGGGTGATATATTTGTCAAGCCAAGCATCTGCGGGCGCATAGCGCCAAAAATAACGTCCTCTGCGTTGGTGTTCTGTTTTATACGGTTCTCAATGTATTTTAAAACCTCATACCATATCACAGCATCACCCCCGGTATAAGTGTACGGCCCGGAAGCCGCCGCTATTCGTTTCAGAACCGGTTAACATCTGCGCGGTTACCTTGGATTCAAGCGCCTTGAGTTCTTTTTCGTAGAACGCAATTTTTTGCGCATAAGAATCTTTCTCCTCGCCGCTATTGTAAGCGCTCCCACCGGTTGAGTAACTTTTGAGTATTGCCGTACGCCAAAAGCAATAGGATTCTATGTAGCGCTTCACCCAATACGTGGCTGTTATATCTTCCCTGTCAACATGACAATTCATCGCCGTAACATAAAGCGCCTCGTGCGCTTCTTCTAATGTAGTCTGGTTTACAAGCGGGCCTAAAAGCTCATCGCGCGGTATTATATCCGATAACTCAACTAATAAAGCCATTTTCCACCTCCTGACAAGCTAATTCAACTTGTTTGTCAAAGATTCGCTCAATCGTACCCTGTGAGCCGTCAAACGCTCTATATAAAAAAGGATCCCCTTTGAATCCGGGGTGCATTACGTGCGCCGCCCAACGAAAGTCGCCGTTTGCCACCCAACGCAATGCTTTTCGGAATTTAGGCTTTATCTTGTGCGCAGGGAAACCCTCATGCACATAACCGGCATAACCAACACGACGACTTAATGTGATTACCCCCACGTATTGTCCGTAGTATGCCTCTAACCCTTCACGCTCTAATTTGTTGCCCGGGTGGTTTTTGAATTTATGCGTCTGTTTTGCTGTGTCAATCACTTCTTCGATTGATTCTTTTATTGCAAGCCTCAATCTACGCAAAAAGATTGCCGAGGTATTCATTTTTTACCACGCCTTTTTGGTTCATCTTGCACTACATCTAAACCATTTGCTTGTTTTGGTTTATCTTCTACCACCTTATAACCGTGCGTACGGAACCAATCGAGTAAATGGGCGTCAGAGGTTTCTCCAACGCCCTTATCGAACGATACCGATGCGCTAATTCCGTCGTAGTCCTTGTTAGGGGCAATGATTTTAGCCATCGTAATTCTCCTTTACTGCACTTTAATGTTACGCATTACGGCGGCCGCTTTAGTCGCCTTCAATGCTACGGCGGCCACCATTTCCACTTCGCCAGTTTTAACTGCTCCGGCAGTTTTGAAATCCGGCAACCAAGTGCGTACAGGAGCAACCCCTGCCATAGATACCGCGTGGAACCCGTCAATCCCAAGCCGTACAGCATACAGAGAAGTAGTGCCGTCAGAGCTTTTAATCGCGGAAACCGGGTCATTCGTTCCGGCTTTAGCGCCTAAATCGATAATCGGAATGCCGTCATATCCGACAATCTGACGTCCGAAACGGTCTTTCGTTTCCGTGTAGCTTGTGGCGCGCCGTGCTACCGCCTTAATCTTTGTGAATAGTTTTGTGTTACACAAGAGAGCAGAGGGGGCGCCGTCCAAAAGTGCCAAGAACTCATCAATCTGGTCAAGGAAAACTTTATAATTTGCGTCTAATTTAGCACTGTCAGAAAGGTCAATCGGTGCAGCGGGCGTGAATTCTGTTGAAGAACCCGTGAGCGCTTTTTCCAATCCGTCAAAGGAATTGGTAACCGTTGCTTTATCTCCGTTGATTACAGCGTCATTAAACAGCGCGGAAGCCGCTTTGATTTTCTGTTGCATCTGTAAGGTGACTTCGTTAGCAATGCCGCCCATATTAGCAATAACGCGGTCAATCTTGAACGCCCCGCCAAAGATTGCCAAGTCTACAGTCTTGCGCTCTTTGGTTACTTCCTGCGGTGTGTATTCGCTGTTAATAGCACGGAATCCGGCGGTAGGCTGAGTAATCAGTCGATTATATGCATAAGTGAGCGTGGCCCCGCCACCCGTGGGAGAAACAACATCATCAAAAGTTAAGTTATTAAATAACCAATTGCTTTTTGCGTATTCGTCAATTACCATTGCCTGCAGGTCGTCCTGCACGTTTAATTTTGCTTGTTCTAAAGTTACAGCCATTTTTTATCTCCTTTTCTTAGTTAACATTTAAGGCCGCGGCTACGGCCCCGGCTAGGGTATCCGTTTTTGTAGCACTGCCACCGCCACCTGCCCCGCCGGAGCCGGGGTTCTGCGTATTTTTTACCGCCCAAGTATTCGACTTGAGCCAGCCGCTTGCGCCATCTTCGATTGACATTTCTTTTCCGTCAGCAGTGTAGCTGTAAGAGCCGTCCTCTTTCGCAGTGATGTTTCCAACAAGGATTTTAGCAATCTCAGTCGGATTTGCCGCATTGCCTCTTGTGAGCGCCGCTACTGTCTGCTGCATAATATCAGCCTGTACCCGGCGCGCTTCGGCGTCTTTGCGGGCCGTTTCGGCAGCCTCATATTTTGCGTTGAGGTCGTCTAACTGCTTTTGTAGTTTCTCCACTGTACTTTGGCTTCCTGCGCCTTTGTCGGTCAGTTCCTTAATTTGAGCTTCAAGCTCGGTTACCTTTGCCTCTGCGGTGTTCTTTTCCGTGCGGTACTTCGCACTTTCAGCATTCAGGCGCGCGATTTCCGCTTTGATCAGGGCTTCCATCTCGCTGCCTTTTTCCACGCCGGCCAAGGCCGCATACAATTCTGCTAATGTTTTCATACTTTCTACTCCTTTTCGCCCTCCCGGGGCCGTAATTTCTGTTCTTTTACGCCTGCAGCCGATGCCTGACCGTGAAAAGGCAATAAAAAAGCACCTACTGTTGTAGATGCTAATAACCATTTGGTTTATTTGGTTTTATAAAGTACTTCTTCCACTTCTGAAGCTTGCACCATTTCATTCCAGTATTTTCCCCAAGGCGCGCCAACTTCTTGATGCCAAAAGCCGGTTTCTTTGTCTACAACTTGCATCGGACAACCGGGTATAATCTTATTGTTAGCATCTGCAAGCAATGAGAAAAAGAAATGTTTTTCTGATTCCTTACAATCGTTTATGTGAAATCCGTTTATCTTTGAGATTACAATTTGCGCGGCTTCCTTTGCATTAACCATTCTTTTTCCCCTTTCGATTCGGATTTTCGCAACAATCGTTTAAATGTTTGTCATTGAATGTAAGATTGTCTATACGCATCATTCTTGTTGTATCATGGGAAACGTGCTTGAAGTATTCTTCTACCTCCGCGCCAATAAGGCCGTTTTGCGGGTCAATGTAAATCAGTTTACCCTTCACGTTTTCTACAACAAATACATGTCCGTATTCACCATAACGCCAGTTAACATATACCATGGCTCTTGAGCCGTTACCCCAAATTGCTTTTAAATAATCTTCAACATACTTTTTGCCTGTGCCCGGAAATTGTTTAAATTCCCCGCCATTAAAAAGCCGTTCCCATTCAATAGCAGTATCATTTGTTATCAATGGAAGTTTTGCCGGCCGAGCGATTGCCATTTTTCCTCTGCGTTGCATTTCATAAGCCGCAACACACATAACACAGTTAAACTGGTATCCTTCGCCTTTGTTATAGTTCGGATTTGCGTACTTTGCACATTCTTCAATGCTCTGATTTTTGCTTAGATTTTGCCACTCATCGAAACGTACAAAATCCACAGTGCCATTGCTACTTTTCTTGTTTGATTTTATTTTATCATTTCCGGCGGGAATAGCAATCCGGCTTTTTGTTTTCCTTTCCGAATAACCTTTTGCTTCGTTTCGCCAGTTAGCGCCCTTTTTGTATTGCGATTCGCCTTTTACACCTAAAATGCATTGACGCGCATATTTTGATTGCTTGTCAAGCCATTCTCTGCCGCCTTTATCAATTCTTTCTTTTGGCGTTTCGCTCTTAAGCTTTAAAGAGCCGCTCATAAGCGGCCGTAGATAACACATACAATGCGGGTGAGCCGGCAATTCCGGCACTTTACCCTTTGGGAATACCCCTGCGCCCATGCCGTATAAGTCAGCTCCAGCGTATAAGTCGCATATATCTGTTACCGGGTGACTTTGTGACATTCTCCACTGATACGCCACGCAATCCGGGTCATTATCCCACCGGGCGGTCACGCCGTCATGGTAGGCCCTTGCAAGTTCCGTGCGGGCTATCCGTTCCGCAAAGTACCGGGTACGCTCCTGCGTGGCAACATATACAGCCTTTTCTAATCGCTTTTCATTGCCGGTCAATATAGCCTCTGTGATTTGGTTATAAGCCGCCTTCATGCCCTGTGTGGTCAGTTTTTCCACATTCCGGGTAGCGTTGCGCAACACCCGTTTAAACTCCGCACTGCGGCGCATATCCGGCTGTGCCGCTCGGATCAGACTGTGCATAAAGTTCGGTATATCCTGTTCTGGGATGATCCCGTCTTTTTGATATCCATCAAACAGCTTCCGGCTTGTCGCATAGGTTGTTTGATTCTCTTTAATGCAGTTGCCGATCGCAGCGGTAACATGGCTCACCACAGCCTTGCTGCCCTTCGTGGTGCGGTCTGATAAGGTCAGCCCGTCCTCTGCCCAGGGCTTAGCCGCAGCAGCTGCCAGCGCTTCTGCTGGGAAAGCGTATTCACTCCCCCGGGCCATCTCAGCAATAATCTGTGCCTCCAATTCTTCCCGCAGAGTTTCCATGACCGGGAATTTTTTATACGCTGCCCGGACGGCTTCCTTCGGGCTTTTCCCCAGCTTTAAGAGCCGTTTAATTTCTTTTTCAAAGGCCTTTATAACCTTATTCGTCTGCTCCAGGTTCATCGCCGTCACCTACATTTTTATCGCCGTACTGCTGATTCATCTGCTCATCCTGCAAGGCTTTTTCCAACTCTGCCAGCATCTTGTCATAGATATCCGGAGCGATATTCGGCATGTATGCAGCTAGTACCTTTTTAAGTACTTCCAGCTTATAAGTGGGGCTTTCAAAATCAAGGTCAAGCGCGGCCTGTGCAGAGTTTATAGCATCAATTACATCGTTGATTTTAAAGTCACGCGGATACTCGCAATCATACGCCGGGTCTTCGTTACTCCACGCGCCGTACAGCTTGATGATTGCTTCGTCTGCGCTTTCACACATAACCGAAAAGTCAGCCAGGCGCTGGTTTGTTTTCTCGAAGTCCCACTGCTTGGCCACGCCGCTTTTGCTTGTGTCCGTCCTGACGCCGACAACAGAATCCAACCCGCTCATCCGGAACATCTCCTTGATGAGCCTGTCCATGTGGTCCGTTATCATATCAGCGGGCCCGGCGGAAGGTGCAATAAACTCCGGAATATGAGACGATTCCGGCGGGTACGTCAGTACGTTGTTCGTACCGACCGTGACCTCCCCGCCACCGGTATCCGGCATGGTCAGAATATTAAATGCCTGGTCCCGCAATATCTGTGTATGCCAGCTGCAAAGCTGGTACAGAAAATAATTGACCTGCGCAATGGAAATGTATTCACTGGGCGGTTTAACTTGACTTTTCTGTGTTTCCCGGGATCTCCACATAACTACCGGTACCCTGTGCAATGCATTAGGCCCCGATTTTGCATCCTCGCCTTCGCCTACCCGCCATTCGTCCAGTGTCCAGGTGTAATCTGTCGTTCGCTTTTCATTCGCTCCGGTTTGGATCGTTTCTGAATACTGAAACATCGTGAAATTGCCGTACTCATCTACCGACCAGTCTTTGACCTGATTCGGAGAGATGAGTTTTAAAAACGGTATATGCCGGTTTTCAACGGCAGCAGAAAGGGCCTCTTCCTGTGCCGCATAATTATCAACGACAACATAGCAGCATCCGTACAGTTTAGCTTGCGTCGCGGCGTTTTTACAAAACTTTTGATAGCTTGTACCGGCGTGATCACAATCAAGCAGGAAAGCCTCAAACGCCTCGGAGCTGTTATACTCACGGGCAATATCGTCTTTGAAAATCGGATCAACCGCAGCATTGACGATCGGCGCTGTATAGTTCAGGTAATACGCCAGCCCTTGCCGGTCTCTAAAGTTTTCAATCGATTCCCGGGGATGCTGCCTCAGTCCGGCTCCGTCCTCAAATAGCCCAATGCCGAAATAGGCATCATGCAGCAGCTTGTATTTGTCTTTCAGCATGTGTCGTCATCTCCTTAGTAAAGATTGCTTCGCGTAGCTCTGATAACACTGTTCAGACGTTCTGCGATACCGGTCGTTGCATCCGGCGCATCATCATGTTGATTTTTACCTTCGCGCTGATACCTCTGCATCGCGTCGTAATATTCCGGCCAACGATCTTTCCAGTTTGCGGGGTAATATACGTGCTCCATGACCCATGTAGCATTCGATAATATCCGTGCGGTTTTATTTTTGCTCTGATGAAACCAGGAGACAGTCGTTTTATTGCCACGATAAGTCTCTTGCAGAATTCTTTGAACTGATCGAGCAAATCCTTTACCGCCCGAATTAGATTCAACATCGGCAAGGTTAACTCCGACTTCATGCAGCATTCTTGCGACGGCTGGTTCAGTTCGTTCCATCGGGTCTTTTGTATAGATGACATCAAGAATGTACGCCTCCTTGTTGTACACGCCATAGCAGATACTACAGAGATAATCTGACCCTTCGTCGGCCGTGTCCGTGTAGTTTTTTACGATCGTAAACAGGCTATTACCTTTTTCATCCCTGGGGATATCATCATAAGTCTTAAAGCTGCTATACAGACGACCTTTTAAATCAATCGGTTCTTGCTGATAGTTTGCACTGGCGATATCAGCCCCCATAGCCTTGATTTTTTCCCGGTAGGATTCCCGTGACAAAATCTCATCACACAACATGCTGCCGTCCGAGCGTACCGCCTTCATAACGACCTTTTCCGCAGTGTCTTTATAATGATCAATCGCCCTGCCCGCCAGATCGTCAGAAGCCCAGCGAGTCATAATAATTACGATCTTCCCGCCTTCTTCTAACCGGGACAACATGGTATTCGTAAACCAATTCCAGTGATTTTCTTTGACTAATTCGTTGTATGCCTCTTCCGCATTTTTAATCAGGTCATCTATGATCATCAAGCTACACCCGAAGCCTGTAGCCGTACCGGTGGGAGAAGTCGCAAGGTAACTGCTGTACTGCCCTTGCAGACTCCATAGGTTCATCGCCCCATCGCCCTTTTTTATCCTGGTACGCGGAAAGATGTCCGAATAGACGATTCGGTTCGGGTCCACTTTTACTTCCTGGATATCATTTCGGACACTTTTAGCGAACGTCGTTGACAGGGTTTCGTTGTAGGATCCTGTCATGATTTTTTCCGCCGGATTTTTCCCTAAAACCCACTCGACGAACAATCCTACTGTCCGGGACTTCCCGTGCCGAGGCGGCGCATTGATGATTAGCACTTTGCTATCTGTATCTTCGTAAAACGACTGCAGCTTCTCGCATAATTCTTCCAGGTATCTTCTTTCGGACTTGTAAAAATCCGGAGCTTTAAGCCGGCAATAAAAAAAGAACTCACGCCGTGCGAGTTCTAATTTTGCTTGTTTAATTATCGCCTTATCCATCCCGGATCAGCTTCTTTATATCGTGAGTGGAAATCCCATCGAACGGGTTCTTAATATCTGCCTGCATATCAATGTCCTTTTTGTCCCGCCAATCCTCGGGCAGTCGATTCTTCAGCCAGAATATGATTGCGGTCACATCCGGGGCCATATGCTTCTTTACGACCTTTGTTATTACAAGTCTGTTTTCCCCCGTCTTCAGATCTTCCGATAGTTCACGGGTTACTTCCTCGTAGTCGTAGCCTTTAGCTCGTTTGATCAAGGCATTTTCGACTTCGATATCCACTACTTCTTTACCCCTTTTTAGGGCCTCTGAAATCTCAGGGTACTTCTTCTTCCAATCGTACAATGTACCAACGGCAATCCCTACATTATGCGCTATCTGCTCATCGGTTAAACCATTCCTTGCCCATGCCTGCAATCGCAACAGATTGTCAGGTTCAAGCCAAGCCTTATACTTACCCTGTGCCATTGCAGACCTCACCACCTTCCTGATTTTTGACAACAAAAAAGCACTCACCGTAGTAAGTGCTTTTTTCTTATCCCTTAGCATAAAGCTTATTATTTATAGCTTCTATCTCCTTGGACGATACTTTCCAGACATTACCCAAGGCGTCGTTCACAAAGATGTCATCTAACTTTTTGCCGTTGAGCACTTCTATTGGGATTTGTGCCTGCACACCTTCCGCCTCATGTAAAATCTTTGGTAATCCCGCATTCCGTACCCACATTTTTCCCTCTTTTTGCATAAAACAGGTCGTAAAATACAAAAACGAAACCTGTACGGGCCGAGGGCGGGCGTTGAGAATTTCTACACAAATTACTTCATCCCCCAAAGAATCTCCTATAAGAGGACGCATGATAGCTGCGCTAACTGCTATTTTCGGCTTTTGAGAATACCACTGAAAAATATTAAAAACGACAGAACCTACACCAGATAGAGCACCGATAATTGATAGTATTTCAGATGTCCCTAATTTAATCTGTACGCACATAACATTCCTCCCCTGTGTCATGATATTGAATATTATATCATACGACAGCAAGGGCGAGTAGCGGACCATATGTAACTTGTAACGGCCTCCCGGATTCCGGAAAGGCCGTTTCTCTTTTATTCCTGATTCTGCAATTATAGTAAAGCACATAATATCACGCAATTTCAAGCAACACGAGGCAACATGACGCAATTACGGGCAATGCGACGCAACGGCAGGCAATTACACGCAACGCAAAAATCTGTAGCAGCTCTCTTTAACCGCTTCTTCTGTCATATCTGCACCCAGCCAGCCGGCTACTTCACACCACGCGTATCCGTGCAGGAACCGTAGTCGGAAAATCATTCTTGTTTTATCTTCTTCAATCGAATTTATGAACTCTGCTACAGGGCCGGCGCTTTTTCGAACAGCTTCTTTTAGATATGCTACACGTACGCCCATATCTGCAAGTTCTACTGCAAGCATGCCAGTTTTGTCACTTACCCCTGTCCCATGTGGCATACCATCAATCTTTTGACTCCCAAGCGATTTCGCCTGCAGGGATTGATATAGCTCTTGTGCGTTTTGAAGCTTTTGTACTAATTCTAAGTGCTTGTTTAGATCTTCTAAGTTCATGTTCCCGGCCACCGTCCTTGCATTGTTTGTTAGTCAAGATAGTTCCGTCCGACGATCTTCATGAATTCTTCCCTGGAATGGCCCTGTTCAAACCTGCTCTGACACAGCTTCTTTAGTTTCATATCTTTCACATGTCTTTTATCCAGGTGCACGCTTGTGCTGCTCATGTTATGACAGTTTGCGCAGAGCGGGACAATAAATCCATGCCGGTCGGATATTTTGCGAAGTGCGGTGCCGTGGTAGATATGATGTACTGCTTCCCGTTCCCGTCCGCAGAGATAACAATGTTCCATGTCCTCTGTTAGTATAGACTTCTTCAAGTTTACCTCCGTTATCCTTGCTTCTCACTAATTAGCGGAAGGGGTTCCTGGCTCCATTTGAGCGGCGGTCTGGCATCCACTACAAGACTGCCTTTCCCGTATCGTTTCCACAGTTCGTGCCGGATCACTTCGTAAATATCCTCCGCTATCTTCATTGTTTCGTTTTTCTCCGGATACCCTCCGAATTGGCGTCGGTTTTCCAAAACCTGTTTCGTTAACTGTTCCAAGGACCTCTTGTAATCATTCCGGATAAAGTATTCATCATCCGAAGGTGCCACGGCGCTCTGCAAAGCAATGTCGTCCGCAAAATCCTCCCATTGATTCATCCGAAGACGCATATACTCTTCGCAAGCGTCTTTAATAAACCGGAGCTGCGTTTCGTTAACCTCTAACAAGTATTTCTTTTGCATGTTTCTATATCTCCTAATTTTTCCAATTCCAAGCGTCCTTACTTGCGCCTATGGTCGTTTCGATTATACACTTGGGAATCATCCATAGACCTACAAATACTACCTTGATTGCAACTGCGGACCACAGCAGAACAGACACAACTAACATGGCTACGACCCTTAAAAGTTTAAAGTCAATAGAGCTCATCAAGGTTTGAATTGGTTTAGGGTACGTTTCCTTGCAGTCACATTCTTTTTCATTTCCCATTTTTATATTCCTTTCATGAAAATCGTCCACCGTGTTTTGCCCCGCCTATCACCAAACAGGGGCCTATCGGGAAATAGCAGTTCTATTTCTTTAAACGGTATTTGATCCTCGCTCCACTTGAACACCAATACACCCTTATCTTTTAGAACGCGCCAGCATTCAGAAAATCCTATCCGCAAATCTTCCCGCCATGTTTCTTTATTAAGCACTCCATATTTGGCCCGCAGCCACGATTTTTCTCCAGCATTAATCAAGTGCGGCGGGTCAAATACAACGAGAGAAAAGGATTCGTCCGGGAAGGGGTTTTTCCGAAAATCAGCCTTAATGTCCGGCGCAATTTCCAATTTTCTCCCGTCACACAAGGTCAGTTCTTCTTCCCGGTTATCCATAAAGAATGCAGCGTAATGATTGCGTTCATACCAGAACATTCTGGCACCACAGCAAACATCAAGTATTTCTTTCATCCGTCCCCCTTACAAATCGTCGTCAATCTCAGAAAGTCCCTTACGTATAATCCTTTCTTGCGCTTCCCGAAGTATTCGTTCCGTTTCCGGATTCCGCCATGGGTTTTCTTCGATAAGCTGAAGCTCCATAGTAGTGATATAGTGAGGATTGACTAGTATCGTTTTACCGTTATCCAGGCGAAGCGTTGCGAACATACCCAAGTCGTGTTCTTCAATGTCCAGATCGGCATTATCGTATTCTTCGCCGTTGCCAAGAAACAGTTTCTTAACTTTCGCTTGCACCATGCTTCCTCCTATTCGTCAAAATCAAATATCGCCAATCCTATTAATGCTGCAAATATCGCGCCAGCTGCAAACCCTAATATGTACGTCATAATAATTAGTTTCGTCATATTTTACACTTCCTTTTGCCGTATAAAGCCTCCTCCCAGCACTGCTCGCAAGTGTGAAACGCACAGCTTTTCGTATCATCAAAAGAGGGAAGCCCGTAATAATCCGGGCATCCCTGCGACAATATGATGTTATACGCTTCTTCGTCCTCGGTTTTGAGCCTGAGCAGTTGCTCTCTTTTTCGTCTGAACGTGCGCTTAGCCATTTTCAACTCCTATCAGCCTGTCTAAATACCAGCGTGCCTTCTCCAGGTCTTCAACCCCGTTCTTTTGCGAATACCGCCAAATATACTTTTGCACGTTCCCCTTCAGGAAGCCTCTGAACTCATCCCGGGACATTGACGCTTTCAATGCATCGATGCATTCGATATCCCCGGACGTATAGTATTTCGGGTGGTTTATTTTATCGTCTTCCGGTTTAGGATTCGAGACCTGCACGTTATATAAATGCAACCCGCCTTCCGGATGCTGACGTTGCTTCAGCTCCTCAAAACTATCAACCCCGTTCAGATCCTTTTCTTCCTCGGTCAACTCCTGGCACGGTTTTGATTTCTTCGCCTTGCGCTTTGGCTTCTCTGTTGTCTTCACAACATCTGGATCTGCTAATATCCACGAAATATTAGGAGCTGCATCTTTTTCTTTTGCCACGGCGGATTCCTTTGCAGGCACCTTTTCTTCTTCTATCACGGGATCTAACGGTTCTTTCCCGTCTTCTTTCATCGCATTCATAAAGTCCCCCATGGTTACCTTGAAATACAGCGCAAGCTTAGAAAGTGCAGCTTTTGAAACCGAGTAATCATTGTTTCGGATCTTATCAAGCTGGTACATGGAGATGATCCCGTCTTCTACCGGTTTTCTGTAAGATACTTCTTTTTTCAAAACAAGCTCTTGATAAAAATCAGACAGCGACATCCTTATTCATCCCCTTCTGCTGATAAACCTTGTCTGTTCCATACACCAGGCCTTTTTCAATGCCAGCCATTTCATATCCTAAGCCTTCCAGCCATTTGTACAAGGCGATCAACCTTGCCCGGGGAACATAAACCGGATGGTCCGTTTCAGAGTAAGCATTATCGATTACCAACTCGTCAGGGTTGTCACCGAATAAAGCGTAGACAAATAACGGGACCATGTTTTTTTCCATTTTTTCAACCGCCACCAGGGCATCCATGCCTCGTCCGGAATAATATTGATTTGATTCCATGTCTAACAGTTTCGCAATCAACTTGGAATCCGCCCTGTTATAATCGATCGCATGGAGTGCTCCGGCAAACAGGCTTCCTTCCAGAATCAGTTTTGTATTTTGATTGTTGTAGGTAAGCTTCTCCACAAATTCTCGGCGCAACACATACAAAAGTTTTGACTGTTCTTTGAGGTACTTCCATTCGCTTTTGATTTTCTTTGCTTTTTCTATTTCTGCTTGCGTCTTTCGCTGCGGCTTTTGCTTTTCTGCTTCAACGTAAAGGACGACTTCTCCGAACCTTTTGTCAAGGTAATAGTAGATTGGTTTCTTCGCCTTTGTAGGGAAACTTTTCTTTTCCTCTTCCCACTTCGTGAAGTCGAATGAGGGCTTTTCACTGATTCTCTGATATTTGTTGCTCCAACGATCAGAATCTTTGATTTCCGTTGCATTTAAGCTGTGGAGCATCTTTTTTACCTCTGGCGTAACCTGTTTTATCGCCTGTTTCCGCAATGCATCCCGCACATAATAATCAAAGTCAGTCCTGCCAATATAGCCAAGGACCTTGTTTCGCTCGTCGATATCGTCAATCTTTGAGAGCTTGTCAAAATCGGACAGGGAAATCTGGTTTTCATCCACGGCCTTTTTGAGCTTTTTCTGGTCAAGTGCCATCAGTTTTACTCGGCGCCGGACCGTGTTCTGAGAAAATCCGGAGCGTTCGGAGATTTCCTCTATGCTGGAGCCAAAATCAAGCAGCATTTGGAATCCTTTTGCCTGCTCGTAAATCTTCAGATCAGACCGCTGCATATTCTCTAACAGCATCGTCTGTACCTGTTCCTGCTCAGTCATTTCTGCGATTACGCAAGGTACCTCTTTCAAACCGGCTTGCTTCGCAGCAGCTAAGCGTCTGTGGCCGATGATTACCGTGTATCCTTCCGTTGACCATCTGCTATTCATTGCCGTTCTTGCGCTTTCATCCGGGGCTTCCTGAATTGCTGTAGCCAGCTCCTCCCATTCCTCATCGGTTATGTGGTGCCCTTTAATGACCGTCAAGTTCTGATAGATGCCGTTTGCTTTAATGCTGTCTGACAGCTCCGCCAAGTCTCCTAACTCACGCCGGGGATTATCCGGGTGAGGGTAGAGCTGTTCAACTGGTAAATATATTATCTGAGACATGATTTGCTCCTTTCATGTGTTTCAAAACAGTGTCGGGGAATCTATTTGCGTTTCTTTCTGCTTTCTGCCTGTTACAATACGCCCTCGGCAGGTTGCCCAATGTGGGATGTAACCGATTCCCGCCGCAGCACTGGGGTCGCCCTGAAGCTCGCAGGCGAGGACTTCTCCGTTCGGCGTTACAATGCGGCTCTTATTATGCAGGCCTTTCCAGTAAGCGACTTCATGCGGATTAACCGGTAGCATCTTTCCGTTTACTGTTTTGACGAACCGTATTCTTGCCCCGCATAACCTGCATTTTATCTCATAGCCCATCATGGCTATTCCTCGAAGCTTTCAACCGATTCGCCGTCTGCAACATCTTCCGGAATAGCCGGCATGGCCCCTTTTCGGAGGCCGCCTTTTTCGATTACGTTCCGGAAGAAAAACTGCTGCCAAAAGCTGATCAGCTTCATGAAGATGTTTTCAATCTTTCCACGCAGGGCTTTGTCAATTGTGAACGCACCGCCCTCGACTTTCATGCTTAGCACCCCGTCCTTGAACACCCATACACAGCGTGCATTTGGATCACAGTCCGGCTCTTCCTGCTGCCCCTCAATCAACGGCACTTGCTCATACTGTGCCTCTGCCATGCTGACAGTCAGAGAAATAGGATATTCGTTCTTTTCCAGCTTAAAGACTAAATCGTGCTCATCACACAATCCCTGTAATTTCTTCTTCTGTGCCTCGTACATTACGACTTCTGCTTCCATGTTTTTTATCTCCTTTCGGCATCTTCTAATTTTGTTTCGATATAGGTCAATCCAACAGCATATGCGGCCCAGATGTCCGCTTTGAATCCCTGAAAGAAGTCGGGGTCTTTTTTCGTTCCCCGGCCTGTCCGGAAATCATGTGTGCAGAACCGATCAATCAGGGCTCTCCGAATCTCCGCATCTCCGACCCTGCTATTGTGGCAGATGTGCATCTTCTCTTCCATGCGATAAATCATTGACGGCTCTACAAACAGTTTTCGTTTCAAGGTTTCGTAGAATCGACCAATCCACACCGCCGTGATCAACACATCTTTTCCGATCAGGTTCCCGTAACTCTGAAGCATTTCCACGCAGCCCCGGTCTTCTTCTTCACACATAATCCCGTTCCGGATAAAATCGAGCAGCGTTTCGTTTTCTTCGATGCAGGTGTAGATAGGCTTTAAAGTTTTACCGTTTATGATGCACAAAGCGCTTTTTGTGGTCCCCGGGTCAATCGCTATTACTTTCATCGTGCAGTTACACCCCCAAAGTTTCGTTTGTTCCCGAAAGCTTTAATGCTTTCCTGGCATTCACACGGCAACATCTTCAGTTCATTGTCTTCGATCACTTCAATCCAGCGCTTGTTCCCGCATTTATCGCACTTCGGTGACCCTTCCTTCAGCGGCTGCCGCTGTGCGTTGTACCGGTCGCAGCACTCAATCATTGCTTCCAGTTCTTCTTTTTCCAGCTTTCTCATGATTCCTCCAGCATCTTCATGCCGTCCGCAACTCCGGTAAGCAGCTTATTCGCTTTTCCGCTCAGCACAAACTCGTTGACCTGCTTATCTTTTGCCCTGGAGCAAACAGACTCGTAAATCTGCCGCATCTGTGCTCTGACAATCTGCATGTCTTTCTGCGGAGCGGTGCAAAGCTCTTTGTATCCGAAGGAGTTTACTGCTGCTTCGATTTCCACCGTGGACCAGGTCGGTTTGCCGTAGATGAAAACATCCTTGCACACTTGCTGGATTTCCGCCCAGGCCTCGTCCCAGGTTTTCATACGCTGCCCGTTAGATTCTTCGACAAGGCTTTGCGCCGCCGCAATGATCTCAGACACGGTAGGCAAGAACTTGCTGGTAAGGACAAGCTTGTCACAAGCAGCCTGGAGGACATCAATCGGTATACCTATCAAGAATCTTGTATACGCAGCACCTTTCGCTTCGTCGCTTCCTTGACCATAAAAGGCAAACATGCTTAGCATAATGCCAGTTCTGATTTCACCTTCCTGGCTACTGATCGTTCTCATCACGTATCAGCCCTCCTCTGCGTAAGATCTCCATAGCCCCCCGGAACCCCGCTTCCGGATTGTTTTTATTCTCGAAGTAATTCCTTGGCGGCGGGGTTCCTTGGCTCGGCTTGTCTGCGTAATTTCCTTCTAGCACCTTCTGAAAGCTTGATGGCTTTATAAACCAGTCGAAGGTTATCTGCCAACCTGTCCGGCTTTGTCCCCGGAGAAATGAGCTTGCTTTGATATTACTTATTGCTTCCAGCACGGCATCTTTTCCGTGTTCTTTAAGGCGAGCAGATAGAAGTGTTTTCCGTTTCCCTGAAATGCTGCGTATAGGGGTTATTCCCAGAGCATTCCAGGCATTGAGGACTTCGAGATAAGGACCTGGGTCGGAGTTATCCATGCCCTTGTGGATAACTCCATGGGGGAACTTGTTTCCCCCCACACCCCCCTTCTTATTATTCTCCCTATTCTCTTTATTCTTTATAGAATAAGAAGGTTGTTCAACGGTTGTTCGCCGGTTGTTCAACGGTTGTTCGCTACCCTGTTCACCGCCCTGTTCGCCACCCTGTTCATTGCCCTGTTCGCCTACGTTATTGGACGTGTCGCAAACGTAGCGTTCATGCGTGTTACAAAATTCATTCTGTTGTTCACTGCCTTGTTCATTACCCTGTTCGCCGCCCTGTTCATCCCCCTGTTCATTTTCCCTGTCTGAAAATTCCAACGTGCTTTTGTTACTTTCGGGATTTTGATATTTTTCCCAGGAATGAACCGAGATTTTCGTTCCGCCAGCAGTAATTTCCATAGAAATTTGTTCTTCTTTTTCTAACCATTGCAAAATTCGTCTTACAGTGCTAACCGGTAAGTTGACATCCTTGGCAAGTTGCGGAGTAGAGAAGATCCCCTGTCCAGGCTGCAAGATGATTTCTTTCCCGTTCCAGAGCGTTTGGCGTTCCTGGTATGAGACTACAGACAACAAGATGTACGTCCATAGTCCAAGATAAGTGGCTCTACATAGCCCTGGGCTGTCTTTGATTGAGCGAAAGAGTTTTATCCACCCTGTACTCACGCCATTACCTCCTTAGAACGGAACTTCTTCGTCAAATGGTACCTCTGTCCCTAATTGGTTTAATTTCTGCTGTGCCGCTGCAAATCCGGTCTGTGCCGGCGGCCGCTCCGGATAACCCTGTTGAGTCAATCCCTGCTGCGCATATTGCCGGTTTTGCTGTCCTTGCTGAGCGTTTTGATTGCCGGAATCCGCAAAGTAAAAGCTGTTGCAGATGATCTCGTAAGATATCCGGTTATTCCCATTTTTATCTTGCCATCTTCGTGTTTCCAGCCGGCCGGTCACAACCACCATCCGACCTTTTGTCAGGAACTGACCGGCCAAATCGGCTGTGCCTCGCCAGGCTACAACGTCCAGAAAGTCCACGGGCCGTTGTCCGGATTGATCCTTGAAATCCCGTTCAACCGCAAGCGAGAAAGACGCTACAGAGGTTCCCGTTTGTGTAGTTCGCACCTCCGGGTCTCGGGTAAGGCGCCCCATGATCGTAATGTTATTCAGCATCGTTTTTCACTTCCGTTTCGTACTGTATTTTATACATCGCATCCAGCAGATCTATTACCTGAAACCCAAAGCCAGATGATTTATATAGCGTCAAAATAAGGTCTAATCGAGCTTCTTTTTTTAGAAGTTCATCCAGTCGAGACTTTGTAAAGTATTCCATGATTTACTCCTTTCGTTCCCATGATTCTTTATACTTTGCCAGTTGAGCCGGGGTATCGGTTTCTATCCCCAGCTCTCTGGCCACGTTTATGGCCCCGTCGATTAGCTTTGCCATCTCAGACGTGTCCATTTTGTGCGTTTCCTTGTAAACCAGATAGCAGTTGAACGTAACACCGTTCTCCTGCCTTGTATCGAAGCATTTTACATACGGATAGATTAGATCCACGTCTACGCTGGTCGGAAGTTTAAACCCGATGGTCCGTCCATTCTTGTCTTTGGCTAAAACACCATAATCGACTACAAGGTTCTTTTTTGTTTGCTCCTCACTGTCTCCCAGGCACCGGGCAATCTTGTTGACAAGAACATGAAAATAGGCATTTGCATTAAGGCTTCTCTTTGCACGATATTTCTTAATCTCAATGTCCAGATTCTCTGCCTCATGCAGCCGGTCGTACTGCTCCCGGAAATCCCCGTCCAGTTCCAAAGTCAGGCGCTGCTTTCGGTTTATCCCGAAGGAAAGGTCCACAATCCGTCCGATCATAATGCTTCCCAGTGCTCCTTATATGTTTCTGTAAGATTAACGGCCTGCAGCCAATCCACAAAATCTAACAGCACAGGGTAAATGCTGGGGGTTTCTTCTCGTCTGTACGTTTCCATCCACACGTTCTGACCATTACTGATTAGATAGGTGAACTCGTACGCCTCCGGAATCAACTCCAAGTATGTCGGATGCTGTGTGCTGTCAATAAACTTTCCTTTGTCGTACGCTTTGGAAAATTTAACATCATAAATTACGCCGGCTTTCAGCGCATCCAATCTCCCATAGAGCAGGAAATCAATGTCATGACAGGAGATAAGTTTTTTTGCCCTGTACTGGAGCTGTGATCCTTTCAACAATGACGCTACATTCCGTGCAGCATCTTCCCATTTTTTATCAAAATAGATTGGATTTGCCTGCGCTAAAACAATCGAATTTACCATGTTCTCAAAATCGATACCGTTCTGCATTGCTGCTGTGGGGGGTGAAGGTTCCCTGCGTAAAGTACGCAGGAAATCTTCGAACGGTTCCTTTTCTGTTGTCGCATCTTCAAAGGGATTCCCCTTCATCAGATATAGCCAAGATGCCAACAGCGAATGTGTCATAAGATAGGCCATTATTCCGCCTCCTTGTTTCCCTCCGCCGTTATGTACTGCTTAGTCGCTTTGTTAAAAATCAGTCCCAAGGAATCGATTTTCTGATTCCAGAGAACATCTAACTCCCGCTTGCTGCTTAAAGCGTGCGCTATTGCCTTGTATTTGCTCATAGCGGCGTTTGCGGTGTCGGCATTAGTAATACCATCAATAACCTCTTTGCCGTTCTTCATGGCGGCGTCATAGGCTTCTTTCTCGACCGCCTGTCTTTCAATCTCCGCTTTGGAAATCGTGTTGTATTCGGAAAACAGTTTTGTCAGAAAATCATTCGGGCTACTCTGGTTCAGTGCCGGGATTTTGCGTACACCGGATATGCCTCTGGTCCCCTTTGCGAAGTACCGCTCACAGTTGCTAAAACCGATCGTCCGATCGGTTCCGTAGATTTCCATGAAGCCCCCTAAGTCCATCGGCTCCCAAACATTATTCTTCGTCTGCCCTTCCACCTTAATGCGGAGGCGGGTGTTGTCGCCGTCTTTTTCCTCCACTGCATGGAACACTATGACGATGTTCTTCTGCAATGTATAGAAGCAGTAGTCCATCAGCCGGACGAATTCCTTGCCGACGAATCCGTAACCCCTCAATGACAAGCTGCCATCACGCTGTCCATACTTCGGGTCTTTCTTGATAGCCCACAGGCTCATAAGAGAAATTAACTTGCCCCCCGTATCGAATACCAATGTGTCGAACTCTTTCACGTTCTCCGGCGTCAGATCGTCCAAAATCTCCTGATAACTTGCCGGCTGAATATAAGGTTTTCTATACCGTGGTTCAATGCGGTCAATGCCAAAATCCACATCAATGTGCAACGGGTTTGGCGCACTCAGCGCTAAAGTACTTTTCCCGATGCCAGGATAACCGGCAATCAGCATACGAATTTTTTTCTGTGTATCTGTTATTTCATTAGGATTACGAATCATTTTTTGCTCCTTTCATAAATCCGTGGTATAATTCATTTAGGTTAATTTGCTATTGCCTTGTCAGAGTTGCCGCTCTGCCAGGGCTTTTTTCTTTTCAATTGTTTGCTGCGACACAATCCGCAGCAGTTCGTGCATTGTTTCTTCCGGCAACCCGGATAACACCTCTGTAACAAGCTCAATTGCCATATGCGTGGCCGCAGCCCTTCTGGCTTCCACGCAAGAAGCACGATTTGTTCCCTCTCCGTTTACCTCGGTCAGCACTATCACAGATACCGTTTTGTCGGAATGACGTTCTAACTTCTCTTTTAGTTCAACGCAGGCATCCTCGACCATTGTGCAAAACTCGTGATTCATCTTCATTCTCCTTTCTCCCATACAAGGGGTATAATCAATTTATCTCCAGGCTGTATATACCGCCCTGCGAGCTTGTTCTCATGCTGTATGCTATAGACGAATTCGTTAAACGATTTTGTCTGGCAGTCAGCATATTTCCCGGCAATCTCCCACACGGTTTCACCGGTATGTACCGTATGCCGGATATATTCTGTTTCTGTGGCCGGCGGGAAAATCTCCATGCAGCCGGCTAACAGAACAGCAGCGATAACGACTAACATAACTACACGATTTGCCCGGTTTTTCATGTCTGTTCCTCCTTCCCTTCTTTTTTCCACAGTCTTCTTTCAGTGCCTGGCAGCATACTCCCGCCAGAACTCATCGAATACTGCTAATTTGACCCGTATGACCTTGCTATACGCCACCACGCCATCGCGGTATCGCCGACTTGCCTTCATATCCCGCAGTAGCATATATACGTGGTTGCGCCCTAAAGAGTAAGCCTTGCAGATCGTTTTCGGGGAAACATACAATTGTTGTATCTCCGTAACTTTAATTTCCATAGTTTTCCTCCTTTCGCGGATTGATCTTGCTTAATTTCATTTTTGCGCGCATCCGCCCAGTACACTTTTATCGACGAAAACTACGTGAGCGTTATCCCGGGCGCTGAAATTGCTTATGTCTCAATTCAGGGTTAAATTTTCACATTAAGAGTACAGTTACAGCTGTACTCTTTTTGTATTTTTGCCGCAACAGCCGCAGCTCGCTTAAGCTCTTCAAAAGTACCTATTAACATTTCGATGTTTATTGTTAATTTCTCGTTGTCTGGTTTCATCTTTTCACCTCCCTTCATGCCTACCGCATCTTCTCTGTGGATAACTTTTATTCTCTGTGTTATAATTTATGTACCAGTTGCCACCAAAATAAATTACAAAGGAGATTGCCATATGGATATCAAACTTGCTAAGCTGCTGATTTTTGAAACAAGAAACTCTTTAAACAAGTTGCATACTGCGGAAAAAAAAATTTATGCCAATGACAAAAGGGATGTTTTTAAACCGATTTTTTCGGATCCTGATTATGCAGAAGCAGAGCATGAGATAAAGCTCTTTGCGAAACAATTAGAAACCCAGACCGGCGTTTCTTTTGAGTTAAAGGGAAGCGATTTTCTTTCTGCTACTATGGCCACACAAGCCGTGGAACCAAAATTAAAGGCTATTGAACAAGTAGCTCTGGTATTATCTCGTCATGACGATTCCCCAGAATGTAATAATCATCAGTAACTTTCAGTAGCACCCATCCTCTTTTAATCAAATCATTCACAAGTGGATACTTTGCGTGTTTTACAGCAACCACTTTCCTGATGCTATTAACGGTAGCATCAGGATTTTCTTTTTTCTCTTCCATTTCCCCACCTCTCTCCGTCATCGTTCACACAAACATTGGTCTTTAAGCTATTAGCGAAAGCCTTCTGTACAGACTGAATAAATTTATCCACTTCATGAGCCTCAATGCGCTGGGGCTCTTTTTTAATGAGCTCTAACAACTCTTCTGGTGTGCACTCAATTTTCATCTCTCCCACCCCCTCTCTTCGTCCAACACCTCCTTGTGGTATAATGCTTGCAGAAAGGAGGTGATTACAATGGGCATATCCATAAAGCACTCCGGAAGCAGCTTCGATGAATTCGTGAATCGAGTAAACAGGTTATCTAAGAAAACAACCGTTAGCTTCGCGGAACTGTTCAATGAAACATTCATGCGAGAATATACGAAGTGTTCTTCTTTTGATGAATTCTTAGAATCTGGCGGATTTAAAGTGACATCAATCGAAGATTTCAAAGCTATTCCTGACGCTGAATTTGACGATTACATCCATCGCAACACTGCCTTTGAATCTTGGGAAGATATGCAAAAGCAGGCGCACGCTTACTGGATCAAGAAGCAACTAAATTCTTAATACAATGTGTACCGAGGTTCTTCCGGTACTGGTAATTTCTACCTCAACGTTGCCAGTATCGGATTTTTCTGTCTCGATTTCCAATTCCATTTGTAGCAGCTCACTTATCTTCACTTTCCCACCCCCTCTCACCGCTGACGCCAGTACTCGCTTAAGATTTCTTTCCCTACTTTTAGTAGAGTTAATTGGCAAAAAAAAGAATGTTGTAGTCAAAGCCCAAGAATGAACTAATTGTTTTCGCCTGCTTGATTGTCAAATTCTCAGGGTCCTCTTCTAGCCTTCTATAGGTATTCACATGCACTCCTAAAGCCTCTGCGCAGATCTCTTGCGACTTCTCCCTTAACAGTCGCGCCTGCTTTAAAGTAATTGGCTCAGTCAAATTGCTCACCTCCTCCCAATCCTTTTATCCTTAATTTACTCTACTTTTCGTAGAATGTCAACCACATTTTGTAGAATTTCTATATTTTTTTATTGATTTTATTCTACAAAAAGTATA
>OIXV01000525.1_pt1 | contig 36667 bp, 44 predicted proteins | sample 1587771 | NCBI WGS metagenome assembly OIXV01 (sample SAMEA3888893, study PRJEB22519) | human gut metagenome | biome: human gut; feature: human-associated habitat; material: faeces | place: Denmark | collected 2010
GGTTCCTCGGTAGACGGAAATTAGGCTGTACTCCTACAAGATGGGCAGAGCGGCACCCGCAAGGGGTGTGCCGCATCCGTAAGGCGGCAGAGCCGCCAACGGCTGCGCAACAGCGGGTAATAGAAGCAAGTCAAATCGTATAGCAGTGCTAACGCGGCAAAGCCGCGCGCAGGCACTTCCATTCCGGCGGCAAAAAGCTCATTCGAGCCCGAGACTGCCAATTTAGGTCTTTCTCTTGGGGGATATAAAGGGGGCTATTCTCTTTCGCGAAAGAGAATAGCCCCCTTTGCCTCGTGCAGCGCCAACGACGCTGCTTCCCCATACCCTTTGGGTACAAAAAAGAGGGGCTTGCGCCCCTCTTTTCAGTTGCAGTTGCAGATATAATCGACAAATCGGAACTTGAGCCCGTTTTCCTCGAAAACCTCGCTCTCCGACGCGACGCGCCAATCGGGATTGTCATCGAGCCTGGGAAAAAAGCTGTCGGCATCGGCGTCGGCGAGGACCTTGGTGACGCAGACGCGGTCGCAGCGGCCGAGCAGGGCCATATAGACGCTTGCGCCGCCGATGACGATGGCATCGTCGCCGCCGAGAGCGGCGGCCTCTTCAAACGAGTGGGCGATCTCCGCGCCGGGGATATCGAGCTCACGGCGGGAGAGGACGATATTGCGGCGGTCCTTGAGCGGCTTGCCACCGGGGAAGGTGTCGAGCGTTTTGCGGCCGAGGATGACGGTCTTGCCAACGGTGAGGGCCTTGAAGCGCTTGAGGTCAGCGGAGATGCGGAACAGTAGCGCGCCGTCGCGGCCGATGCCCCAGTTCTGGGAAACGCAGACGATAGCAGTCATAGTGATCTGATCCAGACTTTCTATAGTGATTTGCCGTCCGGCGAAGGCGCGTCAGATGGCGATGGGTATTTTTTCTTCAAAGGGACTGTATTCATAGCCTTCGAGACGGACGCTGTCGGGCGTGAACTGATAAAAGTCCGTGACGGCGGGGTCGAGGGTGAACTTCGGCGCGGGATGCTCGGGCTCGGAGAGCATCCGCCCGATGATGGGGATGTGACGGTCGTAAATGTGCGCGTCGGCGATGACGTGGACGAGCTCGCCTGCCTTGAGGCCGGAGACCTGCGCGAACATATGGACGAGCACCGCGTACTGACAGACGTTCCAGTTGTTGGCGGCGAGCATATCCTGACTGCGCTGGTTCAGAATGGCGTTCAGCGTGCCGTTTGAGACGTTGAAGGTCATGGAGTAGGCGCAGGGGTAGAGGTGCATCTCGTGCAGGTCCTCGAAATTGTAGAGATTCGTCAGGATGCGGCGGGAGGCGGGAGTGTGCTTGAGGTCATAGAGCACGCGGTCGACCTGGTCGAACAGGCCCTCTTTATATTGGTGCTTGACGCCGAGCTGATAGCCGTAGGCCTTGCCGATGGAACCGGTTTCGTCCGCCCAGGCATCCCAGATGTGGGAGGAGAGGTCGTGGACGTTGTTGGACTTCTTCTGCCAGATCCAGAGAAGCTCATCCACCGCGCTTTTGAGGTAGGTGCGGCGAAGCGTGAGGATGGGGAATTCCTTTTGCAGGTCGTAGCGGTTGACAAGACCAAACTTTTTGATCGTGTGGGCGGGGGTGCCGTCGGCCCAGTGAGGACGAACGGTGAGGTCATCGTCGCGCACGCCGTTTTGGAGAATGTCGAGACAGTTGGCGCGGAAGACCTGATCGGCGTAGCTCATGCGCGCGCCCTCACTTGGTTTCACAGCCCGCGGCGCGGACGGCAGCAAGCGCCAGCTCGAGCGTCGGGTCGACGTTGGGATAGTCGAGGTGGTAGATATCGAACGCGGGAGGGAGCTCGGTGCAGCCGAGGATCAGGACCTCGGCCCCGCGCGCGAGAAGATGCTCGCAGGCGGCGCGGAAGGCGGTCGCGTCATGCGTGAGGTCGCCGGCCTTGACGCCGTTGTAGATGATATCCATGACGGCGGATTGATCTTCACTATGATCGGGGGTGAGGAGCTCGACGCCGCTGCCCTCGAACGTGCGCTGGTAGATGCCGGTCTGGACGGTGCCGTCGGTCGCGAGGAGGCCTGCACATTTGACGCCGCGTGCAAGCAGCGCGTCGCGCGTGATGGCGATCATGTGGAGGACGGGGATGGAGACGGACGCGGCGACCGCGTCGTAGAAGTTGTGCGCGGTGTTGCAGGGCATGATGAGAAGATCCGCGCCGATGGACTCGAGGCGCTGCGCGCTCTTGACCATTTCGGGGACGGGGTCGGCGCCGCCGTGCAGGAGGGCTGCCGTGCGGTCGGAAATATTGGTATTAGAGTCGATGCACACGCGCGGATGGTCCTGATCGCAGGAGGCAGCCGTGTGCAGGGTGATCTTCTGAAAGAGATCGGCGGTGGCGAGGGGGCCCATGCCGCCGAGGATGCCGATGACCTTTTTATCACTCATGGAGAAGCCCCTTTTCCTTCTTTTCGAGCAGCTTCTGTGCATTTTCGGGCAGCGCCGCTAGCTCGCGGTCGCGCAGAATGATGCGCTTGAGGCCTTCGACGGCGACCTTGACAGAGGCGGTGGTGTCCTCGCTCATGTCCTGGTCGAGACCGGCCTTCTCGCGCTCCTGATTCCACACGACGTGGAAGCAGGAGCCGCAGCGGCAGCCGAGCGCGGAGGCGACGACGAACATTGCGGCGGATTCCATTTCGCTCGCCTTGACGCCGAGGCGCTTCCAGCTCTCCCACTTCTGAAGGAGCTCGTAGTAGACGGGGCTCTTTTCAGGGGAGTGCTGGCCGTAGAAGCTGTCCTTGCACTGGACGACGCCGGTGTGGGTGGGATAGCCGAGGGCAAGGGATGCCTCGCGCAGGGCGAGGGTGATGTCGAAATCGGCGACGGCGGGAAACTCGATGGGCGCGTATTCGAGCGAGGTGTGCTCATAGCGGATGGCACCGGTGGCGACGACGATGTCGCCGGACTTGACGGAGAGGTCAATGCCGCCGCAGGTGCCGGTGCGGATGAAGGTGTCGGCCCCGAGCTGGTGCAGCTCCTCCATGGCGATAGAGGCGGAGGGACCGCCGATGCCGGTGGAGCAGACGGAGACCTTTTCGCCCAGCAGGGCGCCGGTGTAGGTGGTGTACTCGCGGTTTTGCGCGACGAGGTGGGCATCGTCGAAAAGAGCGGCGATGGAGGGGCAGCGGCCGGGGTCGCCGGGCAGGATGACATAGCGGCCGACTTCGCCCTTGGCGCAGTGAATATGATAGAGTCGTTCCAGTTCGTGCATGATGAAAGCGCTCCTTGTCTATAAATTGATAGAAATATTATATCAGAGGGAAAAGAGGTGCGCAAGGGGACAGACGGAGAGATATGAGCGAATCTGCCCTTGAACTTTGTGCGCATGGCAATTATAATAAGGCCGAAAAATGCAAAAAGCGAGAAAAGAGGAATGAATGATGGCATATAAGACGGCCCTTTTTGATATGGACGGCACGCTGCTCGATACGCTCGAGGACCTGCGCGACAGCACGAACCATGTGCTGCGCGAGATGGGCTACCCCGAGAGAAGCCTGGAGGAAATGCGCCGCTTTGTCGGCAACGGGGCGGAGATGCAGATCCGCCGCGCTGTGCCGGAGGGAACGAGCGAGGAGAATATTGCAAAGGCGCTGAGGGCGTATCGCGCGTATTATCAGGAGCATTGCCGAATCAAGACGAAGGTCTACGACGGGCTGCTGGACATGCTGGACGCGCTGAAAGCACGCGGCGTGAAGACAGCGGTGGTGTCGAACAAGCCGGACGCGGCGGTGAAAAAACTGAGCGAGGAATACTTCGGCGGCCGGATGGACTATGCCGTCGGCGCGAAGGAGGGCGTGCGCTGCAAGCCGTATCCCGACATGGTGGACGATGCGCTCAAGGCGCTTGGCGAAACGCGCGATGGCGCGGTGTTCATCGGAGATTCCGAGGTGGACGTGCAGACGGGACTGAACGCGGGGCTGCCGGTCATCGCGGTGAGTTGGGGCTTCCGCTCGCGCGAGGTCGTGATCGAGGCCGGCGCGACAGTTATCGCAGATGATGCCAGGCAACTCGAAGTGCTGCTGGCGCAATAAAAGAATCAAGAAAATGTTGGGGCGGACCGCCTGAAAAAGCGGTCCGTCCTGATTTTTTTGCGCGGAAGAAAAAACGTGCACCGGGATGTGCAACAAATCGGAGCGCGCAGGGTGGGGGTGAAAAGAGAAATGCGGAATGGGGGGACACGATGGGAAAAAAGGAAGTGCGGCAGGAGGACGTCATCGAGGCGCTGAAGAAGATCGCCTTCGGCAAGGCGAACCACGGCGTGGAGCTGGCGTATCTGGAAAAGGCGACGCCGCAGCGGGTACAGCGCATGGACCTGTCGGCGGTGGCGGAGTTCAAGCGGGGCGCCAACGGCGCGGTGGAGGTGAAGTTCGTCGACCGCGTGAAGGCGCTCAGCGTGCTCTATGAGATGCTCGGCAGCGGCGGCGAGGACGAGACGGAGGAATTCTTGCAGGCGCTGGAGCAGGCGGGAGAGGAGAAGGACGATTGGCGGGCGTAAAGAGGTTTTCCGCCAAGCAGAAGACGGCGATGACCTGGTGGACGAGCCCAAAGTACCGGAATTTCGACGCGCTCATCTGCGACGGTGCGGTGCGCAGCGGAAAGACGCTCTCGATGGGCATCGGGTTCTTCCTGTGGGCGATGAAGCGCTTCGACGGCCAGCAGTTCGCGCTGTGCGGGAAGACCATCGTATCGCTGCGGCGCAACGTGCTGCACGAGATCCTGCCGTGGCTCGGCGGGCTGGGCTTTCGCTGCGAGGAAAAGCGGAGCGAGAACCTGCTCATCGTGCGCTGCGGGGGACGGGAGAACCGCTTCTATCTCTTCGGCGGACGCGACGAGGGAAGCGCGGCGCTCATCCAGGGCATCACGCTGGCGGGCGTACTGTTCGACGAGGCGGCGCTGATGCCGCGCTCGTTTGTGGAGCAGGCAAGCGCGCGATGCAGCGTATCGGGCAGCAGGCTGTGGTTCAACTGCAACCCCGAGGGACCGCAGCACTGGTTCTACCGCGAGTGGATATTGCGCGCGGAGGAGCGCGGGGCGCTGTATCTGCACTTTACGATGGAGGATAACCCGTCGCTCTCACCGCGTATCCGGGCGCGGTATGAAAAGGCATACAGCGGGACGTTTTACCGGAGGTTCGTCCTGGGCGAGTGGACGGCGGCGAAGGGGCTCATCTACGACTTCTTCACGCCGGAGGAGTATTGCCGGAAAACACCGGAAGAGCCGTGGGAAAGGGTGCGCGTCTCCATCGACTACGGGACGGTGAACCCGATGAGCTTTGGGATGTGGGCGCTCAAGGGCGGCGTGTGGTACCGGGTGAAGGAATACTACTACGACGCGCGAAGAGAGGGGCGGCAGAAGACGGACGCGGAGTACCTCGAAGACCTGAAACGCTTCACGGCGGGATGGACGGTGGAGAAGGTCATCGTCGATCCGTCGGCGGCGAGCTTTATCGAGGCGGCGAAGCGGGCGGGCTTCGCGGTGAGCCGGGCGGACAACAATGTGGCCGACGGGCTGCGGGTGACGGCGGACCTTCTAAAGCAGGGGAGGATCGTGATCTGCGAGGACTGCGAAAACAGCCTCAGAGAGATCGCGCAATACTGCTGGGAGGACGGCGGCGCAGGACGTGACCGGCCGAGGAAGGAAAGGGACCACGCGATGGATGAGATGCGGTATTTCGCCATGTCGGTCGCGGGAAGAGGACGCGGCGGAGCGATCGCGCTGCGCGCGGTGGAGCGCACGGCGCGGTGAAAAAACGAAAAGGAGAGGGCGAGCAGATGAAAAGACTCTTTCAAAAAGAGAGGAGCACAGGCGGCGAGGCGGCGGTGCAGCTCAGAACGGGCGGACGAAGCGCGTTCGGCGGGCTTGATGGCTATGTGCCGCTGCTGGATGGGGACACGGAGGTCTACCGGCTGGTGCGCGAGGCGGTGCCGGTGGTGGACGCGGCTGTCGGAAAGATCATCCGTCTGACGAACGGTGTGAAGGTCTGCTGCGAGGACGAAAGGGCGGAGCTGGAGCTGGAGCAGTTTTTGCGCAATGTGCCGGTGGGAAGAGGACAGAGGGGCATCAACGCGTTTTTAAGCTGCTACCTCGATTCGCTGCTCACCTGCGGGCGCGCGGTGGGCGAGATCGTGCCGGATGCGGCGGGACGCGACATAGCGGCGGTGTTGTGCGGGGACGTTTCGCAGGTGGAGGTGCACGAGGGAGACAGTCCGCTGGACTTTTATCTCAGCGGGCGGGACGCGTGCGGACGCAGCGTGCCGCTGGAATTTCAGGACCTGCTGCTCTTTACGCCGTATAACCCCGAGGCGGGGCATCCCTACGGCGTATCGATGCTGCGCTCGATGCCGTATCTGACGGGGCTGCTCATCAAGATATACGACGCGATGGGGAAAAACTGGGAGCGCTGCGGCAATGTGCGCTTTGCGGTGACCTATAGGCCGCAGGGCGAGGAGCTGGACCGCGGGGCGGCGCAGGAGCGCGCCGAGCAGATCGCCGAGGAGTGGTCGCGGGCGATGCAGGAGAGCCGAAACGGCAGCGTGCGGGATTTTGTATCAGTGGGCGATGTGTCGATCAAGGCCATCGGCGCGGACAACCAGATACTCGACAGCGAGACGCTGGTGCGGCAGATACTCGAGCAGTTGGTGGCGAAGACGGGACTGCCGCCCTTTATGCTGGGGCTGAGTTGGTCCTCCACTGAACGGATGAGCGCGCAGCAGGCGGATATGCTGACGAGCGAGATCACGGCACTGCGGCGCACGCTGGAGCCTGCCATCGGGCGCGTGTGCGCGCTGTGGCTGCGCCTGCACGGCTACGGCTGCCGGTTCAAGGTGGACTGGGAGGATATCAACCTGCAGGATGAGGTGGAGGAAGCCAAGGCGGCGCTCTATTTGCAGCAGGCGCGAAAGCTTGAACTGGAAAACAAGGAAGCGGAGGGGAAATGAGCATGGAAGTGAGAAAAGAGAGCCTAGGGCTCAAAAACAGCATGGTGACGAACGAGGAGCTTGCCGCCATCAACGCTTTTACCAAGCGTGAGCTGAAGGCGGACGAGGTCTACACCTTTGCCGTGAGGCTGTGCGACAACGAGGTGGACCGGGACGGCGAGCGCTTCCCGCGAGAGACGCTTGAAGAGCTCTCGGAGCTGTTCGTGGGCAAGAGCGGTATTTTTGACCACGAGTGGACGGCGAAGGGACAGGCGGCGCGCATCTACCGCACGGAGCTCGTAGAGGAAGAGGGCTTCTGCTCGGTGGGCGAGAAGCGCTGCTACCTGAAGGGCTATGCCTATATGCTGCGCGGCGGCGCGAACGACGCGCTCATCGAAGAGATCGAGGGCGGCATCAAAAAAGAGGTGAGTGTTGGGTGCAGCGTGGCGCATTGCCGGTGCTCTGTCTGCGGAGAAGAGATGGGCAAGTGCGCACACAAAAAGGGCGAGATGTATGGCGGGAAGCTCTGCTGCACCGAGCTCGTAGAGGCGCAGGACGCGTATGAGTGGAGCTTTGTGGCTGTGCCGGCGCAGCCGCGGGCAGGCGTTTTGAAACGCTGCGGCGGCGGAGAGGCGGGGACGCTCAAGATGCTCGTCAAGCGGCGCGGGTCGAGGGCAAATCTCGCCGAGCTCGAAGCGCTCGAAAAGCAGGCGGCGCTCGGCAAGCGCTACATGAGCGCGCTACGCGGCGAGGTGAAGCGCTGGATGCTGGTCGCGGAAAAAGATGCGGACGGCGAGACCATCGGCCGGCTGGTGGAAAAGCTCGATGAGGATGAACTCAGGGCGATGGAGCGCATCTACCGCGCAAAAGCGGAAAAGAGGCTGGGACTGCGCACACAGCTCAGCTACGGCGCAAAGGAAAAGGTGGCGGAGGACGAGAGCGACTTCCGCGTGTAAGAAAAGACCAAAAAGCGGCGGCGCTTTTGGAATAAAAGGAAACTGAGGAGGAACTTTTATGAGCATTTCTTATCAGGGCATCGGCGAGTGGTGCGCGACGTTTGGCTGCGGCGCGGTCAGCGAGGGCGAGATTGTGAAGGTGAGCGCGAACGGCACGGTGGCAAAGTGCACGGCGGGCAATGGCTTTTGCGGCGTGGTGCGTGCCATCGCGCACGACGGCAAAGCCTGTACGGTGCAGCTCGGCGGCCTTGCCGAGGTGAAGTACAGCGGCACGGCACCTGCGGTGGGCTACGCGGAGCTGGTGGCGAACGGCACGGGCGGCGTGAGCAAGCCGGGCGACAACCAGAGCGGAAGCGCCTATCTCGTGCTGAGCGTGGACAGTGCGGCGGGCAAGGCCGTCATCAAGCTTTAAGGAGGAGAAGAACATGGCATATCAGTATGAAAATGTGAAGCTCGAAAAGGGTATGTACGGTCAAAGCGGCAAGAGCTTTCTGAAGGTGCTCGAATCGCTCGACCCGAGCGAAAATTATAAGGGCACGGCGCTCGAGGGCCTGGACGCCTTTCAGCGCCAGCTCAAGCGCTTTGACATTCACGTCAAGGGCGCGGGCAGCGACATGGTGGAAAAGTTTTTCCACACGAGCGAAAGCTCCGTGCTGTTCCCGGAGTTTGTTTCCCGTGTGGTGCGCCAGGGTATGGAGAGCGATATCCTGCCTGACATCACTGCGACCGTGACGAATTTTGACGGCATGGACTACCGCTCCATTGCGTCCGTTCCGACAGACGATGACAAGGAGCTCAAGCGCGTGGAGGAGGGCGCGGGTATCCCGACGACCAGCATCCGCACGCAGGAGAATCTCGTGAAGCTCCACAAGCGCGGCAGAATGTTGGTCGCGTCCTATGAGGCCATCCGCTTCCAGCGACTGGACCTCTTTTCTGTGACGCTGCGCCAGATCGGCGCGTACATCGCGCGTATGCACTTAAAGGACGCCATCGACGTTTTGATGAACGGCGACGGCAACAACAATTCCGCCACGAGCTATACCATCGGCGATGAAGGCATCGGCGGCACGAAGGGCACGCTGAGCTATGACGCGCTGCTGGGCTTTTGGTCGCAGTTTGACCCGTATACGATGAACACGATGCTGATGGGCAGCGACATGATGCTCGCGATGCTCAAGCTCTCGGAGTTCCAAAACCCGCTGACAGGCCTCAACTTCCAGGGCACCGGCACGCTCGCGACTCCGCTGGGCGCAAAGCTCCTGCGCACGAGCGCGATGCCTGCGGGCAAGATCATCGGCCTTGACAAGAACTATGCGCTCGAGCGCATCTGCGGCAGCGAGGTGCTGGTCGAGTATGACAAGCTCATCGACCGCCAGCTCGAGCGCGCGGCCATCACGAGCATTTCCGGCTTTGCAAAGCCGTATCAGGAGGCCTCAAAAGTGCTCTGCCTGAAGTAACGCAGAGAGGAGACAGGCAAAATGGCGGAAAAGGAAAGCATGAGCGGGCAGGTATACACCATTGCCTGTGCGCTGACCAAGGCGGACGAGAGCGAGCAGGAAACGCTCGCGATGCTGTGCACGGCGCAGGAGGAGGCGCTTGAAAAGCAGCTGAGAGACGGCGTTTCCAAGGAGATGTGCGAGAGCGCGTTCATCTGCGCGGCGGCGTTTTTGGCGGCGGCGGCGCTGGAAAGCGCGAGAGCGGGCGGGGAGGAGCTATCCTCCCTGCGCGCGGGCGACCTGATGGTGACGAAGCGCGCATCCGGAGAGAGCGGCAGGCGGCTTGAGGCACTGTGCGCGCAGGCGCGGATGCTGATGCGGCCCTATACAAAGGATGGATCGTTCTGCTTTTTCGGGGTGCAGGGATGAAAAAGATGCTGAGCGAAGCGTTTGAGCGCTATGGGATGAGCGCGGAGGTGCGCCGCGGGGAAAACGCGGTGCAAACGAAGGCTTTTGTCCAGCCGCTGCGGCGCGAGAGCGGAGAAGAGCCGTTTTCCGTGACGGTGCTGGGCGCGGTGAGCGAGCAGTGCTGGCGCTATCTCGGGCCGGCGGAGGTCGAGATCGAGATGGGCGACCGCGTGGTTTGCGGGGGGACACAGTACGTCGTGCGCAGAGCTGCGCCGTTCTACGCGGGCGAGGAGATCGCCTATTACTGGGCGATCCTGCATCCGGAGGAGGCGGGCGCATGACGGCGGTGAAGCAGGTGAAGCGCGCGGTGGCGGCGGCCATCGCCGCTGCGGGCGGCGCGGCAGAGGAGAGCTACAGCGCGGAGAAATTCAAAATGAGCGAGAGCGCCGTGACGGCGGTCGGCGTGCGGGAAACGGTCATCGAGCCTGGCGGGGGACTTGAATACCTCGGACGGCGGACGGACGAGGGGACACAGGAAGCACGCGAGGTGTACGGCAGGAGAATGGCGCTCAAGCTTTCAATGGACGTTTTCGCACCGCGCGCTCTTGGCGCGGACGGCTGCGAGGAGGCGGCGGAGCGCGTGATGCAGGCACTGATGACGGCGCTGCCGGAGGGGCTCAAGCTGCGCGAGCTGCACCTTGGACAGACGGAATGGGACAAGGTGACGGGAATGTTCCGCCTGCGCGTGAGCGCGGCATACGAGGCGTATTTCCTCTGCGAGATGGCGGAGGATGAGACGGTATTTACCGATTTTGTTTTGAAAGGCACGGTGAAAGAACGTGAACAGTACGATCCATGAGCGGCCGGGCGTGTATTCGTCCTACGACGCATCGAGCGTGGTGAGCGCACGCACGGCAGCGAAGACCATCGGCGCGGCGGCGGCCGCGGCGAAGGGAGAAGCGAACAAGGTGTACCTCATCACCTCCTATGAGGAAGGCAGGAGCACATTCGGCGAGGACGAAGGCGGCGTACATGGCATGAGTGCGCTGCTGAAGATGCTCTTTTTGAACGGTGCGGGCGCGGTGAAGGCGGTGGCCGTTGGCAAGGGTACGGACGGCGCGGCGGATTACGCGAGCGCGTTTGCGGCGCTCGACGAGGAGGAAGATGTTGGCATCGTGGTGTGCGACAGCGCGTTGGCCGAGGTGCACCAGAGCCTCAAGGAAAGCGTGGAGAACGCATCGAAGACGCGCCGCGAGCGCATTGCAGTTGTGGGCGGCGCGAAGGAGAGCGTGACGCAGATGACGGAGCACGCGAAGAAGCTCAACAGTGAGCGCGTGGTGCTGGTGGGGCCGGATATCATGCTGGATGGCGGCACAGAGGCGAGCGCGGTGTTTGCGGCCGCGGCGGTGGCGGGCGCGATCGCGGGAGGCGGCGATGCCTCGGTACCCATCAACGGCGCAGAGCTTGCAGGCATCGGCGGCATGAGCAAGCGACTTGACGACAATGAGATTGACCAGTTGGTGCGCGGCGGCGTGACGCCCATCGAGTGCGTGGGCGGTGTGTGCTCGCCGGTGCGCGGCATCACGACGAAGACAACGAGCGGCGGCGCGGCGGACACGACGTGGCGCGAGCTGACGACGATCCTGATCGCCGACGAGGTCATCCCGACGATCCGCAATGCGCTGCGCACACGCTTTGCCCGCAGCAAGAATACAGCCCAGAGCCGCGGCGCGATCCGCTCGCAGGTGGTGCTGGAGCTCGAGGAGATGAAAAGCCGCGAGATCGTGGACAGCTACGGCGAGGTGCTGGTGAGCGCGCTCAAGAGCGACCCGACGGTGTGCCTGGTGGAATTCAGCTTTACGGTGGCGCACGGGCTGAACCGCATTTATCTGACGGCGCACATCACGGTATAAGGAGGGAGAGACATGGCGAATACGGTATTGCCGCTGAGCAGCGACATCTATCTCGAAGTCGACGGCAAAAAGGTGGCGGTGGTGCAGAGCTACACGACGAGAGCGACGCGCACGAGCCGCGAGATCGAGGCCTTTGGCGAAAACGAGCCGGTGGCGACGATCGCGGGCGCGAACAAGTACACGCTGGAGTTGAGCCGCCTGTACGCGACGGATGAGGCCATCAGCGACGGCATCAACTTCTATGATCTGAACGACTTTTCGCTTGTGATCTGCAAGCCGGACAAGCGCATCATCTACTCGCAGTGCCGCTGGAGCAGCATTGAAGAGGCGGGCAAGCTCGGCGACCCTGCTGCGGAGAAGGTGACGATCATCGCGCGCAAGCGCATGGAGATCACAAGCTGATGGACGGAGCGCTTTTGAGCTTTCTCGGGCGCGAGCGGGAGGAGCGCGTGCGCATCGGCGAAAGAATGTGCGTGCTGCGCCTGCTTTCAGCCCGCGAGACGCTCGCGCTGCGGCGCGAGATTGCGCAGGAGGACTGCCGGGACGAGGAGGAGCGGGCGCTGCGGGCGAACGCGGCGCTGCTGCGGCGCAGCCTGCGGGAAAACGAAAACGGCACGGCGGTCTTTGCAAGCGCGGAGGATGTGGAAAACGCGCTGAGCGTCGGAGAGATCAACGCGCTTGTATCGCGTTACGCGTTGCTCGACGGGGCGGGCAACCCCTCGTGCGAGGACGAGCGCGAGCGGGTGGAAACACTAAAAAAAGCCTGGAGCACGCGCCCTACGAGCGGCTGAAATGGCGCGTGCTCCGATATGCCGGGGCGTTGCCAAGCGAAAAAAGAGCGCAGGAGATGACGGACGGGGACTACCTCTACTGCCTGATGCACGAGCTGCTCGACCGGGAGGAATCGCTGGAGCGGATGTGTCCTGCGTGCAGGCAGCGCGCGGAGGAGGCGCGGTGCAGCGTCTGCGGAGAGCTGCTGGCCGATACGGCAGGCGGGGAGAATGCGGGCTTTGACATGGCGCGCTACCTCCGCATGAAGGAGGGGAGAAAACCTTGAATTACATCGAATGGGCGCTGCAAAGAGGCTTGGAGCTGTGGCGCGAGCGGGAAGAAGCATCGAAGGAGCGTTTGTCGCAGTCTGTTGCGGTGAAAAGCAGCGGTGGTACGACGGAGAGGGATGCCGCGGCGGAACGAGCTGGATGGAAGACCTTTCTACCGCAAGCGGAAGCGGTCGAAAGCGTAACGGATGAAAGTGTGCAAGGCGCGGTGGAGCGCCTTGCGCGGATGCTGGGCAGTGGAGATGGCTCGGGGACGTTTGCGAAAGAGGCGGAGGAGGGCCGCTCAGCGCCGGTGGGCATGACGGCGCACGCGGCTGCCCCTCTGTGGGAAAAGAGTGGGGCGCACGGCGGCGAGAGTGCGGCGGTATGGCTCCGGCAGGAGCTGGGGAAGGACATGACCGCCGCGGCGGGCATTGCAGCGGCGAAAGAGCGGGACGCCTTCATGCTCTCGCGGGAGCGGGAGATGCGGGAGACGGAAGCCTTTTCACAGAGCCTCGAGCGCGATGCGCGGCGCTATGACGGCGGCTTTTTATTCTACTGAGAGAGGACGAGAGAAGAATGAACCTTGCACCGATGCGATACAAGGACTATGTATGGCCGCACAACCCGGAGACCTACACCATCGCGTTCAAACGGAGCGTGGCGGTGGCGAAGGTGCCGTTTGGACGCTACGGGATGCAGGATCTGGGGCTGAGCTACCGTGTGATGGAGGGCGAGGGCGTCTTTGCGGGGAAGGGCGCCTATGACGAGTTTAAAAAGCTGGCATCGGTCTTTTATGAGGGGGGACCGGGGCTGCTCATCCATCCGGTGTGGCAGGCGGCGCAGGCATATTTTGTGTCGCTCGAGCTTGCCCAGCAGCCGCTTGAGAACTATGTGCGCTATCGCTTTGCCTTCTGGGAGACGAGCCCACTCGACGCATCGCTCATCCGCGTAGATGAGGCGGGCGGCAGCGGGAGAAGCACGAAAGGAACGATGGGCGGCGCGGTCCATACGGTGCATCGCGGGGATACGCTGTGGGGCATCGCGAATGCTTACGGCGTGACGCTTGCGGTGCTTTTGAAGGCGAATCCGCAGATCAGAAACCCGAATGTCATCGCGGTGGGAGAGCAGGTGATCCTGCCGTGATGAAGGGGTATATCACGACCTGCGACGGCGTGCAGTATGAGCTGCCGACGCTGCTGCGGTGGGAGTTTTCCTACACGGGCAGCGTGCCGTGCGACAGCTTTTCACTCAGGTGTCCCTATGACCCGGCAATGGCGGAGACGCTGCGCCGCGCGGTGCGCTTCACTGCGAAGGAGGACGGTGCGGTCGAATTTGCGGGCGTTGTGGACGAATGTAGCGTGACGTGCGATGAAAAGGGCTTGCAGTTGGAGCTGAGCGGGCGCGGTATGGTGGCGCTGCTGCTTGACAATGAGGCGGAGAGCGTGAGCTATCAGCGGGCGACGATGGAGGAGATCCTCAAAAACCATGTGACGCTGTACGGCATCATCTGTACGGGCTATGACGCGGTGACGGCGGCAAGCTACCGCGTGACGAACGGGTCGAGCCAGTGGAAGGTGCTGAACGACTTTGCAGCGCTGCACGGGGGCATCGAGCCGTATTTCGATAAGACCGGTGCGCTGGAGCTCAAACGGACGCGCAGAGGGGCGAGCGTGACGATCGATGCACAGACGCCAGTGACGGCGCTCGTCTACTGTGATAAACGCTACGGTGTGATCGCCGAGGCACTGGTGGTGGACAAACGGGCTGGCGCACGGCAGAGCGTGAAAAACGCGGATTTCTGCGCGCGCGGCGGAACGAGCCGGAGGGTATTTTACGTGCCGGCGAAGAGCGGCGCGCAGACGATGCGCTGCACGGGCGAGTATCAGATCAGAAAGTCGAAGGAGGGGGCGGAGACGCTGCGTGTGACCATTGCGGGGAAGTTTTCCGCCGCCCCCGGCGACACGGCGGTCGTGAGCGGGACAAAGCTCGGCGTGAGCGGGCGGTTCCGCGTGATCGAATGTACGCGCCGCTTCGGCGAGAGCGGAGAGGCGAGCGAGCTGTGCTTGCAGAGGGAGTGAGAGACGATGTGGTTATCGAGAAAGCTGAGCCAGCATGAGATGCAGGATGTGGCCTCGGCGCAGGGCGGCACGGTGACGATCGAGGGAGAAGAGACGGCGGTCTTCAGCAGCGGGGAAAAGCGAGAGGTGAAGACCGTGGGGCCGGGCGGCTATGAGTGGCAGCCGCGCAAGGGGGAGGACGTGCTGGTCGTGCGTGGAGGGACCTTCGGCGAGGAGAGCTACGCCGTCGGTGCGCTGGACCAGACGGGCGGAGACCTTGAACCGGGCGAGGTGCGCATCCGCTCCGCCGCGGCGGGGACGGAGATCGTGCTGCACAACAACGGCAGGATCGACATCAACGGCGTGCTGTTTATCAACGGGATGCCGTATCTGCCGCTGGGAGGATGAGAGATGGAATTGAAGATCAGAAACAGAGATTACGTATCCGACGGTGCGGGCGGGCTCGTGCGTGTGAGCGGCTGGGACGAGCTTTTGGAACGCGTGCTCTTCAAGCTGAGCGTGCGGCGAGGGAGCTTTGCGCTCGCGCCGGAGCTTGGCAGCGAGCTGCACCTTTTGTGGCGGGAAAAGGGAGAGAGCCGCGCGACGGCGGCGAAGCAGTTTGTTGCTGAGGCGCTAGCAGAGGAAACGGACCTGACGGTGAGCGATGTGACCTTGGAGCAGAAGGGGGACCTTCTGACGCTGTGCATCGCGCTGCTCTATGAGGGAGAGGAGCGCGAGGTCAGCGTGAAGATCGGGGGAGAGTGAGAAGATGGAAGAGTTGAGGACGATCTACGAGCGGATGCGCACAGTGTTCGCAGAGGAGACGGGCTTTGTGCCGAACGACGGATGCGACATGATGGTGCGCCTCTATGCGTTGGCGGCGGAGGTGCAGTCGCTGCTGGCACAGGCGGACTGGGTGCTGGACCAGAGCTTTCCGCAGACGGCGCAGGGGCAGTATCTGGACTATCATGCTGAGACACGCGCGCTGACGCGCCTCCCGGCGGCGAAGGCGGCGGGCGTGCTGCGATTTTCCGCGCCGTCGGCAGCGGTGACGGACTACGAGATCGAGGCAGGGAGCGTCGCGATGACGACGGGCGGCGTGCGCTTTGAGACGACGGAGAAAGCAACGCTCCAAAAGGGCGAGACCTATGTGGACGTGCCGGCACGTGCTGTGGAGGCGGGTGCAAATGGCAATGCCATCGCGGACGCGGTGCACATCATGTCGGTCTATCCAGTGGGCATCACGCAGTGCACGAATCCGAAGGCATTTTCCGGCGGCAGCGGCGAGGAGAGCGACGAAAAGCTGCGCGAGCGCGTGATGGAGAGCTACAAGCGTCTGCCGAACGGCGCGAACGCGTCGTTTTACGAGCAGGAGGCGCTGCGCTTTCCGAATGTGGCGGCGGCGAAGGCGGTGGGCCGCGCACGCGGCATCGGAACGGTGGATGTGTATGTTTCGACGCACGCGGGCGCGCCGGGGGAAGCGCTGCTCGGCGAGATCGAGGCAGCCTTGCAGAAAAAACGCGAGATCGCGGTGGACGTGGAGGTCAAGGCACCGACGGAGAAGACGGTCAATGTGACAGCGGAGCTGACGGCGGAGCAGGGCTGGACGATGCAGGAGATCACGGACGCGGCGAAGGCGGCGCTTCAGGCGTATTTTACCGGCGAACGGCTGGGCGAGGCGGTGTATACGGCGAAGCTTGCGAGTATCCTCTATGGGGTGGAGGGTGTGAAGAACTGCCATCTGCTCTTACCAAGCGAGGATGTGAGCGTGGGCGCGACAGAGCTGCCGGTGCTCGGCACGGTGACGCTCGCGGAGATCGGAGCGGGTGAGGGCGCATGACGTATTACGACTATCTCTGCCGCCTTTTGGAGCCGATGCGCATTTACCGCACCGAGCGCGGCAGCATCAGCGGCGGCGAATTGTATGCTGCCGGTCAGGCACTGGATGGCGCGCAGGAGAAGGTGGACTACGCCGAGCGGGAGGGCATCCTGCCGCTTGCCGAGGGCGAGGGGCTTGCAAGGCGGGAAAAACTCTTTTCCCGCTGCCCGGTCAGTGTGTCGACCGAGCTGCGGCGTGAGGCCATCGCGGCGCTCGAGCGCATCAGCGCCGACAGCTTTACATTGGATGCCATCAACTCGACGCTCAGCGGCTGCGGCATCAAAGCGCTGGCGGAGGAGACGGAGAAGAAGGGGACGGTGAAGGTCTGGTTCCCGAACACCGTGGGCGTGCCGGACGAATTTTCACAGGTGGAGAGCATCATCCTGGATATCATCCCGTGCCACCTGCTGGTGGAGTTTTACTTCCGCTATCTCACGTGGCTCGAGTGCGAGAGAGTGGGATTCACGTGGCAGAGTGTGGAGGACGCGCACCACACGTGGGAGAGCTTTGAAAAGGCGGTGCCGGAGGAAGAATGACGGAACAGGAGATCTCGGTCAAGCTGACAGAGACCGAGCAGCGCGCCAAGTCGAACACGCACCGCATCGAAAAGCTGGAACAGCAGCAGAAGGACCTGAATAAGCTGGTAACGGCGGTGGAGGTGCTCGCCTCGCGTGAAATGGGCGTAGAGCGCGATGTGAAGGAGATCAAAGCAGATGTGAAGACCATCACGCAAAAGGGTGGGAAGCGATGGGACGCGATGATCGACCGCGTGCTGTATGTGCTCATCGGGGCGGTGATCTCCCTGCTGATGACCGGGGGGAGCGTATAGAAATGAAGAAAAAGAAAATGAGCTTTTCCAAGGTGTTGCTGCTGCTCGAGAGCGCCATCGTGCTGTACACGACCTATCAGGGCTTTGCGTTGGCAAGGCTCACGGTCGCAGCGGAGTTCATGGGAACGCTGCCGTGGATCGCAACGATGGTGACGGCAGCATGGGGCGCTTACGGAACGAGCGCGGCCTGCTATTACGCAAAGGCAAAGGCGGAGAACACGTGCGGCGGCGTGACGTACGAAACGGCGTGCCGCGGCATCGACTGCGAGGAGTGAGGATATGGAGCTTGTGAAAAAGAGACTGGCGAATCTTCTGAGTGTGAAGAGCATCGTGACGATCTGCCTGACGGTCACCTTCTGCGTCCTGACGGTGCAGACAAAGGTGACGCAGGAATTCAACACGGTGTATCTCATGGTGATCGCGTTCTATTTCGGCACGCAGAACGGCAAGACGCAGGAGGAGACGTAAAATGCGGCACAGCCGGGACATTGACGATCTGCGCGCAGACGTGGCGGCAAACTGCCGGGCGCTGATCGCCCTTGCTGAGCGCGAGGGGCTGCACGCGCTGGTGACCGAGACGGTGCGCGACGGCGAGTACCAGAAAATGCTCGCGAAAAAGGGCTACGCGGCCGCGGGAGCGGTGACACCGTCGTTCCACGCCGATCATGCAGGACTGGCCTTCGACATTTGCAAAAATGAGAAGGGCCATGCGTATGACGATCCTGTGTTTTTTGCGCGGATGGGAGAGCTGGGGAAAAAGGTCGGCTTTTCGTGGGGCGGCGACTGGCGGAGCTTTCCCGACCGGCCGCACTTTCAGTGGGATGCGGGCGGAGCGTACACGGGCGCGATGGTGAGAGCAAGGCACTATCCGCCGCCGATGCCGCGATTTGAGGAGGAAGAGATGACGCAGCAGGAGTTCAACGAGCGAATGGAGGCCTATCTCAAGGCACTCGCGCAGCGTGACCCCGCCGATTGGAGCGCGGAGGCGCGCGCCTGGGCCGAAGCGGCGGGCTTGATCGCGGGCGACGAGACGGGGAACAAGCAATACCGCAGCTTTTTGACGCGCGAGCAGTTCGCGGTGCTGCTGCACCGCTACGCAAAGCTGACGGGGCAGGAAAAAGCGGAATAAGAGAGGCGAAGAGAGCTGGAGGGGAGACCCTTCGGCTCTCTTTTTGCGTGCGCAGAGGCGGAAAACGGTACCGATATTGCAGGAAATCTTGCAAAAAACAGGCGTTTTTAACAAATCAAACGGACGTACATTCACGAAAACGACAAAAAACGAGCTGAAAATTTGTTCAGTTTTTTTGAATCTTCTGTGCTGATTTTCATTGATTTCATGCGGGAGTTCCACTATAATCTAAACTGAAGCCTGTATGAGCACCTCTTGACGGATTTTTGAAGGAATCCATGCAAGATGCTCATTGGCCATAAAACACGTTCATCAAAATCAGGGAGGGTTTTATCTTGAATAAGGTCATGACATTGCACGATGCCGTTGCAAAGTACGTCGAAAACGGCGATACCCTTGCGATCGGCGGCTTCACCACCAACCGCAAGCCCTATGCTACGGTCTCCGAGATCCTGCGCCAGGGTCAGAAGGACTTCATCGTTTACGCCGGCCCCGGCGGCGGCGAAGTCGATATGCTCATCGGCGAGGGCCGTGTGGCGGCTTACATCAACTGCTACACCGCCAACTCTGGCTACACCAATGTTTCCCGTCGTTTCCGCGCGTTCATCGAGCAGGGCAAGCTCACGTATGAGGACTATTCTCAGGACGTTCTGATGCTCATGCTGCACGCCTCTTCTCTCGGCCTTCCGTTCCTGCCGGTGCGCCTGATGCAGGGCAGTGGCCTGATGAAGTTCTGGGGCATCAGCGAGGAAAAGCGCAAGACCATGCCTAAGATCGAGGATCTCAAGTGCGCCGAGATCGAGAACCCCATGGTCCCCGGTCAGAAGGTCGTCGCCGTTCCCGTTCCCAAGATCGACACCGCCATCATCCACGTTCAGCAGGCCTCTCCGGACGGCACCTGCATCATCTGCGGCGACGAGTTCCACGACATCGACATTGCGATCGCCGCCCGTAAGACCATCGTCACCTGCGAGGAGATCGTCTCCGACGAGTTCATCCGCCGCGACCCGACCAAGACCCGTATCTTCGGCGAGTGCGTGCAGGCGGTCGTCAAGGCTCCCTACGGCGCATGGCCCTCTCAGTGCTATGCCTACTATGACGACGACGATGCCGGCCTGAAGGAATACGACAAGGCTTCCAAGTATCAGGATGCCGAGGATGCCGTCAAGCAGCTCGAGAAGGCTGCTGCCAAGGCTGCCAAGGCACTCGAGAAGGCGCCCGAGGATGAGAAGCTCAAGCTCGCTGCCGAGAACGCACAGAAGGCCTTCGAGCTCGCCAAGAGCGGCGAGAAGGTGCCCGAGACCTTCAAGGATTACGTTGAAAAGTGGGTCTACAGCTGCGAAGATCAGGCCGCGCTGCTCGACAAGATCGGCGGTAGCCGTCTGATGCGCCTGAAGAACGAGCCGCACCTCGGCTATTCCACTACACACTAAGGTTTGGGAGGCTAAATAGAAATGTCTGATTATACGAAGTATACCAAGCAGGAAATGCAGGCTTATGCCATTGCTAAGAACATCAAGGAAAACCAGATCGTCATCGTCGGTACGGGCCTTCCGCTGATCGGTGCGTCCCTCGCCAAGCGTGCGGTCTGCCCCAGCTGCCACCCTATCGTCGAGTCGGGCCTGATGGACTGCGACCCCGTTGAGGTCCCCCGCTCCGTCGGTGATAACCGCTTCATGGCACACTGCGCCGTGCAGTGGCCCAACATCCGCTTCGTCGGCTTCGAGGCCAACGAGTGGCTGCACGACGAGGACCGTCTCGTCGCCTTCATCGGCGGCGCACAGATCGACCCGTACGGCAACGTGAACTCCACCTGCATTTTCGGCAAGGGCGATTACCTGCAGCCCACCACCCGTTTCACCGGCTCCGGCGGCGCGAACGGTATTGCCACCTACTGCAACACCATCATCATGATGCAGCACCAGAAGCGCCGCTTCATGGACCACGTCGACTACATCACCTCCTGCGGCTGGATGGACGGCCCCGGCGGCCGTGAGCGCGCGGGCCTGCCCGGCAACCGCGGTCCTCAGATGGTCGTCACCGACCTCGGCATCATGAAGTTTGATGAAGAGACCAAGCGTATGTACCTTGCTTACTACTATCCGTTCTCCTCTCCCGAGATGGTGCAGGAGAACACCGGCTTCGAGATCGACGTCTCCCGCGCTGAACTGATGGAGGGTCCCTCTCCGGAGATCATCCGCCTCATCCGTGAGGAGATCGACCCGGGTCAGGCGTTCATCAAGGTCCCCAAGGATAAGTAATTTGTTATTTTGATAAGAAGGAGAACATAATATGAGCGAATATTCCATGCCCTCTTATTTCCAGAGCATGCCGGTGATCGGTAAGGATCTGAGCGCATTCCACGAGGACAACGCCGCTGAGATCCAGGCGGTGGAGCAGGAGATCCACGAGATCCGCGAGGCTGCCCTCGAAGCCGGCAAGAGCACCGAGGCGCTCAACGAGTCCGGTCAGTGGACCGCGATGCAGCGCATCATGGAGCTCGTTGACGAAGGCACCTGGTGCCCCCTCAACAGCCTCTATAACCCCCAAGACAACAAGAACGGCAGCGTTGGCATCGTCAAGGGCCTCGGCCGTATCGATGGCAAGTGGGCCGTCATCATCGCGAGCGACAACAAGAAGCTCGCAGGCGCCTGGGTCCCCGGCCAGGCCGACAGCCTGCTGCGCGGCAGCGACACGGCCAAGCGCCTGCGCATCCCCCTCGTGTACGTGCTGAACTGCTCCGGCGTTAAGCTCGACGAGCAGGAGAAGGTGTACCCCAACCGCCGCGGCGGCGGTACGCCGTTCTATCGCAACAGCGAGCTCAACCAGATGGGCGTGCCCGTCATCGTCGGCATCTACGGCACGAACCCCGCCGGCGGCGGCTATCACTCCATCTCCCCGACCATCCTGATCGCGCATCAGGATGCCAACATGGCAGTCGGCGGCGCCGGTATCGTCGGCGGTATGAGCCCCAAGGGCCATGTCGACAAGGAGGCTGCTGAGGCGCTCATCAAGGCGCAGAAGAACCTCAAGAGCGATATCCCCGGCACTGTCGCCATCCACTATGGCGAGACCGGCTTCTTCCGCGAGGTCTACGCCGATGAAGAGGGCGTGCTCGCCGGTATCCGCAAGTACATCGACATGCTGCCCGCTTACGATCCCGAGTTCTTCCGCGTCGACGATCCCAAGGAGCCCCTGTTCGACGCCAACGACCTCTACAGCATCGTTCCGTTCAATCAGAAGCGCTCCTACGACATGGTCGAAGTTCTGGCGCGTCTTTTCGACGGCTCCGAGTTCATGGAGTACAAGCACGGCTACGGCCCCGAGATGATCACCGGCCTTGCCAAGATCGACGGTCTGCTCGTCGGCGTTGTCGCCAACTATCAGGGCATGCTGATGAACTACCCCGAGTACAAGATGGCGACTTACGGCCAGGCGATGGGCGTGGGCGGCAAGCTGTACCGTCAGGGCCTCATCAAGATGAACGAGTTTGTCACCCTCTGTGCGCGTGACCGCATCCCGATGCTGTGGGTCCAGGATACCACCGGTATCGACGTCGGCAACGACGCTGAGCGCGCTGAGCTCCTCGGCCTCGGCCAGAGCCTGATCTACTCCATCCAGTCCAGCAAGCTGCCGATGATGGAGATCACGCTCCGCAAGGGCACCGCCGCGGCGCACTACGTCCTCGGCGGCCCGCAGGGCAACGACAACAACGCCTTCTCCATCGGCACCGCTACCACCGAGATCTACGTCATGCACGGCGAGACCGCTGCGGCCGCCATGTATGCCCGCCGTCTCGTGAAGGAAGAGAAGGCCGGCGAGGATCTGCAGCCCACCATCGACAAGATGAACGCGCTGATCCAGGACTACGCCAAGAAGTCCAGCCCGAAGTTCTGCGCCAAGGCAGGCCTGACCGACGAGATCGTCGACATGAACGATATGCGTCCCTACATCCAGGCCTTCGCGAACGCCTGCTACCAGAACCCCGAGAGCATCTGCCCGGTCCATCAGATGCTGCTGCCGCGCGTCATCCGCGACTACGACGCGCTCAACGCGCAGTAAGCTAAGCGCATAAAACACGCTTTCGCGGCGCAGCCTGCGCGGCGGCAAGAACCGCGCAGGCTGCGATCATGAAAACGGAGAGAAATGATGAGCATTTATACCATGGGTATCGACGTCGGCTCCACCGCGTCGAAGTGTGTGATCTTAAAAGATGGCAGCGAGATCGTGGCAAAGTCCCTCGTCCCTGTCGGCACCGGCACGTCCGGCCCCTCCCGCGCGATCGCGCAGGTGCTGGAGAATGCGGGCATGACGCGCGAGCAGATGGACTTTGTCCTTGCCACGGGCTATGGCCGCAACAGTCTTGACGGCCTTGCCGATATGCAGATGAGCGAGCTTTCCTGCCATGCCAAAGGCGCGGCCTTTCTTTTTCCGAACGTCCGCACGGTCGTCGATATCGGCGGTCAGGACGTGAAGGTCATCGAGATCGAGAACGGCATGATGAAGAACTTTGTCATGAACGACAAGTGCGCGGCCGGTACCGGCCGCTTCCTCGATGTTATGGCCCGCGTGCTCGAGGTGAAGGTCGAAGACCTCGGCGACCTTGGCGACAAGTCGACCAAGGAGGTCGGCATCAGCTCGACCTGCACGGTCTTTGCCGAGAGCGAGGTCATCTCGCAGCTCGCCATGGGCACCGACAAGTGCGACATCATCCACGGCATCCACAAGTCCGTCGCGGGCCGCGTTTCCGGCCTCTGCCACCGCATCGGTGTGCGCGACGACGTGGTGATGACCGGCGGTGTCGCACAGAACCACGGCATCGTGAAAGCCCTTCAGGAGCAGCTCGGCCACGAGATCCACACCACGCCCCTCACGCAGTATAACGGTGCGCTCGGCGCCGCTCTGTTTGCCTACCAGAAGGCTTTGAAAAACAAATAATCCCCATCATTCGTTATCAAATTTTTCTATATCGCATTAGGAGGAATCAATCATGGCTAAACAAGTCAGTCCCGGCGTGCTTGCTCTGCGCAAGGTCGTCGATGACGTCTATGCCGACGCCCGTGAAGCGAAGAAGCAGGGTAAGCTGGTCGGTTGGTCCAGCTCCAAGTTCCCCTGTGAGCTTGCTGAGGCCTTTGACCTCAACGTGATGTATCCCGAGAACCAGGCTGCCGGTATTGCCGCCCAGCGCGACGGTGAGATCATGTGCCAGGCTGCCGAGGATCTTGGCTTCGACAACGATATCTGCGGTTACGCACGTATCTCCCTGGCTTATGCCGCCGGTAAGCGCGCCAGCCGCAAGTTCGACCCCGAAACGCTCGAGTTCATCATCGACCCGAACAGCGGCAAGCCCCTCAAGGACGAAAACGGCAAGGTCGTCATCGATCCTGAGACCGGCAAGCCCAAGAAGGACCCCAAGACGCAGGTCCCCTACACGGTTCTGGACGATATCCACGAGATCGAGGCTCTGCCCGAGACCACCGAGAAGGAGATCGCCTATAAGAACTTCCGCCGCGAGGCCATCAAGCCCTACAAGCAGATGCGCATCCCCCAGCCGGACTTCGTCCTGTGCTGCAACAACATCTGCAACTGCATGACCAAGTGGTACGAGAATATCGCCCGTATGTGCAACATCCCCCTCATCATGGTCGATATCCCCTACAACAACACCGTGGAAGTCAGCGATTCCGCTGTCAAGTACGTCCGCGCCCAGTTCGACAACGCCATCCATGAGCTCGAAAAGCTCACCGGCAAGAAGTTCGACGAGAAGAAGTTCGAGCTTGCCTGCAAGCACGCGAACCGCACCGCGCAGAACTGGCTGAAGGTCTGCGACTTCCTGCAGTACAAGCCCGCCCCGATGAGCGGCTTCGACCTCTTCAACCATATGGCCGACGTCGTCACCGCCCGCGGCAAGGAAGCTGCTGCCGACGCCTTCGAACTCCTGTCCAAGGACCTGCAGAAGAACATTGAGGAAGGCACCTCCACGCTGCCCTTCCCCGAGCAGTACCGCGTCATGTTCGAGGGCATCCCCTGCTGGCCGAAGCTCCCGAACCTGTTCAAGCCCCTCAAGGAGAATGGCATCAACGTCACCGCAGTTGTGTACGCGCCCGCGTTCGGCTTTGTTTACAACAACATGGACGAAATGGCCCGCGCTTACTACAAGGCTCCGAACTCCGTCTGCATCGAGCAGGGCGTTGCCTGGCGTGAAGGCATCTGCCGCGACAATAAGGTCGACGGCGTGCTCGTCCACTACAACCGCTCCTGCAAGCCCTGGTCCGGTTACATGGCTGAAATGCAGCGCCGCTTCACCGCTGACCTCGGCGTGCCCTGCGCCGGTTTCGACGGCGACCAGGCTGACCCGCGCAACTTCAACGAAGCGCAGTACGCGACCCGCGTGCAGGGTCTGGTCGAGGCTATGGAAGCCAACAAGAAAGACTAAGGAGGCGTGCAAAAATGAGTATCGAAGCTATTGTTAATGAATTTTCCGCTGTTGCCGCCAACCCCAAGGGCCAGCTCAAGGCCTATAAGGACGCAGGCAAAAAGTGCATCGGCGTGATGCCTTATTACGCCCCCGAAGAGCTGGTCTACGCTGCGGGCATGGTGCCCTTCGGCATGTGGGGCAGCAACAACAAGACCGAGCAGCGCTCCAAGGAATACTGCGCGACCTTCTATTGCACCATCGCCCAGCTCGACCTCGAGATGCTGCTCGACGGCACGATGGATATGCTGGACGGCGTCATCACCCCGACCATCTGCGACACGCTGCGCCCCATGAGCCAGAACATCCGCGTCGCCATGAGCGAGAAGCTGCCCTGCATCTTCCTCGCCCATCCTCAGAACCGCTTTGCCGACTGGGGCAAGCAGTTCTGCCTCGACCAGTACAACGACGTCAAGGCCGGTCTTGAAAAGATCGCCGGTCACGAGATCAAGAGCGAGGACATCGCTGCGGCCATCAAGGTCTACAACAAGTCCCGCGCTGCCCGCCGTGAGTTCGTGAAGCTCGCGAGCGAGCACTGCGACGTCATCGACCCGATCATGCGCTCGGCCGTCCTGAAGGCTGCCTGGTTCATGGATAAGGTCGAGTACACCGAGAAGCTCGAGGCCCTCAACGCCGAGCTCAAGGCGCTGCCTGAGGCCAAGTGGAACGGCGTCAAGGTCGTCACCTCCGGCATCATCTGTGACAACCCGACGCTGCTCAAGATCTTCAAGGACAACAACGTCGCCATCGCGGCGGACGATGTCGCCCATGAGTCCCGTGCCTTCCGTACCGACGCGAGCGAAGAGGGCGACCCGATGATGGCCCTCGTCGAGCAGTTCACCAACACCGACTACGACGTGCTGCTCTACGATCCGCAGTCCAGCAAGAACCGCCGCGGCGAGTTCGTGGCCAACATGGTCAAGGAATCCGGCGCGCAGGGCCTCGTGCTCTTCATGCAGCAGTTCTGCGACCCCGAGGAGATGGAGTTCCCATACCTCAAGAAGGCGCTCGATGCCGCCGGTATCCCCTTCATCAAGCTCGGTATCGACCAGCAGATGCGCGACTTCGGCCAGGCGGCGACCGCCATCCAGGCGTTTGCCGATGTGCTGTCCGTGCAGTAAGCAAGACCCTCTCTTTCCCTCCTGCCGCAAGACAGGAGGGAAAGGTCGTTAAGTCTACGCAAAAAAGTGCATAGGCGCTTGCATTTGATGTGAGTGCTTTGCTATAATCCAAACTTGAAAGGTAAAAGGAAGAAATGGAATACAGTAGCCTGTTCGTTACCCTGATGGGTATTGGCACGGTGTTCTTTGGCCTGATTTGCATCATTTTCCTCACCATGGCAATGGGTGCGATCCTCAAGGGCAAAGAGAAAGCACCGGCCGCCGCTGCCGCCGCTCCTGCTGCCGCCCCCGCACCGGCTCCCAAGCCGCAGGGCCTGCAGCCTGAGATCGTGGCCGCGATTACTGCCGCTCTCTCGGAAGAGGTCGGTATCTCGTCCCGCAGCATGAACATCGTCAACATTAAAAAAATCTAATTTTATTTTTAGGAGAGAACAAACATGATCAAGCAGTACAATGCCCCCGTTAACGGTACCACCTACGAAGTCACCGTCGAGTCCGCCGCCGGCGGCAGCCGTATGGCTTCCGCTCCTGTCTCCCGCGCTGCCGCGGCTCCCGTTGCCCGCGCTGCTGCTCCCGCTCCTGCCGCTGCTCCCGCGCCTGCCGCTGCTCCCGCTGCCGCTCCCAAGGCCGCCGCTCCCGCCGGTGCCGGCACTGTCACCAGCCCGATGCCCGGCACCATCCTCGATGTGAAGGTCGCTGCTGGTCAGGCTGTCAAGGAGGGCGACCTGCTCTTCATCCTCGAGGCTATGAAGATGGAGAACGAGATCTTCGCTCCCTGCGCGGGCACCGTTTCCTCCGTCGCAGTTGCCAAGGGCGCTGCTGTGAACCCCGGCGACGTTCTCTGCGTCATCGGCTAAGATACAGCAACCTCCCCGAATTAACTGTGAAAGGAAAAGAAACATAAATGGTTGCTATTATGAACTTCTTGCAGCAGACCGGCTTCTATATGTTTGGTCAGGACGGCAACTGGAAGTGCCTCATCATGATCGGCATCTCCTTTGTGCTGCTGTATCTGGCCATCGTAAAGGGCTTTGAGCCGCTGCTGCTGCTGCCCATCGCCTTCGGTATGCTGTGCACCAACCTTCCCGGCGCGGAGATGTTCCACGAGATCCTGTTTGCCGGCGGACACGTCCATTGGGACCTCTTCGGAGGTGCGCCCATCACGCAGGAATTCCTGACAGAAATGGCGGAGTCCGGCGTTGCTGAGGCGGTGCTTGCACCCTGGGCTGTCGGCAGCACCGTGAGCCTCGGCCTTCTGGACGTCCTCTACCTCGGCGTTAAGCTGGGCATCTACCCCTGCCTGATCTTCATGGGCGTCGGTACGATGACCGACTTCGGCCCCCTGATCGCGAACCCCAAGTCCCTGCTGCTCGGCGCTGCCGCCCAGCTCGGTATCTTCATGACCTATGTCGGCACCCAGTTCATGGGCTTCACCTATCAGCAGTCCGCCTCCATCGGTATCATCGGCGGCGCTGACGGCCCGACCGCGATCTTCGTCACCTCCCGTCTGGCTCCCGAACTGCTCGGCCCCATCGCCGTTGCCGCTTATTCCTACATGGCCCTCGTCCCGGTCATTCAGCCCCCCATCATGAAGGCCCTGACCACCAAGGAAGAGCGCCGCATTGTCATGCGCCCGCTGCGTCAGGTCAGCAAGCGCGAGAAGATCATCTTCCCCATCATGATCACCGTGTTCGTGGCGCTGCTCGTTCCCTCTGCCGCTCCTCTGATCGCGTGCCTGATGCTCGGTAACCTCTTCAAGGAGTCCGGCGTTGTGGATCGTCTGCAGAAGACCGCCGGTAACGAGCTGATGAACATCGTCACCATCTTCCTTGGCTTCACCGTCGGTGCTACTGCCACCGCCACCACCTTCCTTTCCGTTCAGACCCTTGAGATCATGGCAATGGGTATCGTCGCGTTCGGTTTCGGCACCGCGGGCGGCGTGCTGCTGGCCAAGCTCATGAACCTGTTCCTGAAGGAAAAGATCAACCCGCTGATCGGTTCCGCCGGCGTTTCCGCCGTTCCTATGGCCGCACGTGTTTCCCAGGTCGTCGGTCAGAAGGAGAACCCCGCGAACTTCCTGCTCATGCACGCCATGGGCCCGAACGTCGCCGGTGTTATCGGTTCCGCCATCGCCGCAGGCGTCCTGATGTCTCTGTTCGGCTAATTTTCAGCGATTTGAAAAGAGCACCCGCAAGGGTGCTCTTTCTTTGCGCCCGCAGGGCACATTGGATGTCCGCGCAGTGCGGAGGAGTTGCAGCCCTAGACGCTGCTGCCAAGCCAAAAGGGGCTGTTCTCTTTCGCGAAAGAGAACAGCCCCTTTTACCCGTGCAGCCCGCAGGGCTGCTTCCTCCCGGTACGGTGTGAAAAACAGAGAAAAGGGACCACCTTTCGGTGGTCCCTTTTATAATTGGAGTTACGACCACAGTGCCTGCATCGCGAGGATGGCCAACGCACCGGCGGCGAGGAAAACGCCGCCGATCAGAAGACCTGCCTTCAACGCGCCGCCGATAGCGGCGTTGCGCTCCTCGCGGCTCAGTTCGCCGCTCGTGTCCCACGGACGGTCATTCTCAGCAGGAGCGTCCGGCTCGCGGAAGTCCGCGCGGTCGCGGCGCTTGTGGATGCGGGGGACGAGCAGCGGCTGTGGCTCGATGCCGCTCATGTCGGCGATCGTGCGGCCGTCATCATCCTCGTAAATGCGCTCTTTTTTTCTCATTTATCGTAGAGGTGGCAGCACACAAAGTGGCCGGGCTCGATCTCGCGCTGGACGGGAGCCTCCTCTTCGCAGCATTTCATGCAGTTCGCGCAGCGGGTGTGGAACTTGCAACCCTTGGGCGGGTTGGCAGGGGAGGGGATGGAGCCCTCGAGCACGATGCGGTTCATCTTCACCTTCGGGTCGGGGATGGGGATGGCGGAGAAGAGCGCCTTCGTGTAGGGATGGAGCGGATTGCGGAAGATATCTGCCTTAGCGCCGTATTCGACAAGGTTGCCGAGGTACATGACGCCGACGGTGTCGGAGATGTGCTCAACAACGGAAAGGTCGTGGCTGATGAAGAGGTAGGTCAGCTTGTACTGATCCTGCAGCTCGTTCAGCAGGTTGATGATCTGTGCCTGAATGGACACGTCCAGCGCAGAGACCGGCTCATCGCAGACGATGAACTCAGGGTTGAGCGCGAGTGCACGTGCAATGCAGATACGCTGGCGCTGGCCGCCGGAGAACTCATGCGGGTAACGGTCCTTGTGGAAGGGCTGAAGGCCGCAGTTATCCATGACCTGATCGATGTAATCGTTGAATTCGTCCTTCGGCACGAGGTTGTGCTCACGCACGGCCTCGCCGATGATCTCGCCGACCGGCATACGCGGGGAGAGCGAGGAGAACGGGTCCTGGAAGATGATCTGCATCTTCGTGCGCAGGGCGCGCATCTCCTTCGGGGAGAGGTCGTAGACCTCCTGACCGTTGAAGAGGACCTGACCGGCGGTCTTAGAGTCGTACAGGCGGAGGATGGTGCGGCCCGTGGTGGTCTTACCGCAGCCGGACTCACCGACGAGACCCATCGTCGTGCCGCGCTTCAAGTTGAAGGTGACACCGTCGACAGCCTTGACATAGCCGACCGTGTGGGCGATCATACCGCTCTTGATAGGGAAGTATTTCTTCAGGTGATTGACCTGAAGAATGTACTGCGGGTCATATTCCACGGGGGTGAAATTGGGGTCCTGGAACGGATTGTCCTTATGCTCAGCCATCTTTATTCACCCTCCTTTCCGTTTTCCTTGCCTTCGGCCAGCTCTTCCTCTACGATCTCCTCGAGTTCGGGACGTTTGCCGTCGTAATAGCGGTAGCAACTGACCTTGTGTGTCGGGGAGAGGGATATCTCATGCGGATACTCGCCCTCACAGCCGTTCACGCACATTTCGCAGCGATCCTTGAAGTAGCAGTAGTTCGGCATATTGATGGGGTTGGGGACCTTGCCGGGGATGGAATAGAGCTTGTCGACCTGCCTGCCGACGACCGGCTTGGAGGCCATCAGGCCGATGGTGTAGGGGTGCGCGGGGTGAGCGAAGATATCTTCCGCCGTGCCCTGCTCGACGATGCGGCCGGCATACATGACGACCACGTAGTCCGCCATCTCGGCGATGACGCCGAGGTCATGCGTGATGAACATGATAGAGGAGTTGATGCGATCCTTCAGGTTGCGCAGCAGGTCGAGGATCTGGGCCTGAATGGTCACGTCGAGCGCCGTGGTGGGCTCGTCGGCGATGATGAGCTTGGGGCTGCACGCGAGCGCCATGGCGATCATCACGCGCTGACGCATACCGCCGGAGAGTTCGTGCGGGAACATCTTGTAAACGCCCTCGCTGTTGGCGATGCCGACCATTTCGAGCAGTTTGATGGTGCGCTCTTTGATCGGCTCTTTGTCGTGGCCTTCTTCGTTGTGCAGGGCGATGACCTCATCGACCTGGTCACCGATGCGGAAGACGGGGTTCAGCGCGGTCATCGGCTCCTGGAAGATCATGGAGATGAAGTTGCCGCGCAGGTGCTGCATCACGGTGTCGGGCGCCTTCGTCACATCGTAGGCCTTATCGCCGAGGTTCAGGCGGATCTCGCCTTCGACGACCTGACCCTGCGGGCGCTGCAAAAGCTGCATGATCGAAAGGCTCGTCACGGACTTGCCGCAGCCGGACTCACCCACGACGCCCACCGTCTTGCCGATGGGGATGTTGAAGGAGATGCCGTCCACGGAGTGCACCGTGCCGACGTCGGTGAAGAAATAGGTGTGCAGGTTGTCGATCTCAAGGACATTGGCGCTGTTCTTCATCTGCGTCAGATACTCGCTCTCGGGCACATTCTTGCGCTTGTGCTGCTTTTCGAGCGCATTGGTGATCTTGCGGTTCTCTTTGGAGATACGGCGCGATTCCTTTGCGGAAAGATAGCCGTCATTGTTCTTTTTAGCCATTTCTGATGCCCTCCTTCCTTTAGCGCTTCATCTTCGGGTCGAACGCATCGCGCAGACCGTCGCCGACGAGGTTGAAGGCGAGAACGGTGAGCAGGAGCAGCAGGCCCGCGGGGATCCAGATGAACCAGTAAGTCGTCAGCACGTGGGTGTTGTTGACGTCGTTGATGATATTGCCCCAGGAAGCGAACGGGAACTTGACGCCGAGACCGAGGAAGCTGAGCGTGGCCTCCGTGATGATGACGGAGCCGAGACCCATCGTGCAGTTGACGATCAGCTGAGGGATGACGTTGGGGATCAGGTGCTTGAAGATGCGGCTCTTGACGCTGATGCCGCAGGCCTCGGTGGCGGTCATGAACTCCTGCTCGCGCAGGGAGAGGATCTGGCCGCGGACGAGACGGGCGATGCCCGCCCAGCCGAGGATACCGAGAATGAGCATCAAATATATGAGTCGTCTGCCGGGCTCCACGCGCTGCTGGTCCATGGCTGCGCCGAGGATCAGGATGATGGGCATGGAGGGAATGCAGTAGAAGATATCGACAAGACGCATGATGAGGTTATCGATCCAGCCACCGAAGTAACCGGCAACGCCGCCGAGGATAACGCCGAGCACGGTCTCGATGATGATGACGATAAAGCCGATCATCAGGGACACGCGGCCGCCGTACATCAGGCGCGTGAGCATATCCATGCCGTACTTATCCGTACCGAGCCAGTGCTTGGCGCAGGGGGAACGGTAGGTGTCGTACTGGCGGGAGGACTGCTGCTGGCGGATGATCCAGTTGGCGTGGTTCTGGCTGCGCTCGATGGTGTATTCCGCCGTGGCGCTGGAGGCGGTGTTGTCCTCTTCGGGCAGGCCGTCGTCCATGGCGCCGATACCGGCCTCTTCGCCTTCGAGAGCGGCGTCGGCCTCGTCGTCAAGGATCAGGGACTCGTCGGTGTAGGTGAACTTGGTCTCGCCGGCATCGATGGTGTCGATGAGCTTTTCCTTAAAGTCGCGGGAGAGGAAGACGTCAGGCATGATGGCCTGCACGATGTAGCGGCTGATGTAGGCAACTTCCTTGTCGCCCTGCAGCACGCCGCCGTTTTCGTCGATGGTGTACTCAAGGCCATCGACCGTGAAGGTCTTGACCGCGGGAGCGTCAGGCTCGACGGGCTCTGCGGTGTCGATAGGTGCATCGTCGGTCGCGCCGGTGGCCTCGGAAGCACCGGCAGTCTCCTGCGCGGCCTCATCCTCGACCTGCTGCTCGAGCGCGGCGTGGGACTTGAGCGCGGCATAGACGAACTCAAAACTCAGCGCCTGCCCCTCGGTCGAGGAGCTGACAACATCCTTGTAGGCGATGCCGACGATCTTACCACCGGAAGAAACGGAGTAGAAATCCGTGCCCTCTGGCGTGAGGGTGTAGTTGTTGCCGCCATAGGAGAAGGTCTCATTGTTCTTCTGGATGGCGAGCATGGTCTGTGCCTGCACGGGAGAGCCGAACAGGGAGGGATCCTTGGCCATGTAACGGAAATCGCTGTTTTCCGTCACGACGGCGAACTCTTTGTTGATCTGGTCCTCACGGTAGAAGAACTCGTCCTCGCCGTAGGGGGAGAGGAGGCCGCCGATAAAGGAGAAGACGAACATGAAGACGAGGATGCTCAGACCCACGACCGCAAGGCGGTTGCGGAAGAAGCGCTTGGCGACCAGTGCGCCGGGGGACAGGACCTTGACGCGGCGGTCATCGTTGAGGGAATAATGCTCGCCGCTGCCGGAGGGGGTATTGTCCTGCTTGGCGTACTTGTCCTGATTGTCTTCCGTCGCGCGCTTGGCGGCGTTCTCCGCCATACCGGAAGCGTGGAACGGCTTGCGGTTATCCTGCTCTTTATTGTAATCAAAAACGCTCATGATCTTCCCCCTTTCTTAAGCGATGCGCACGCGCGGGTCGACCACGGCGTACAGAATGTCGGAGATGAGGTTGCCGAGCAGCGTCAGCACCGACAGGAACACAAGGTAGAACATGGAGAACGGGATATCGCCGCCGACCATCGCCTGATAAGAGGTGTAGCCGATGCCAGGGATGGCGAAGATGGTCTCCGTGATCAGCGCGCCGGAGAAAAGACCCGGCAGGCTGCCGCCGATGATCGTGACCAGCGGAATGAGGGTGTTGCGGAAGGCATGGTGATAGATGACTTTCTTTTCGGAAAGGCCCTTGGCGCGCGCGGTACGGATGTAGTCCGCGTTGAGCACTTCGAGCATATTGGTGCGGGTGTAGCGCATGAGAGAACCCGTGCTGATGACGACCAGCGTGATGATCGGCAGCACAAGATGGTTCGCCTTATCCATGACCTGTCCCCAGCTGCTGAGCTGATTGTAGTTGCGGCTGACCAGACCGAAGAGGTCGAACCAGCCGAGCTTGACGGAGAAGACGAGCTTCAGAAGAGAGGCGAAGAAGAAGGTCGGCAGAGAGATACCGGCCAGCGCGATAACAGAGATCGTGTAGTCGGTTCTGCTGTACTGCTTGGTCGCGGCGATGACGCCGAGGGGAACTGCGATGAGGATCTCGAGGATGAAGGCGATGCCGCCCATCACGAAGGAGAGCCAGATGCAGTCGTTGAACTTTTCAAGCACCGGCACGGTGTAGAACCAGCTGTCGCCGAAATCACCGCGGATGGCGGTACCGAGCCAGGAGAAATAACCGGGAATGACGCTCTTGTCCATGTTGTACATGGCATTGAGCTGTGCCATCCAGTCGTCGAAGCTCTTCGAGCCCGGCTGCATGGACTTCTGTCGTGCCATATTCTCAATGAAGGAAGTAGGCAGGCAGCGCATCAGTGCGTAGATAATGAATCCCACAAAGAAGAGGATCACGATGGAAATCAAGATTCGTTTTACTATGTATTTTCGCAAGCAAATTACCTCCGTTCTGATGTGCTGCTCTCGGTTACTATCTCTCATTTGGTCCTGCTGCACATCAAGCGGCGCTCCTTTTCAGAAAGAAGCGCTCCTTGCCGCGCAGTCGGGGCAGCCCGACGGCCGGTGAAGACCGCCGGGCTGCTCGAATTTAGATCAGAGATCCGGCAAAATGCGATTGGAAATCAGTTGAGCTCGATCTTCTCGATCTCGGCATACCACTTGTAGAAGGTGGTGATGTCGGGAGTGACAGTGCTCATGTTGACGCGCTCGGTGGAGAAGATGATCGCGTTCTGGCGCTGATAGACGGGGACCTCAACAGCCCAGTCGACAACGATGTCGAGGCAGGCCTTGTACATGGTCTTACGATAGCTCTGGTCGAGGGACTCACGAGCGGTGAGGATCATGCTGTCGAGGTCAGCATCAGCGATGCAGTACATCTTGTTGGAACCACCCTGAGCAGGGCCGCCGTACGGGTTCTTGCCAACGCCGGGGTCAGTCGTGTGGTCGGCAACGTCGGAGTAGTAGATCTGGTACATATCCGGGTCAACGGTGGCGCTCCAAGCGGCGCACCACATATCGACCTGGCGGGCGTCAATGCCGTCCCACAGGCCGGAGGAGTCGCTCAGGTCGGTGACGATGAGGTTCATGCCGATCGTGGCGAGGGCCTTGGAGGCCTCGGAGATCATCATGAAGGAGGGGTGGTCACCGGAACCGTCAGCGGGGATCTGGACCTCGTACTCAAGCTTGGCGCCGGCAGGAGCCGCGGTCAGCTTGCCATCCTCGACCGTGTAGCCGGCAGCCTCGAAGTAGCCGAGGGCAGCCTGCAGAGCGGCGTCGTAGCGCTGCTCAGCGGTCATGTCGGAGGTGTAGATGTCGTTGCCATTCACGTCAACGGAGAAGGCGACCTTGTAGCCGTCGTCCGTGGGCTGGGGAGCGGCCCAGGAGGTGTTGGAGATGGGGTAGTTGATGACGCTTGCACGCTCGCCATAGTAGGACTCGATGGCGACGTTGCGGTAAACAGCGAAGACGGTGGCGAAGGCCTTGCGCAGGTCCTTGGAAGCCTCGCTGCCCGGCTCGCCGCCGACGTTCACGCAGGCAGAGCTGATGCCGAGGTAGCCGTAGCCGAGGTTATCGACGGTGTTGGTCGTGATCTTATCGCCGTCCAGCACGCCGCCGTTGGCCTTCTCGATGGCCTCGACCGTGTCGTTGGAGAAGGAGGGGTCAGCAATATCGATGGTGCCGGTGATGACGCCGTTGAGCTTGTCGTCATCGCTCATGCACTGCTGGAAGTTGAGGTACTTGGTCTTGGGAGCGCCAAGGAAGTAGCTGTCGTTGGCCTCGAAGTAGACAACGCCATCCTCATACTTGATGTACTTGTAGGGGCCGGCGCCCATGGGGCTGGTGGTCTTGGCACGCACGGAGCTCAGATCGCCCTTGGGGAAGCCGAACTGGTTGTTGTCATAGTCATAGAGGGAGGGATCGCCATAGTAGTGCATCGGAGCGATGGTCACGCCGAGCTGATAGATGGCGGTCGCGTCGACCTTGTCGAGGGTGACGGTCATGCTGTAGTCGCCGGTCTTCTTGATACCGGAGATGTTGGCAGCGGAGTCACCGGTCTTGACGCCGATGGTGGGATAGTCATTGTAGACGTCCTCATCCATCAGATCGACCAGCTTTTCGGAGTTGCCGACTTCCTTTTCCATAGCGGAGAAGGACCAGCCGTACTGTTCGCCGATCTCGAGAGCGAGATCCTCAACGGTCTTGGCCTCGCCGGAGAAGCCCCAAGCGGCGCCAGCGGCAGCGACATCGCCCTCATCGGCGGCGCCGGCCTCAACGCAGGCGTCAACAATGCCCTGGGTGAAGGGAACAAGACCCTTGTCGAAGTTGTCCCAGAACTTGGTCTGCTGCTCTTCGGTCCAGTAGGTGAAGTCAGCGTTGTCACGGCCGGCCGCGGCGATCGCCTTGGCGAGCGTGGTCATACCGCTGCGGTAAGCAGCCATGCCCTGAATGGGGACAGCGTACAGCGTGGAGTTACCATCGTAGGTGGGGTCGCAGAGGACGTACATGGAGAAGATGACGTCGTCGATGGTGACCTTCTCACCGTCAGCGAAGACGATATCGTCACGCATGGTGAAGTTGTAGTCGACAGTGCCGTCGGCATTCTCGACGATCTCGCAGTCGGCAGGACCATAATAGGTATAGTCGGTGCCGTTGTAGGCGTGCGTTTCGCCCTCGATGCCGTTCATGATGATCTGGCCCTGACGGTCGCTGTTGAGCAGGCCAAGGGAGGTCATGATCCAGACATCCTGGTCATACTCACTTTCAGAGAAGAAGGGGGAGAACTTTTCGTTGAACGGGGCATAGCCGACGACCAACGGCGTGGTGGCGTCCTTCGTCTGGTCGTCCGTCTTCTTGTCGCCGCAGCCGGCAAGAAGGCCGAGGCACATGACCAGAGAAAGGATCAGTGCAAGTGTTCTTTTCATTGAATCTACTCCTTTTTAATTTTTTGCCAAAACGGGCATGAGCCCGTGCAGCACAACACAACGCCCGCGCGAATACGCGCGGAAAAGGGCGTACGCCCTTTATGGACACCTGTACATAGAAAAAAGAT
>OIXV01000530.1_pt1 | contig 36465 bp, 28 predicted proteins | sample 1587771 | NCBI WGS metagenome assembly OIXV01 (sample SAMEA3888893, study PRJEB22519) | human gut metagenome | biome: human gut; feature: human-associated habitat; material: faeces | place: Denmark | collected 2010
CGTTTGTCAACAAATAATTTGAAAAAAATATTATTTTATATAAAATAAAAAGTTTATACGTGTGAAAAGAATTAAAAATTCAGATAATATTTCCGCGTATAATGTGGTATGATGAAACTATAAAGAATATGGCTTTTCAACGTGATAAAGTGCTGGGAAGCTGTATGACAGAAGATGAGGAGGAAGCAAAGATGTTAAATGCAATTCTTGATGAATTGAAACTGAATGCCCTTGTGATCACAGATCCGTATAACATGCGACATGTAAGCGGTTTTCGCGGCGGCGAGGGCGCTTTATATATTTCAGCAGCCCAGAAGGTGCTGATCACAGATTCCCGTTATACGGAGCAGGCCGGTAAAGAGAGCGATTTCACAGTAATCGAAGAGTGCCGTGGGCATAACCGTCAGACGATCCTGAAGGAGTGTATGGAGAAGGAGAATGTAAATGGCGATTTCCATATGGGATATGAGGATCAGTCCATGCTTTGCTGTGATTTTGATAAGCTCAGAAAGGAACTGCCGGTTCAGACATGGACACCTCTTGGCAGCAGAATCGATGATCTTCGCCAGATTAAGACTGAGGAAGAACTGGAGTACCTGGCAAGAGCTGAAGAAATCGGGGACAAAGCATTTGCAGAATTTTTGAAAATCGTGAAACCAGGAATGACAGAGCTGGAAGCTGCGGCAGAGCTGGAATATCTGATGAAAAAAGAGGGAGCAGAGGATTTAAGCTTTAACACGATCATCGCTTCCGGTCTGAATTCTTCCATGCCTCATGCAATCCCAGGATATAAGAAGCTGGAGGAAGGGGATTTTGTTACCTGTGATTTTGGCTGTAAATACAAGGGATACTGCTCCGATATGACACGTACCTTTGTTCTCGGAAAAGCAAGCGATAAACAGAAAGAAATTTACAATGTTGTATTAAAAGCACAGCTGGCCGGTCTTGCAGCAGTAAAGGCTGGTGTAAGCGGAGCGAGTGTGGATAAGGTTGCGAGAGATATTATTACAGAGGCTGGTTACGGTGACTGTTTTGGCCACGGACTTGGTCACAGTGTAGGTCTTTTCATCCATGAAAGTCCGCGCCTGTCTCCCTCTGACGATACCATTCTGAAAGCCAATATGATCGAGACTGTTGAGCCGGGTATTTATGTACCTGGTTTCGGAGGGGTTCGTATTGAGGATATGGTAGTGGTAACGGAGGATGGCTGCCGCAATCTGGCACATTCTCCTAAGGAACTGATTGAGGTTCCCGTTGAGAAATAAAGAGCTGATATATATAGTGAATAGATAGTGATGTCGCCGACAGGCGAAATGTCTGTTTTGTGAAAGAAAATTATCTGCCCGGGCGGCATCTGAGTTTCTTTTATGATTAAAATGTTAATATTGTTATTAAAATATGGAAAGGAATAAGAAAATGCTGAAACAATTATCAATTTTTGCGGAAAATATCAAAGGGAAAATGCAGAAGGTGACTGGAATCCTCCTGGAGGAGGATATTAATATCCTTGGTTCTGTTACCAATGACAGTGCTGAATATGGAATTATACGTATGGTTGTTTCCAAACCTGAGCAGGCGTTAGAAGCGCTGACAAAGGCTGGTTTTATCTGTAAGCTTAGTGATGTTCTTGGAATCGAGGTAAAGGATGAGGTTGGTAATCTGAACAAACTGCTTCTCAGTCTCCAGGAGAGCAACATCAATATTGATTATCTGTATCTGTCTTTCAACCGTGCTACCGGACTTCCGATCATGGTTCTCCACGTACCGGATATCAGTGAGGTGGAGGCATGTCTGAGAAATAAGGGATTTAATTCCATTTCTGAGGTTCATTGAGCACTTCTGACAGAAACAGAATCTGAAATCCTGCATAGAACTCTGAATAGTTGGAAAAACTACCGTTATCAATCTTTAGGAGGTAAGGAAATGTTACGGTATTTGCCTATTCGGAAGATTCACGCAAGACAAATTCTGGATTCCAGAGGCAATCCTACTGTGGAGGTAGAAGTGACAGTTGGAGAAGGCGTTATTGGAATCAATGGATATACAGGCCGTGCAGCAGTTCCATCCGGCGCGTCCACAGGAAAATTCGAAGCATTGGAGCTAAGAGACGGCGATAAAGGAAATTATAAAGGCCTTAGTGTACAAAAAGCAGTGGATAATGTAAACACGAAAATCGCGGAGGCAATTCTGGGAGAAAATGCATTGGATCAGACCTATATTGATTCTCTTCTGATCCAGACAGATGGTACGGACAATAAAAGCAATCTCGGGGCAAATGCCACTCTGGGTGTTTCTATGGCGGTGGCGAGGGCAGCCGCTATGGCACTTCGGATTCCGCTTTATCAGTATATCGGAGGCTGTCATGCGAACAGGATGCCAGTACCAATGATGAATATTTTAAATGGCGGGCGGCATGCGGACAATACAGTGGATCTTCAGGAGTTTATGATCATGCCAGTTGGGGCTTCCTGTTTTTCAGAGGGAATCCGCATGTGTGTGGAGATTTATCAGTCACTGAGGATTCTTTTAAAAAAGAAAAATCTGTCTACAGCAGTGGGCGATGAGGGTGGCTTTGCACCGGATCTGAAGGATTCCAGGGAGATTCTGGAATTGATCATTGAGGCTGTGAAGAACGCCGGATATGAGCCGGGAAAAGATATTGGCATTGCCATTGATGCGGCAGCCAGTGAATTATATGACGGAGAAAAAGACGGTTACTATTTTCCAGGGGAGAGTAAGATGACTGGAAAAGAAGTGATCCGGGATTCCAATGAAATGATCCGTTATTACGAAAATCTGTTAGATGAATTTCCTGTTGTTTCCATTGAGGACGGACTGCAGGAGGATGACTGGGAGGGCTGGAAGGCTATGACGGAGCGGATTGGAAGCCGTGTACAGCTGGTTGGGGATGACCTTTTTGTGACAAACATCAAACGGCTGTCCTGTGGAATCAAGCTCGGAACAGCAAATGCAATCCTGATCAAGGTAAATCAGATTGGAACCCTGACAGAGTCTCTGGAGGCAGTAGAACTGGCTGCACGGGCGGGTTATCGCTCTGTTATTTCCCACCGCTCCGGTGAAACAGAGGATTCCTTTATTGCAGATCTGGCAGTGGCAACTGGTGCAGGGCAGATCAAGACCGGTGCACCATGCCGTTCGGATAGAAATGCCAAGTATAATCAGCTTCTGAGAATCCATGAGCAGCTTGGCAGGCTGTCGGTGTATGAGAATCCGTTTGTTTCTGCGCATCGCGAAGCGTGTTACTGGTCAGGTCATGAACATTAACATCCGTTTGTCTGACCATGAAAAAACGATAGTGTAATTTGTCCAAATTCAAGATAAAAAAGAGTTGAAATCAAATGCTGGCTATGGTACAATATCTCCTAGTTGATTAGGAGGTGTAACCACGTGCAGATTTTAAGAACGATTTTAACAATTCTTTTTGTTATAGATTGTATTGCCCTTACCGTAGTAGTCCTTATGCAGGAAGGTAAGTCACAGGGTCTTGGTGCGATCGCCGGAGCTGCAGACACATACTGGGGTAAGAACAAAGGACGTTCCATGGAGGGCGGTCTTGTTAAGGCAACTACAGTTATGGGAGTTTTGTTCTTTGTACTGGCAGTTGTATTGAACCTGAATTTCTAAGAATAAACTGGGAAACACTCTTGTTGATCTGATCGCAAGAGTGTTTTTTATGTAAGCGGAAAATCCTGCTTTGCAGGATTCTTTCCTGATAATAGGAAATTATGGAAAGATGGTAGGAAAGTTTCGTGATAATTACAGTCTGTGCGTGCGATTTTAATAGAGCAGCTTGCGTGTGCAGGTATTAAGAAGGAGACAAATTGAGTAAAGACAGAGAATTTGACAAACGAAAAAAATTTATGATGGAGCTTCTTGGTGATCCAGTGTACCAGCCTATGCGCTTCCGGGAAATTGCAGGTCTTCTGCGCCTTTCAAAGGACGAGAAGAAGGATCTGTACCGTGTTCTGGATGATCTGGTAGCAGAGGGAAAGGCTGACCTGGATTCCAAGGGACGTTATTCCAAAGTAACTGGAAGAAAGCGCGGGAAAGAGAAGCAGCGTGGAAAAAGAGAAGAACGTGACGAGAAGTTTTCGGGTAAACGTTCCGGGAAATATGTAGAAGAAGGCTCCGAGAGACGTACCGGGAAGAAAGATGAGAAGCATTCCGATAAGAAATATAATGATAAGCAGGCTGGAAAGTATGATCACCGCAAGTCCGACGATCATTACAGCAGGGGAAAAGATAAGTACGACGATAGGAAACACGGCAGACGCTGCGAGGATGATGACCCGGAATTCCGCCTTGCCCGTCTGGAGAACGAATATCCGGACAGTCCATCTGTGGAAGGCACCTTTATCGGTCATCCCAAGGGCTTTGGATTCGTGGAAATCGAGGGGGAAGACAACGACGTATTTATTCCGGAAGATTGTACCGGAACGGCTATGCACCAGGATAAGGTTCGTGTTATAATCACAAAAGAGCCGCAGGAAGGCAAACGCCGCGAGGGAATTGTAGTAAAAGTTCTGGAAAGAGGTATGACCCAGATCGTGGGAACCTACGAGAACAGCCGTGACTTTGGTTTTGTGGTAAGCGACAATCCTAAATTTTCCAGGGATGTATTTATTCCGAGAAAAGATTCCCAGGGAATTAAGGACGGGGATAAGGTAGTGGTGGAAATCACCAGCTACGGAAGCAAGAACCGCAATCCGGAAGGTAAGATCGTAGAGAATCTGGGAAGCTGCCGTGCACCTGGAACAGATATCCTTGCCATTGTAAAAAGCTTTGGCATTCCAAGCGAATTTCCGGATAAAGTAATCCGTCAGGCTGACCGTGTGCCGGATCATGTTCTGGATGCTGACAGGGATGGCCGACTGGATCTTCGCCATCTTCAGACCGTCACCATCGACGGAGAAGACGCCAAGGATCTGGATGATGCAGTTACTTTGACAAAGGAGAATGGCATCTATCATCTTGGTGTTCACATTGCAGATGTAAGCAATTATGTACAGGGAGGAAGTGCCCTTGACCGTGAGGCGTTGAAGCGGGGAACCAGTGTATATCTGGCAGACCGTGTAATTCCCATGCTCCCGGTACGGCTTTCCAACGGAATCTGTTCTCTGAACCAGGGGCAGGATCGTCTTACTTTAAGCTGTCTTATGGATATTGATAAAAAAGGAAATATGATTTCCCATAAGATTGCAGAGACTGTGATCTGTGTAGATGAGAGAATGAATTATACAGATGTGAAAAACATTCTGGAGGATACTGACGAAGAGGCAAAGAAACGCTATGAAAAACTTGTTCCCATGTTTTTCCTGATGAAAGAGCTTTCTGAAATCCTTCGTGGAAACCGCCATCACAGAGGCTCCATTGATTTTGATTTTCCGGAGAGCAAGATTATCTTAAATGCAGCAGGAAGAGCCATTGACATTAAGCCATATGAGGCAAATGTGGCAACAAGGATTATAGAGGATTTCATGCTTATGGCAAATGAGACTGTGGCAGAGGAGTGCTGCAGGGATGATATGCCGTTTGTTTATCGTACCCATGAGACACCGGATCCCGAGAAAGTGGAGAGCCTTCTCACACTTCTTCATAATCAGGGAGTGCCGGTGCAGAAGCATGGACAGGAGATTACCCCGAAGGAGATCCAGACTATTCTGGAGAGCATTGAGGGACTTCCAAACGAGCCACAGATCAGCCGCCTTACTCTTCGAACCATGAAACAGGCGAAGTATACTACAGAATGCAGCGGCCATTTTGGACTTGCAGCGAAATATTACTGCCATTTTACTTCTCCAATCCGTCGTTATCCGGATCTTCAGATTCACAGGATCATTAAGGATAAGCTTCGGGGACGTCTGGAAAGAGAGGGAAAAACAGAGCATTATAAAGAGATTCTGGAAGATGTGGCACGCCAGTCCAGTGTGTGTGAGCGCCGGGCGGACGAAGCAGAGAGAGAATCTGACAAGCTGAAAAAAGCAGAATATATGTCTTACCATATTGGGGAAGAATTTGAAGGAATCATTTCCGGTGTTACTGGCTGGGGCTTCTATGTGGAACTTCCAAATACGGTAGAGGGACTGGTTCATGTAAATACACTGAGGGATGATTACTACACCTTTGATCAGGATGCTTACGAGTTGATCGGCGATGTGACACACAAGGTGTTTGCACTGGGACAGAAGGTGCGTGTGAGAGTTGCGGACGCAGATACCATGCTGAAGACTGTGGATTTTGTTCTGGCAGAGGAGCAAGAGTGGTAATTAGAAGTTACTGTTCATTCTGCGATCAAAAACACGCTTTGCGATGCATAGAAACTACGCTCTAGAACAGCAACCCTTTGTTTTGAGCGCCCGCCTGCAGGCGGAAATCCATATAGGGAGGAACTTATGGCAAAGAAACCAGGAATCAAACTGATTGCAAATAATAAAAAGGCATTTCACGATTATTTTATAGAAGACACGTATGAGGCAGGAATTGCCCTGGCAGGAACAGAAGTAAAATCCCTGCGTATGGGAAAATGCAGCGTCAAGGAATCTTTTGTGCGGATTCAGAATGGGGAGGTTTACATCTATGGGATGAACATCAGTCCCTACGAAAAAGGCAATATTTTCAATAAAGATCCCCTTCGTATCCGTAAACTTCTCCTTCACCGCAGTGAGATCAACAAGATGGAAGCCAAACTGAAAGAAAAAGGCCTTACCCTTGTGCCGATCAAGGTCTATTTCAAGAACAGCCTTGTGAAGGTGGAAATTGGCATGGCAAGAGGTAAGAAACTGTATGACAAACGTCAGGATATTGCAAAGAAAGATCAGAGACGAGAAGCAGAGCGTGATTTCAAGGTGAAGAATTTATATTAAAAACAATGGGAGCTGGGAATTTTTATGATGAAAAATTCCCGGCTTTCGTAAATTTCTGTTGAACATTTATAGGGAATCAGCTGTGAAGATGCAACATATAAAAAGTCAGACAGGTCAATATGGTATTTATTTAATATTCGCTGCACAGGCAGCATGAAAACAGTAAAAAGAGGTTGGCTATGGAAGAGAAAATAAAAGAGAAAACACAGGAAGCAAAGGAAACAAAGGAAACAACAAAAGAAAACCGCCTGATGAAAACCGTAGAGGATTCCAGAACGGAGCAGGTTCATCTGATCATGCACCAGCACTTAAATGCCGGCGGCAGATTGTTTGGAGGAATGCTGATGCAGTGGGTGGATGAGGTGTCTGGCGTGGTTGCTATGCGTCATTGCGGGACTTACCGTGTCACAACTGCAGCTGTAGATAATCTGCAGTTTAAGGAGCCCGTTTACGAGGGCGAGATCCTTGTGATGATCGGCTATGTGACCTATGTGGGAAATACCTCCATGGAAGTGGAAATTGATTCCTATGTGGAGCGCGGTGATGGAATGCGTTACCTGGTAAACCGTGCTTTTTCTGTGATGGTAGCTGTGGATAAGAATGAGCGTCCTACCCGAATCCCCGGCCTTATTATCCACACAGAAGCAGAGAAAGGTCGCCATGAGGCAGCTCTGCTCCGCAGGGATATGCGTAAAGAGCGAAGAGACGCCGGGTTTTAAACATTGAAACATGATGTCAAAAAGTATTTGAGCCAGAGATAGAGAAAGCTGTCCCTGGCTCTTTTTGTTCACAGAAGAAGTACGTAGGATCTTCCTTCCCGGTGAAGGAACCAGAGAGAATGGGGAAAAGAAACCCGAGAGTTGCGGCGCGAAATCGTGCAAAGCATGATTTCTGTGCATCGCGAAGCGTGTTACTGTGAACGGAGTGAACAGTAACCGTAATAGAAAATATACTGCTGCAGCAGTCAGATATTTGTCTCTTGGATTTATAGTCAAACTATATGCGTCATAATCATTATCCAGATCAAAACATGGAATTCAGGAAAAAGAGAAATTCAGTTTCGTCACAGTCAAAATAATCCGGTTCTACCCATATCATGCTTTATACTGCCTGAAGAAAAGGGTCAGACTGTCCAGAGCCTTGGCAAGGACAAGCGCTTCCTTCTCGTCCAGTACATCAAGCACTGCATCTGTCATTTTGCGGTGAAATTCCGCATGGTGATGATATGCCTTTCTTCCTTTCAGGGTGAGATGGATAAATACCACACGGCGATCCTGCTCACTTCGCTCCCTTGTGGCGTATCCCTTTTTTACAAGGCTGTTCATGGAAGTAGTCAGGGAACCTACGGTGATATTCAGTTTGGCCGCAATGTCGGACATTTTGTTCCCACCAAGGCCTACAGCTTCAATAATATGCATATCATTATTCGTGATATCCTTATATTCTTCCGTAATGATCGCCTGCTCTTCCAATTCCATGATCTCGTTGAACAGATGTACCAGTACATCATTAATAACTTCCCTGTTCTCCACTCTTTTCTCTCCTATAATGTGACAACATTATTTTCTATAAAACATTCAAGCAAATATTTACGGTAAGTATATCACAATTTGATATGTTTTTCTACAATTTTACAAATTTCGAAAACGCTTATAGCGCTTATTCAGTAATTTTTCCGGATCAAGTAACTGATAAGTTTCCAGGAATTCTTCTATTCTGTTTTTCAACTCTTCCATGGTATCTGCCATATTTTCTCTGGTAAGAGGCTGATTCTCAGGGATTACCTGCTCAATAATTCCAAGGTCCTTCAGATCTGCGGCTGTCAGCTTCATTACTTCTGCGGCTTCCTTTGCCCGTGTGCTGTCTTTCCACAAAATAGATGCAAAGCCTTCTGGGGAAAGAATTGAATAAATGGAATTCTCCATCATCCAGACCTGATCACCTGCGGCAAGAGCAAGGGCCCCACCGCTGCCACCTTCTCCAATTACAATAGAAAGCACCGGAACTTTAAGGCTGGAGAGCTCATACAGATTTCGGGCAATTGCCTCTCCCTGGCCCCGTTCTTCCGCCTCCAGTCCACAAAACGCCCCGGGTGTATCCACAAGGCAGATCACTGGTCTGTGGAATTTTTCTGCCTGCTTCATAAGACGCAGGGATTTTCGGTAGCCTTCCGGAGAAACCATGCCAAAATTATGGGCAATATTCTCTTTTGTACCATTTCCTTTTTCCTGGGCGATCACAGTTACAGGCTTTCCTGCAAGGTATGCAATACCGCCAATCAGAGCCGGATCATCGCCAAAAAGTCTATCTCCATGAAGCTCTATAAAGTAATCAAACAGCCAGGGAAGATAATCTTTTCCTGTTGGGCGTTCTTTGCTTCGTGCAAGAGAAACATGCTCCCAGGCGGATTTTTTTGCTGTGATTTTCGTTGTAAAATCCACATTTGATTTGCTGTTTACAGACATGCCGCCAGCTGAATCAGATTTTTTTGCAGAAATATTCTCTGCATTTTCCTGCCCTTCCAGACTTTCCATGCTGTCATTTTTACAGTGCATTTTCAAGAGTCTGGCCAGTGTTTCTTTCATGTTCTTTCGTTCTGCAATCTGATCAATAAATCCATGTTCCAACAGAAATTCTGAACTCTGAAATCCTTTAGGAAGCTTCTGCCGGATCGTTTGTTCTATCACTCTGGGACCTGCAAAACCAATTAATGCACCTGGTTCTGCCAGGATAATATCTCCCAACATGGCAAAGCTTGCTGTCACACCACCGGTAGTTGGATTCGTAAGGACACTGATATAAAGAAGCCCGGAATCGCTGTGTCTTTTTAAAGCTGCTGAAGTCTTTGCCATCTGCATCAGGGATACAATTCCTTCCTGCATTCTGGCACCTCCTGAGCAGGCAAAAAGCACTACAGGCAGACGTTCCTGTGTTGCCCTTTCCACTGCTCTGGCAATTTTTTCTCCCACATTTTCTCCCATACTAGCCATGAGAAAACGGCTGTCACACACTCCAAGCACTACAGATATTCCACCTATTTTTGCCTTTCCTGTGACAATTGCTTCATCCAGGTTTGTCTTTTCCTGAAGCTTTTTTACCTTCTCTTCGTACCCTTTATAGGACAAAGGATTACTTATTGGCATTACCTTATCCCACTCTTCAAAGGTTCCTTCATCTGCCAGCATTTCGATTCTTCTCCTTGCATGAACACGGAAATAATTACCGCAATGCGGACAGATATAGGCATTCTTTTTCACCTCATCTACAAATACAGCGGCCTTGCAGGCATTACATTTCTTCAGCATACCATCCGGCACTTCTGGTTTCAGTTCTTTATCTGCACCTGCAGATTTGTTTGCAATTGTACGTTTAAAGGCATATCTAAGCTTCATTTACCTTCACTCCTCCGATCTGATGACTCTCCAGAAAGCCGATATCAAATACACCTTTCTGATAGTCCGGATCGTTCATAATTTCAAACTGATAGTCTACATTTGTATCAACACCCTGAATGATCATTTCTCCCAGAGCGCTTTTCATTTTTGCAATTGCTTCCTCACGGTTATTGCCGTGTACGATCAGCTTTGCAAGCATGGAATCATAATACGGTGGAATCTGATAACCATTGTAAATTCCTGTATCTACCCGGATTCCCTGGCCTCCGGGAAGATGAAGATCCGTGATTGTTCCAGGTGACGGGCGAAAATTTTTCCATGGATTTTCGGCATTAATACGACATTCTATGGCATGTCCCTGAATATGAATATCCTCCTGGGAAAAATGCAAAGTTTCCCCGGAAGCAATCCTTAACTGTTCCTTTACCAGATCCAGACCAGTAACCCATTCTGTCACAGGATGCTCAACCTGAATACGGGTATTCATCTCCATAAAATAAAATTTTCCTGTCTTTTCAAGGAGAAATTCAATGGTTCCAGCATTTACATAATGTGCTGCTTTCGCCGCTTTTACTGCTGCAATTCCCATCTCTTTCCGCAGCTCTTCTGACACTGCCATAGAAGGAGATTCTTCAATCATTTTCTGATGATTTCGCTGAATCGAACAGTCCCTTTCTCCAAGGTGTACTACATTTCCATGACTGTCTGCAAGGATCTGAAATTCAATATGTCTGGGATGTTCCACAAAATGCTCGATATACATGGTTCCATCTCCAAATGCGATCTGAGATTCCTTCTGGGCTGTAAGAAATGCCAGTTCAAAGTCCTCCGGAGAGAAGGCAGTTCTCATACCTTTTCCACCGCCTCCAAGAGCTGCTTTTATGATGACCGGATAGCCAATCTGACTGGCCTCTCTTGCTCCTGTTTCCACATCCAGAATAGCTTTTGTAGTGCCGGGGATTACTGGAACTCCTGCTGCTTCCATGGTATTTCTGGCAATCTGTTTGTTTCCCAGATTCTGGATTACCTGTGATGGAGGTCCCACAAAAGTGATGCCGCACTGCTCACAAATCTGGGCAAATCTGGCATTTTCAGATAAGAAGCCAAATCCAGGATGTATTGCATCTGCACCGGATACTATGGCGGCACTGATAATACTTTCCATATTCAGATAACTTTTAACAGAAGGTCCCGGTCCAATACAGATGGCTTCGTCTGCAAGCTGCGTATGCAGGCTTTCTTTGTCTGCCTCAGAATACACTGCAACTGCTTCTATTCCCATTTCCCGACAGGCGCGGATGATCCTTACGGCAATTTCTCCGCGATTGGCAATTAATAACTTTCTGATCATAATTTCACCCTTCCGAGTATCGTTATATACATCTATCTAGCCCACCATAAAAGTAAGTTCCGCTTTCACTACAACCTTTCCATCCACAGTTGCCACAGCCTCTCCAACACCCATAGGCCCTTTCTGTTTCATGACTTTCATTTCCAGTTTTAGCTTATCTCCAGGCTGAACTTTCCCTTTAAACCGGCACTTATCAATGCCGCCAAAGTAAGCAATCCTGCCTTTGTTTTCAGGCTTGGAAAGAATCGCGACCGCACCTGTCTGTGCCAGTGCCTCCACGATCAGAACGCCTGGCATTACCGGCTCCTGGGGAAAATGTCCTTTAAAAAAATCCTCCCGGAATGTGACACATTTATAGCCAACAGCAAATTCTCCCGGTTCATAATCTTCGATGTAGTCAACCAAAAGGAACGGGTGACGATGAGGAAGGATTTCCTCAATTTGTTTTATATTTAAGTGATTCATATCTGCTCCTATTTCATTGAAAAACAAATGTATTTATCCTATTTTTGATAAAATGGTCTGCGTGTCAAAAGGGATTCTGACCTTTTAACATGGATATTATAAAATTTAGCTTCTTTCTATATCAACGGATTACAAATAACGGCTGTCCATACTCTACAGGCTGACCGTTTTCAACCAGAATTTCTGCAACTTCTCCATCAAAATCGCTTTCAATATCGTTCATCAGTTTCATAGCTTCTACAATAGCAAGAATCTGTCCTTTTTTTACTATGTCTCCCACTTTTACAAAGGCAGGAGCATCCTCAGATGGAGCTGCATAGAATGTTCCTACCAGAGGAGATTTCACAGTATTTCCTGTTGGTTCTCCGTTGGAAATCATTGTATCTGAAGCCTGTTTTTTCTCACTTGCAGAAAGTTCTTTATCCGCCATTTTTCTATCTGGAGCCTGTTCTGAAATGCTATATTTTTCTCCATATACGAAACCTTTTTCTCCTGTTTCAGCACCAGATAATATGCTATTTTGCATGGTTCCAGGTATGATCACAGGTGCAATTTTATTATTTAAAGTCAGTTTCACTCCATCACTTTCATAGCAGAAAGACTCCAGATGAGAAGCTGATACATGGTCGACCAACTTTAATATCTGTTCAAATTCCATGATTTTTTCTCCTTATTTACAGCAATTTCTACAGCAATTCATACTTTAAATGTAGCTGTTCAGTCCCTTCTCAGTCACAGGCTCCGCAAACTGATAATACTCACTTTCACCTGTATTTTTTCATTAAAAGCACTGCGTTATGTCCACCAAATCCAAGAGAATTGCTCATAGCATAATTTACTTCCTGCCGTGTTGGTCCGCCGATACAATAATCGAGATCCAACTCTTCTTCTGTCTCCTTTGTGCCTACAGTCTGATGAATAAAACCTTCCTCAATGGACTTCACACAGACAACAGCTTCCACACCTCCGGCGGCTCCTAAAAGATGTCCGATCATAGATTTGGTAGAATTGATTTTTACCTTCTTTGCCGCATCTCCAAGTGCTGCTTTAATGGCTCTTGTCTCAAAGAGATCGTTGTGGTGTGTACCGGTTCCGTGCGCATTAATGTAGTCGATTTCTTCTGGCTGTACACCAGCTTCTTTCATGGCATCCGTCATAGCACGTGCCGCTCCGCTGCCGTCTTCAATCGGAGAAGTAATGTGGTAGGCATCGGCAGTTGCGCCATATCCCACTACCTCAGCATAGATCTTCGCACCACGTGCTTTTGCATGCTCAAGTTCCTCCAGAACAACAACTCCGGCTCCTTCTCCAATTACGAAACCGCCTCTTTCTTTATCGAATGGAATGGACGCACGATATGGATCCTGACTGGTGCTAAGGGCGGTCAGATTCGTGAATCCAGCCACACCAACCGGGCTGATCGCACCTTCCGTTCCACCTGCGAGCATAACCTCTGCATCACCATACTGGATTGCACGAAATGCATCTCCGATACAATGTGTTCCAGACGCACAGGCAGTCACTACGTTGGTGCATTTTCCCCTTGCACCAAGAGCAATGGATACGTTTCCAGCGGCCATATTGCTGATCATTTTTGGAACAAGAAGAGGGTCAACCTTGGATGGTCCGCGCTGGATCAGTCTCTGATCTGCAGATTCCATTGCCTGAAGGCTTCCAATTCCGGATCCCACGATCACTCCGACACGGAAAGGATCTTCTTTTCCCATTTCAATTCCTGCATCTGCCATAGCCTCCTTTGCTGCAGCCACTGCATATTGGGAAAACAGTTCCATTCGTTTGGCAGATTTGAAATCCATATAATCTTTTGCATTAAAATCTTTTACTTCTGCCGCAAGCTTCACCTTAAAATCTGCAGTATCAAATCTGGTAATTTCTCCGATTCCTATTTTGCCTGTTTTTACACTTTCCCAGAAGGCCTGCACATTATTTCCCACAGGTGTTACTGCTCCAAGTCCAGTCACCACTACACGTCTTTTACTCATAACATTCCTCCATCTACGCACAAAACCTGCCCTGTAATATATCTGGCTTCCGGTGATGCCAGGAATGCTACTGCCTTGGCTACATCCTCCGGTTCACCATAAGTTCCCATAGGAATATTCTTCAAGGTTTCTTCTTTTACCTTATCAGAAAGTACATCTGTCATGTCCGTTCTGATAAAGCCAGGAGCAACGGCATTTACGGTAATTCCTCTTGATGCAAGTTCCTTTGCTGCAGTCTTTGTGAGACCGATCACACCTGCTTTTGAGGCTGCATAATTAGCCTGTCCGGGGTTTCCGCCGATGCCTACAACGGATGCCATATTTACAATGCGTCCGCTTTTCTGCTTCAACATCTGTCTGGCCACATGACGAATGCAGTTAAAAGTTCCTTTAAGATTTGTATCTATAACCCTGCAGAAATCATCCTCACTCATTGCCATCAGAAGCCCGTCTTTTGTAATTCCTGCGTTATTCACCAAGATATCTATCTGTCCATATTTTTTTACTGTTTCTTTAATAAAAGCACCGCAGGCATCAAAGTCAGATACGTTGCACTGACTGGTTTCAGCCGCACCTCCGGCAGCAATAATCTCAGCTTTCACTGCCTCCGCTTTTTCTTTTGAACCATTATAATTTATAACTACAAATGCTCCCTTAGCAGCAAGCTCAAGAGCAATCGCTCTTCCGATTCCACGGGAAGCACCTGTTACAACTGCAATCTTTTTTTCTGCATTCATTCCTTGTTTTACTCCTGTAAAGTCAGGTGAATATCATATTTTTCCAGCACGACAAACATTAACTTTTCCTTTGTTAACCACTTCTGAATTTCTCCGTATCGGCTGCTTCTGATAATACCTGTATTGTTTTAATTAACTGTTTTTGATCTTATTTTCTACTGTGTATAAGATCTGAAATCTGCTCAAGATCTTCCACATTCTGAATATTATAGGTCTTCATTTCCGGCGCTATTTTCTTCATAAAACCAGCCAGAGTCTTTCCAGGGCCAATCTCTACGAAGGTATCCACACCCTCCTGAATCATCTTTTCCACACTCTGCTGCCAGAGAACAGAGGAAGAAATCTGCCTTGCAAGAAGATCTTTTGTCTCTCTGATGTCTGTCACATATTGGGCAGTCACATTGGTCACATAAGGAATCTTCAGACCGGAAAATTCCACTTTTGACAGTTCTTTTTCCAGTTCTTTTCCTGCATTTTGAAGCAAAGAGGAATGAAAAGGGCCACTTACTGCAAGGGAAAGTACACGTCTTGCACCGGCTTCTTTCAGCTTCACAGAAGCTTCTTCTACAGCAGGTTTTGGTCCTGTGATAACAATCTGTCCAGGGCAGTTGTAATTGGCAATTTCAGCCTTTGTTCCTGCAATTGCGTTCTGGATCTTATCTGCATCAAGACCTATAACAGCTGCCATAGAACCTTCTCCTGCCGGCACTGCATGTTCCATAAGGATTCCTCTTTTTCGCACAGTTACTATGGCATCTTTCACACTCATTCCACCTGAAACAGCAATGGCACAGTACTCTCCAAGGCTTAATCCGGCAGTTATATCCGGATGAAGCCCACACTCCTCCACCACTTTTTCCATTGCAAGACAGGTGGTTACCAGTGCTGCCTGCGTATATTCTGTAAGGTTTAATCTGTCATTTTTTTCAAAGCAAAGAGCTTTCATATCCAGAGAAAGCCATTGACTTGCCTGGTCAAAAACCTGTCTGGCAGAGGGATACTTTTCATAAAAATCCTGTCCCATTCCAGCCTTTTGTGCTCCCTGTCCAGGGAAAAGAAATGCGATCTTACTCATAAATTCCAGTTCCTTTCAACAACACATCTGTCTCTTTTACCAGCTTTCTGATCAGTTCCTGACAGCTCATCTGCTCCTTCACAAGTCCTGCACTCTGACCAGCCATAACACTTCCCATTTTCACATCTCCGTCCACAACAGCACGGCGCAGGCTGCCAAGCGTCATCTGCTCCAGTTCCTCAAACGGAACTCCTTCTGCCTCTTTTTTCAAGTATTCTTTTGTCATCTGATTGCGGAGAGCACGTACCGGATGACCGGTGGAACGACCGGTTACCTTTGTATCAATGTCCTTTGCTTTCAGTATCATATCTTTGTAATTCTGATGTGCCCAGCACTCTGTGGTTGCCACAAAATGAGTTCCCATCTGAACGGCTTTTGCACCAAGCATGAAGGCTGCTGCAATCCCTCTTCCGTCTGCGATTCCACCAGCTGCAATAACCGGAATGTTCACTGCATCTACGACCTGAGGCACCAGAACCATTGTGGTTGTCTCACCGATATGGCCGCCGGATTCACATCCTTCTGCCACTACAGCATCCGCTCCGCATCGCTCCATTCTCTTTGCGTGAGCCACAGAAGCAATAACCGGAATGATCTTTACTCCTGCTTCTTTCCACATTTTCATGTATTTCTCAGGGTTTCCTGCACCGGTTGTAACCACTGGAACTTTTTCTTCCACAATTACCTGTGCAATCTCATCTGCGTATGGACTCATCAGCATAATATTCACACCAAAAGGTTTATCGGTCAGTTTTTTTACCTCCCGTACCTGCTGACGAACCCAGTCTGCAGGAGCGCTTGCGGCTCCAATCAGCCCCAGCCCGCCAGCTGCTGAAACAGCTGCTGCCAGATGATATTCTGCCACCCAGGCCATGCCGCCTTGAATGATCGGGTATTCAATTCCAAGTAATTCTGTAACTTCTGTTTTCATGAAATTCTCCATTCTGTAATTCCGTTATACCATGCCCGCCTATGGCAAATACATGCCGGAATCATCCTTTAAATAACTTATATTTCCTGACATTCCGGCTGATTATTTCTGTATACTGCCAAAGTCTGAATACAAAATTTTCAAATTACTGGCGACTCTGAAGATAGCTTTCCACATCACCGATGGTCTTAATATTCTCAAGATCTTCAGTAGGAATCTCTACCTCAAACTCTTCCTCCAGTGCCATTACCATCTCAAAAAGATCAAGGGAATCTGCTCCGAGATCTTCTTTGAAAGATGTTTCTGCTGTCATTGTACTTACGTCTGCTCCTAATGAATCTGCTGCGATTTCTTTGATTTTTTCTAACATTTTTTTGTTCTCCTTATTTTGTTTTTTAGATTTTCAAATCCATTTTCAACTTTTTATGATTCAAAGCTTTACTTGGTTGCTGTTCACTTTATATGACCCGAGTGTGTTTGAAAAAGGCATTCTGCAAAATAGGCGCGCAAATTGCGGAAATGATTTTCAAAGCGCTCTCTAACAACCTGTATTTATCAGCCTGAATTACCTGATTTCCATGGCAAAGCAGCCTTTTTTATCTGCTATAGTTTTATTTTTCAAAGCCCTGATACACATTTTTACCACTGAAGCAGGCTGGCTCCATAGGTAAGTCCACCGCCAAATCCTGAAAGGATAATCCAGTCTCCTGAATTTAATCTGCCTTTTTTATTCCACTCATCCAGGAGAAGCGGAATGCTTGCGGAGGATGTATTTCCCAGATTTTCTATATTCATCGGGTACTTTTCCAAAGGTTCGTTCATGTGTTTTGACACTGAAGCAACGATTCTTTTATTCGCCTGATGAAGCATGTAAAAGCGGATTTCTTCTTTTGTTTTTCCTGCCTTTTCCAGAACCTCCATAATCACTTCCGGAACTTTGGAAACTGCAAATTTGAATACTTCTTTTCCATCCATCAGCATGTAAGTTGAAGAAATATCTGCGTCTTTTTCTATAAATTGCTGCTGATTGCGGCTGACACAGGTAAGGGCTTCGCCTCTGCTTCCAATAGAATGAACAGCCTGTGTATAGACTGCATTTTCTTCCGCTTCCAGCACCACCGCACCGGCACCATCGCCAAACAATACGCAGGTACTTCTGTCCTTCCAGTTTGTAAGATGGGAAAGAGTTTCAGAACCAATTACCAATGCCCTGCGATAAATCTGCTGTCCCAGATAGGCCTGGGCTGTATTCAACGCCAACAGAAATCCTGTGCATGCACCGTTCAGATCAAAACAGGCTGCGTTCACTGCACCGATCAGTTTCTGCACTTCACAGGCAGCACATGGCATAATCCTTTCAGATGACATGGTAGACACCAGGAGAAAGTCAATCTCTTCCGGTCGCATTCCTGCATCTGAGAGAGCTTCCTCAGCCGCACGAGCTGCCATATAAGCAACGGTCTCTCCACCGCTTGCAATATGTCTTTGACCGATTCCGGTTCGCCCACGAATCCACTCATCACTTGTATCCATCATGTGGGACAGTTTGTCATTGTCCCACACCTGAACCGGCCTGTAGGAACCGGTTCCCTTTATTTTTCCAACCATAATACCCTCCAGGTATGTTGTGTAGTTCTTATTTTTAATTTAAAATAGTTTGATTATCAAAGTATATCATATTTTTGGGCTTTGTCAATAAAAAAATACTGTCAAAACCAAAACTTTTTTTGTTTCGGTTCTGACAGTATTTGGGGATTATTTCTTTACTTTCACTTTACAGGTGATTTTTTTGTTTCCTGACTTCACTGTAATTGTAGCTGTTCCTTTCTTTTTCGCAACTATTTTTCCTTTTGAATTTACTGCTGCTACTTTGGAATTGGAACTTTTATAAGTTACTTTTTGCTGGCTGGTGACTGGTGTGAGAGTGACTTTCAGCTGAAAGCTTTTTCCTTTTTTGGCAAGGATTATATTCCGTTTATTCACGGAAACAGCAGTTGTTTTTACAATGCCTTTCTGCACTTTTACCTGGAAAATCCTGCGGCTTCCGTTGGTATAAGTGATGGTTACCGTTGCTTTTCCGGCTTTTTTACCAGTGATTTTGCCCTTCTTATCCACTTTGACAATTTTCTTATTGGTGGTGCGGACTGACTTTATTTTACCACCGGACTTGTAGGTTTGTTTTACCCGTAAGGTAAGTGTGGTGGTAGTTGGTGTAGGTGTCGCAGTCGGCACTGGGGTTGCAGTCGGGATTGGAGTGACGCTTACAGTGGGTATCGGTGCTACGCTCGCGGTGGGGGTCGGTTCCGCACTTACGATCGGAATCGGTTTCACGCTTACGGTCGGGGTCGGAGCCACGCTTACAGTCGGAGTCGGTTCCGCACTTACCGCCGCAGTTGGTGTCACTGTAGGCACAACTGTAACTGCGGGCTCATTTTTCCCCTTATTATCTGCATAACTCTCTTCTGCCAGAACCGGCAAAATAAACACAGGCCCCACCGTTTCTGCTGAGGTAGTAGAAAAACTGGTATACTCCACACGCTCCTCACCAATGGTAATATATTGTCCCATTGTAGACCGCCCCACCAGCAAATACCGTGAAGATGGCGGGGTTCCCACATCATCCCATGTGGCATCCACCAGATACCAGTTTCCATCCTCCATCTGTACATAATTCCACATGTGCGCTCCAGGAGTTCCTGAAGAAGTTCCCCTGGCTGTTCCGCTGACACAGGCACAATTTATTCCCATATAATAGCAGAAAATTTTCATGGATTTCGCATAGCCCTCGCAGACAAATGCAGGATCTGCATCCAGAAACAACGAGGCGGCAGAATGCACCCACAAAGTATTATCGTTCCTGTAAGTAACTCTCTGACAGATATAATCATGAATCCGCTTTATTTTCTGCTCCATATCCATGCCCACAGTCTGCTCCTTCAGCTCTGCAACAGCACTCTGAACACCATCCATAAAATCCCCCATTCGAGTATGGGCATTCTCACTGATTTCCCTGTTCGCCGGTTTAAAGGTGAAATTCTTAAAGGTTCCCCTGTATCCGGTAGAAGAGGACCCATCCCGAACACAGCTGACCCGGTATCCATAGTTGCTGCCCCTGAACCAGAATGCCTGTGGATAATCATAGGAAAAAGCATCTGAAGCTGCCTGAATGGCTGTTTTCACATCATCGGTAGCCTGTTCATAGCTTTCTCCTTTTCTCTGAAAACTGCCATCCTCAACAACTGCTTCAAATGTAATGGTATCAGGAAATTCAAAAGGAAAATCAACGCTGTCCAGATACTGGCTGTAATCCACCACATAATTCTGCACCAGAAGATCATACAAGGCCTTTGCATTTCCATCCAATTGAGCACCATAGCTGTCCGTGTAATAGTCCAGAGAAAAAAGGCTGATGCCGCTGTCAACGGAATCTCCTGCAATAGCACCGGAGATGATCTCACCAGATTCTTCTGCCTCAATCCTGTCATTTTCCTCTGTGGAAATTTCAGCCTGAAAGCCATTTAAATCCTCATTCCCCACTTCAGGAGCAGCTGAAAATTCCTCCTCGTTCTCCTCGTCAGCCCATATTTCTTCTACTGCCCCAAAGCCTTCTGCATCCTGCATTTCTGCGGCAACGCACAGGGGCTGAGCAGCCATGGCAAATGTTGAAAGTATAACCAGTAAGCGCTTCCGTTTCTTCATTTATCCCTCTCTTTTCTTATAAATCATTGCATATTTATTTCCGATTCGTTATAATATTTTAACATGAAATTTTATTTTTGTGTGAATAGCAGAGCATATTTCACAAATATTTTTTACACAGGAGATTCTATATATGAATAAAGAAAAGAAAATACCAGGACATATCCTCTCGCTTTTTATCATTCTTCTCTCTATCAGTGGTGTATGTCTTCTTATGTATAAAGCCCAGTTTCGTTTTAACCTTCATCAGCCCATTGAGTACGTTATGATGACAACTCATAAACCTACAGGTACCATAACCTTGTCCTCGGATTCCCCCGTTCTTACAGAGACGTTTACCTGTACAGTTCCTGAGTTAAAGATGTTTACACTTGAGGGCACTGCAAAAAATAAAACTTCCAATGCCCGCCTTTTCATCACCTTGACGAATGCAGATTCCGGAGAAATTTATTATCAGGCAGAACACACGCTTTCCGTTTTCCGCGCAACAAAAAAGAAAGAACTGACCTGCGATCTGTCCCAGCCAGTAAGTGCCTCTGAAAATGCACATTTACAATTAAAACTGAAATTAATAAATGGGGAGAAAACGGTTCTTTCTTTTACATCAAATGAAAAACAGGCCCTAATTCAGGAGTTTAACAACGATACAAACAGTCATACAAATATTATTTATTCCTTCACTTACGGCGACAATAATTTCATGCTTTATTTTTATATTGCGCTGTGTGTTATCTTGCTTTTATTTATAATAATGACATTTTATCTGATCATTATCCGCCAGATGACCGTGCAGAAATTTTATATTCCTGTTGCTTTATTTCTGGGACTGATTTTCCAATGCCTGGTTACCGTTCACGGAGTTCCGGATGAACCAACGCATTTTGATGCAGCTTACAGCCTTTCTAACAAAATGCTGTTTGTAAAAAATACGGAAACCCCAGGCAATACCATATATAAACGGCGTTGTGATGCTCAGTTAAGCGATATGTTAAGCAATGGACTGGAGACGAACTCCTACTACCAGCTTCTGTTTCACAGCCTTGAGTTTGCTTCAGATACGGATCTAATCGAGATTTCCTATGTAAGCACATCAAGTCTGGTTCCTGCAGTCGTTTATGTTCCGGCTGCGATAGGACTTAGTATAGGCAGGCTGCTACACCTTTCCCCCATGCTCACTTTCCAGCTGGCAAGAATCTGCAGTCTTCTGGTATTTGTTCTTCTGGTCTATTTAGCCATTTGCATTGCACCATTTGGAAAAAATCTTCTGGGAGCACTTGGGCTTTTGCCTATCACACTGCAGCAGGCAGCTTCTGCTTCCTATGATTCTGTGATAAACGGGTTCATCTTTTTGTTTACGGCACTGTGTTTTTACAGTTTACATAACCCCAGGCGAAAAAAAAGTTACCTGATCGCTCTTGGATTTCTGGCACTGTTCATTGCAATTGTGAAAGGCGGGGTTTACCTTCCACTTTTGTTATTGCTGCTCATGTGTTTTTCCCATGTGCCCCATCATCACAAGCATAAAAAGATGCGCTGGATCGTTCCTTTATGTATCTGCGTGGGAGCTGTCCTTTTAATTGCAGTTACTTTAATTAAATTTATGCCTATGTTTTCTGCAATGTTTGCCACAGATATTTCTGCGGATCCGGAAAATACTATTTATCCGATTTCATATGTATTCCAGCACCCGCTCCAGACCATTTATATTTTATGGAATACGGTCATCCAGTGCAGTGACACCATTCTACGAGGCTTATTAGGTGGAAAATTATCCTGGCTGGATATTAATATCAACTGGTCCCTTTTAATAGTATTCCTGATCATTCTTTTACTGCTTGTAAACGTAAAAGGAGACGCCCCGGTTTTCACCAGGAAAAACCGGACATTTATCGCCTTTAGCTGTCTGGGATCTTTGCTGCTAATCATGTTTTCCATGATGGTCGGTTATACCACAATGGATTGTGATCATATACAGGGCATTCAGGGACGTTATTTTCTTCCTCTTGCTCCAGCGCTGTTTTCCCTGTTCTCTACAGCTATGGTGTCTGTGGATCATAACCGCAGCTGTAAAATATGGGAAACTATGATGGTGATTGAAAGTCTTGTTGTTGTACAGGCTATAACAATGATCATATAACAAAAAGTGGAAGCCTTTTTTGTGCTTCCACTTTTTATTATTTCTCCAGGCAGACATATCGTCTCTAGAACGTGTTTGAAAAAAGCTTTCTGCAAGATGTGCGTCACAATTTGTGGGAGATTTTGTCCGGATGAGGACGCCGTAGCGGGCTACGGCAACCGAATTCGGACAAAATATACCGCAAAGTGGGGCGTGCAGATTGCAGGAATGCTTTTTCAAACAGGCTCTGGAATTCGCCATACATAAGAAATAGCCGTCCTAACCCTGGAAAAGTTGCGGAACGGCTATCTCAATAGTCAACACCCAATATAACAGGATCAGGTAGAGAGCATCTACCTTCCAACTGTTCTGGTGAGTATATTATATCTATTCTATATGATTTTGTCAATCAATAATAGAAAATGGAGGGATTTTTATCATGACTTTTGGAAAAAGACTTATGCAGCTGCGTAAAGAACATGGTTATCGCAATCGCGACACTTTCGCGGCTGAGCTTGGCATTCCTGCCAACACTTTGCGCAATTACGAAATGGACATTCGGGAACCTGGCTTTCCATTTCTTATAAAGATATCGCAGTTTTTTCACGTCTCTACCGATTACCTGTTAGGATTAACAGAAGAAAGAGCGACTACAGCTGTCGATGTTCAATCCCTCTCCGAACAGCAGCTTATCGAGAAATATCGTCTTCTCGACAGCACTGGAAAAGAACTTGTAGATTACGCAATTGCCATTGAATTAAAGCGAACCACTTTATTGGAAAATCAAAAAAATCGCATTCTACATTATGAGCAGACATTTAATTCCTTAAAGCAGTCATAATCGTTTTATGCATTTTCTATATACTTCTACAACCAACAGTGGACTATCTCTGCATTTTCTCTGGCTACGTCAAAACTCCCCGCCAGCTTCCTGACAGGGAGTTTCTCAATTCCAGTAATCTTTATTTCGCAACAAAGTTTACGATCTTATTCGGTACATAAATCTCTTTTACTAGAGTCTTGCCTTCCAGGAAGGAAGCTACTCTCTCGTCTTTCTTAGCCAGTTCAAGAGCTTCCTCTTTCGCACAGCCGTTCGGGATTACGATGGTTCCGCGAACCTTACCGTTGACCTGGACACCGATTTCTATGGAGTCCTCTACAGTCTTGCTCTCTTCATATTCCGGCCACTGGGAAAGGGAAAGTAAGCCTTCTCCGCCGATGGTCTCCCAGATTTCCTCGCAAAGATGAGGTGCAAACGGGCAAAGGAGCTTGATGAAGATTACAAGGTCATTCTTGCTGATCTTGCCAACTGCATAAATCTCATTGATCAGAGTCATCAGGCAGGCAATTGCAGTGTTGAACTTCATAGCCTCAATATCGGAGGATACCTTCTTGATTGCCTTATGGATCTTAACCTCCATATCCTTGGCTGCCGGCTCCTCTGTCATGATATCGGTCATTCCTGCAACTCTCTCAAGGAAACGCTTGCAGCCTCTTACGGAGCTGTCGTTCCACGGAGCAGCTGCGCCGTAGTCACCCATGAAGAGAACATAGGTACGAAGTGCATCTGCACCATACTCATTTACAATGTCAAGCGGGTCAACAACGTTGCCCTTGGATTTACTCATCTTGTCACCGTCTGAGCCAAGGATCATACCCTGTGCAGAACGTTTCGCATATGGCTCCGGAGTATTGACAATTCCCATGTCATACAGGAAATGATGCCAGAATCTGGAGTAGATCATATGTCTGGTTACATGCTCCATACCGCCGTTGTACCAGTCAACCGGCATCCAGTATTCCATCTTCTTGCGGTCTGCAAGAGCTTCTGTATTGTGTGGATCCACATAACGAAGGAAATACCAGGAAGATCCAGCCCACTGTGGCATGGTATCAGTCTCTCTCTTGGCATCGCCGCCGCATTTCGGGCATTTGCAGTTTACGAAGGAATCGATCTTTGCAAGTGGAGACTGTCCGTCCTCACCTGGCTGGAAATCCTTGATCTTCGGCAGACGAAGCGGAAGCTCCTCATATGGAACCGCTACATCACCGCACTTCGGACAATGAACGATCGGGATTGGCTCGCCCCAGTATCTCTGACGGTTGAATGCCCAGTCTTTCATCTTGTACTGAACGCCAGCTTTACCAATGCCCTTCTTCTCAAGCTCTTCCAGCATGCGCTTGATGGAATCCTTCTTATTTGTATAGCCATTCAGGAAATCGGAGTTGATCATCTCGCCGTCACCTGTGTAGGCTTCTTTCTCAATATCGCCGCCCTTGATAACCTGGATAATGTCAATACCAAATTTCTTGGCGAAATCATAGTCTCTCTGGTCATGTGCCGGTACCGCCATGATCGCGCCGGTACCATATCCCATCATTACATAGTCTGCAATGTAGATCGGGATCTTCTTGCCATTTACAGGGTTTACGCCCTCAAGTCCCTGGATGCATACACCTGTTTTCTCTTTTACAAGCTGGGTTCTCTCGAACTCAGTCTTCTTCGCACACTCTTCACGGTAAGCCTTGATCGCATCCATGTTTGTGATGCGGTCAGCATACTTGTCGATCAGCGGATGCTCCGGTGCGATAACCATGAAGGTTACACCGAACAGGGTATCTGGTCTGGTGGTGTAAATCTGCAGGGTCTCATCAATTCCGTCAACTGAGAAGTTTACGAAAGCACCTGTGGATTTACCGATCCAGTTTACCTGCTGCTGCTTGATGTTCGCCGGATAGTCCACATCCTCCAGTCCCTCAAGAAGCTTGTCTGCATACTGGGTGATTCTTAAATACCAGACATCCTTGGACTTCTGGATAACGTCGCTGTGGCAGATATCGCATTTGCCGCCCTGACTATCCTCATTGGAAAGAACAACCTTACAGGATGGGCAATAGTTAACTAATGTCTTATCACGGAAAACAAGTCCGTTCTCAAACATTTTCAGGAAAATCCACTGGGTCCATTTATAGAAATCTTCCTGTGTGGTATCGATCACACGGCTCCAGTCAAAGGAGAATCCAACACTCTTCAGCTGATTGGTGAATTTCGCAATGTTCTGGTCTGTGATCTCACGAGGATGTGTATTCGTCTTAATCGCATAATTCTCAGTAGGAAGTCCGAATGCATCGAATCCGATGGGGAACAGTACATTGTATCCCTGCATTCTTCTCTTTCTGGAAAGTACCTCGATACTGGAATATGCCTTAATATGTCCGACGTGCATTCCCGCACCACTTGGGTATGGGAACTCTACAAGGCCGTAGAATTTCGGTTTATCACTTCCGTCAACAGCTTTAAATGCCTGCTGCTCTTCCCACTTTTTCTGCCATTTCGGCTCGATTTTCTTAAAATTGTGTTTCATTGATGGTTCCTCCACATTTATTGTGCCTGTCATAGCTGTTCAATGCCTTCACAGCTATTGCCTGTCAACAAAATAACTGTCGGCTGATTCGCCTGTTTATCGCGCAGATCAGGCGCGTTATTTTGCAAAAATCCTTTTACCATTCTAATCCAACATAGTGGTTTTGTCAACGAGAAACCGCCTCTATTGCGGCCTGAAGCTGATTATCCTCGTCATGGGTATAATCCGTCCGGTTCAAAAGACTGGCATCCAGTTTCACCTCCACATCCGGTGTGATTCCCACCTTGTGGATATCATTGCCCTTGGGGGTAAAATATTTCGCCGTAGTCAGCTTCACCGCACTTCCATCAGAGAGCTGGCGGATGCTCTGAACGATTCCCTTTCCATAAGTGGTGGTTCCCACAATCGTTCCAATCTCATAATCCTTCACAGCTCCGGCAAAAATCTCCGATGCACTGGCGCTGTTCTCATTTACCAGCACTGCCAGCGGAATGTCGATCGGGGTGTCTCCGTCACACTTCATCTCCTGTTTTTCCCCATATTTGTCCTCTGTATACACGATCAGTCCTTCGGGCAAAATCTGGCGCAGCACATCGCACACAGAAGAAAGCACCCCACCTGGATTGTCACGAAGATCCACGATCAGCTTCTCCATGCCTTTTGCCTGAAGATCTTTGTAAGCATCCTCAAACTGCTGGGGTGTCACCATGGTAAACTCTGTAATTCGCAAATACCCTATAGAATCCTCCAGCATTTCATAAGAAACAGTGGGCAGCTCCACATCGCTCAAAGTCACTGTTATTTCTTCCGGTTCATCTGCCTCCTGGTGATAAACGGTCAGAATAGAAGTACCGTCCTCCTTTTCCCGTATCATCTTTGAGACCTCAGCAGGCGTCATTTCCGTTACATCCGTTCCGTTCACAGCCGTGATCACATCATTCGCCTTCAGTCCGGCCTCATCCGCCGGACTGCCCTCATAACAGTCCACTACCAGAATTCCGCCCTCCGTATTCTGGGTAATGCTCACGCCGATTCCAGAGTAAGAGCCCTCCGTATCTCTCATCTCCTCCTCGTATTCTTCCTCCGTATAATATCTGGAATACGGATCCCCCAGCCCATAAAGAAGCCCGGTATAAATCCCCTCCTTCAGCGAATCCTCATCCACATCTTCCAGATAATTCTGATCTATAACATCTTCCAGATACTTAATCTTCTGGGTAACCGCCACATCTGACAGTACATTACTTCCCGCACGTCCCGCTTTCTGAAGCCCCACATATCCCCCGCCCAGCACCAGGGATACGCAAAGCACACCAGTTATGGCTCCCTTTAAAAATTGTTTATCTGCCATCTATATTTCTCCTTATTTTCGCTATACAAGTTCTATCCAACCAGCAGCATTTGGGCAACTGATATTCCTAAGCAAGTCATTTCAGGTGCGCCCTTAGCGCAGGTGAGATCCGATGGTTACGAAGACTTAGACGCGAGGGCTCTCCCGAGCGTCTTAGTCGCAGTTACCAGCTAGCTCGCCGGAGCGTTGCACCGACTTGCGTGGAATATCATTTGCCCAAATGCGTCCGCCCTGAATACCCTCTCTATCTCTTTATATAAAAGGACTGCCAGATCTCTCCAGCAGCCCCCATATCCTCTTCTCATATTCTGGCGGAATGCGAATAACCGCCCTTATTGTAAAACAGAACTCTCACACCTTCAAGTGTTTTCTTGTAGTAATAAAGCTTCCCACAAGACCAATTCCAATTCCCAGTGCCAGCGCCACCGGAACCAGTGTCTGGTAGATCTGTCCAACCGGAATGAAATCTACAACACCCAGAAGTACGCTGAACTTGGTATATACATAGGTTACCACATTATTGTAACAGAAATACAAAATGATCAGTGGAATTCCCGCACCGATCAGTCCCAGGATCATACCCTCCAGAAGAAACGGTGCACGTACAAAGCTATCAGTAGCACCAATATATTTCATAATTCCGATCTCGTCCTTACGAACTGTAATACCAACGGAAATAGTATTACTGATCAGGAAAATGGCGATCAGCAGCAGGATCACGATCACAGCCACAGATACATAGGAAACAATACGGTTGATAGAACCAAGAGTCTTGGCAGCCTGCTCAGACTGATTAACCTCTCGTACATTATCCAGTGTCTTGATATAGGCAACCAGCTCAGACTGTTTCTCAATGTTATTCATGTACACACGGTAGTTGGATGAGTTTGCCAGCGGGTTATCATCCTTGAAACCGTCTGCTGCCTCAGAGTCATCACCGAAGTATTCCTGCTTCATCTTCTCCCAGGCTTCATCACCGGACTCAAACTCAATCTTGGAAACCTCCGGGCGCTGCCTGATCAGTTCTCCAACTGCATCCATCTGCTCCTGTGTGGTTCCTTCATTAAAAAGCACTGTGATCGGCACATCTTCCTCAACCTTATGCGCCAGCGTATTCACATTATTTACAATGGAAAAGAAAATTCCGAAAAGAAAAATACATGCTGCCATCGTAATAATAGAAGCAATGGAAAACATGAAATTTCTCTTGATGTTCTTGATACCCTGCTTCAGAGTATACCAGATGGTACTAGGCCTCATAATATTCTCCCTCTTTCTCGTCGCTGATGATCACTCCATTATGCATGGTCAGTACACGCTTCTTCATGGAATTGACAATCTCTTTATTGTGGGTTACTACCAGAACGGTGGTTCCACGCTGGTTGATCTCCTCAAGGAGCTTCATGATCTCCTCGGATGTCTTCGGGTCAAGATTACCAGTAGGCTCGTCTGCAAGAAGGATGTCCGGACGGTTTACAATCGCCCTGGCAAGGGCAACTCTCTGCTGCTCTCCACCTGACAGCTCGTCCGGGTATGCCTTGTATTTCCCTGCAAGTCCAACTTCCTGAAGTACCTCCGGAACTCTCTTGCGGATAACTCTGGTAGGACGGTTCACAACACGCTGGGCAAAAGCTACATTCTCATACACATCCCTGTCCTTCAGAAGACGGAAGTCCTGGAATACAACACCAAGCTTACGGCGGTATTTGGCCACACGGCGGTGCTTCATCCCCTCAAGCTTCTCTCCGCTTACGATAATCGTACCGGATGTGGAATCCAGTTCCTTCAAAAGCAGCTTGATCAACGTGGATTTACCGGAACCACTGTTTCCTACTATAAATACGAATTCACCTTTATCTACATGGAGATTGGCGTGATTCACTGCCGGCAGTCCCGGTCCATAGGACTTGCTTACATCTATCAGATCAATCATGATATCCTCCTACATTTTTCATATAAAAATTCAATTCAGCAGTTTGCTTAATTTTTATGTAACATTATTGTAATATATGTCTGATGAAAATGCAACCTTATTTTTCCCGAAAGCATAAGCATTACCGGTTACTGGTTACTGTGAACTTCGTTCACAAAAAACGCCTCGCGGAATGTTACCAGTGAACAGTAACCATTACCGTTCTATCGTTATCATATCTTCTTCCATACACAGTAACATGCCATCTTTCCAGCTTCATTTTCAGGCAGTACTTTATTATAACAGAGAAAACTAAGAACGCAATAGATTTCACAAAGGAAACACAAAGCAGATCCAGAAATATTTCCAAATACCACGTTCAGAGTTCTCATACTGATAAATCACAAGAGATAAAATATGCCTGCCACAAACAAATGCAGCAGGCACAGAAATTACAGATATGAAAATTAATACTCCAGAGTCTCCATATACTTCATGTATCTTACAACCATCAGCGCAATCTTGAATGTGATCGCATCCTCGAATACACGAAGGTCAAGACCGGTGCTCTTCTGAAGCTTGTCCAGACGATAAACCAGAGTATTACGGTGAATGTAAAGCTGTCTGGAGGTCTCGGATACATTCAGGCTGTTCTCGAAGAACTTGTCGATGGTGACCAGAGTCTCCTCGTCAAAATCATCCGGGGACTTGCCGCCGAAGATCTCCTTAATGAACATCTTGCACAGCGGGATCGGAAGCTGATAGATCAGACGGCCAATTCCAAGAGAGCTGTAAGCAATAACATCCTTCTCAGGGGAGAAAATCTTGCCTACATCAAGAGCCATTCTGGCTTCCTTGTAGGAACGGGAAACTTCCTTCAGCTCGCTTACGATAGTTCCGTATGCAATATGTGTAGTATTCTCTTTCTCTAATCCTAAGGTATCAAGGATGGTCTGGGCAAGCTTATCCATCTCCTCGTATCCTTCATTCTCCTCAAGCTCCTTGACAATGATAATGCTCTTCTCATCAACAGCTGTGATAAAGTCCTTGCTCTTGCCGCCGAACAGACTCTTCACGCTCTCCATGGAGCTGTGCTCTCTCTCCTGCTCAAGCTCCAGGATCATAACCACCCGTCGAACATCAGCATCAATATGAAGCTTCTTCGCACGATTATAAATATCTACCAGAAGCAGGTTATCAAGAAGCAGGTTCTTAATGAAGCTGTCCTTGTCAAAACGCTCCTTATATGCAACGATCAGGCTCTGGATCTGGAAAGCGGCAAGCTTTCCTACCATATAAGTGTCTTCATCTTCTCCGTGGGCGACCAGAATGTATTCCAGCTGGTAATCATCACAGACCTTGAAATACTGATAACCTTTCACAAGCTGGCTGGCAGCCTGGGATTCCACAAATGCCTGAATATCCTGTGGCTGAATCTCAAATTCACTGTAGGTGGACGCCAGTGTCTTGCCATCTGTGTCAATAATGCAAAACTCCGTCCTGGATATCTCCCTGAGCCCCTCAAGTGTATTCTGCAGTACCTGATTTGATATCATTACCCTTCCGTCCCTTCTTGTAAATTATAGGGCTACTGGTCTCACAGCTGTCAATGTATTCCAGGATAGTGAAAACATTGTCAAAGAGAGCAGTAACATTATATGTTCGCCGGTATAACCGGCATGAATCGCTGTCCATTAGTGCCAAAATTCGCGGTCTCAAATCTGTAATATTGCACAAAACCTCAGACAGTCTTAGGAAAATCCACTGATTCCAAAAATCCATGAACCTATTTTAATACAAAATCACCAAAAAAGGAAGAGGAAAGTAGAAAAAATTTACAAATTTCCAGCAATTTTTTTTAACTTTTTCTATATCACTCCAATTTCAAGCCCTATTTTTCCCTTTTTTGCGGTGCGCAAAAGGCTTTGGTAAAGTTTTTCTTTTTACTTACGTTCAATAAATCCCTCACCATGGACTTCACGCACGTCAGACACGATCACAAAAGCATCCGGGTCAATATGGTCTACCAGCTCTTTCAATGCCACGATCTCCTTGCGTCCCACAACGCAGTAAAGAAGCAGCTTATCCTGGCCGGAGTACATTCCCTTTCCGTGGACTCCGGTCACGCCGCGATCCAGTTTGTCCATGATTTCTCTGGAAATCTCGTCAGGCTTGCTGGTAATGATATACGCCTGTTTTGAAAATTTCAGACCTTCGATCAAGCTGTCAGATACCTTTGTTACAAGATAAACGGCGATGATGGCATAAAGTGCTTTCTGCACACCGAACACATACATACCTACAAGTACGATGGCTCCGTCAATAAACTGCATAATCTGGGCAATGGAGTAATGGCGTAGCTTCCGCTGCAGCAGTGCCGCCATCATGTCTGTGCCCCCGGTAGTTCCTCTTCCAAGAAACACAAGTCCGATTCCAATCCCCTGGATTACACCACCATAAACGGCTGCCAGCAAAAGATCATTTCCTGCAATATCAAATGCCGGAAGAACCGCCAGCCAGAATGACAGGCAGATTTCTCCCACCAGTGCCCTTTTCACAAACTGGAATCCACTGAGCTTCATTCCGATCAGAAACAGCGGGATATTCAGACTTAAGTTCGTGATCCACAGTGGGATGCCTCCCGGCACGACTCCCTCCGTCCACTCTTTTACCAGGATCGCAATACCGGAAAAGCCTCCGGTTACCATACCGGACATATCGAAAACACTGTTTATGGCAGTTGCCATAAGGGCTGTACCCACAATGATCATCAGGTAGTCCAGGAAGGCAGCTTTTTTGTTATTTTGGAACATGGCGTTACCTCCGTATTCTGCTTTCTTATTCATCATCCTCCAATTGCTTTGTAAGATATCTTCCAACGATTTTGGAAAATCCGGTAATATTTCGGATATATGCAAAATCCTTTCCAAAAACCTTCTTCTCCGTCGCCAGATCTTTCTCTTCCCCGGCGAAAACACCCAGCACGCTCACTCCCTGGCTGCGCAGCTTACGGATCTGGGCTGCAGTGTCGGTAATTGCGTACTTCCCATGATACGGTGCCGGATTCTTTGCATTGGGACGATTGACAATAACATCGTAAGGACGTCCATCACTGAGAATGATCAGAATCTTTTTCTCTTCCTCCCGGTTCAGCAGACCGTATCCTGCTGCCCGGATGGCAAGTCCGTCACGGTTGTTGGATGATGTTACATAGTTAAATATATTTTCATTTGCACTTCTTGGGTCGTCATATTCTCTGAAGCGGTGGAGAATGGTATAATCCCAGAAAGTGCAGTAGCTCATCACTCTGTGGGGCAGCTCTGCATTGCTAAGTGCCTCGCTGATAATGTAGGCCTGCAGCGCTACCTCGCCCTGTCGGCTCATCTGGGAACCACTGGCATCGATCAGCACATCCACCACAAAATCAGAAGAATCTCCCTTCAATTCCCGCCTAAAAACCTGCGCATCACTGCTTCTTCCAAGCCGCCACAGCCTTGATGGAACAATCATTCCTCTGTCTGAAAGAATCTCCTGATTTTCACTTTTGATGACCAGTGACTTTTTCAGCATTTCTGTGAGAAGGGAGATATTCCGCTTCACAATGCGGTGTTTGTCATGATAAAGCCAGATATTCTTATTTTTCAACCTTTTTGCATATTCATACTGGTAATTTCGTTTTACCGGACTTTTCAGAATTCCCTCAGTAAAATACAGGCTGCAATCGCTGTGGATGTCACGGCACATCAGCTGGTTTATCCGCTTCTCTTCCAGCTCGCTCAGATAAGTTTTTCCAAAATTCAGTTCCACATAGGTGTGGGCTTTTTCCAAAGCCTCCGGAGGCAAAACTGTAATTTTCTGTTTCGACTGCCTTTCCTCTTCCATCTCCCGGGTGACATCCACATTCTCCATACCCGCCACATTGGAGGTAAGCTGCTCCATATAGCTTTCCAGTGCGTCCTCATACATTTCTTCGGAAAGATAGTCGTGCCAGTCAAACTCCGTCAGATCCTCCATAGTGACAGCAAGCACCTGCTCAAGGGTTGCCTTTTTGGAAAAATCGGGGTCAGCAACTTCATTGTATACCGTGTCTATAATGCGGATTAAAGACATTGTATCCGCAGCTTCTGCTGTGCTGGAAATCAAGTCAATATAGTGATAGATTCCTTTGTATTTTCTATCTTTTTGTTCTTTTTCCGTTATATTTGTTATAGTTTTGTTTGATGCATCCGCATTTTCTCCTCTGTCAATCCGCCTTCTCAGCAGATTCACTCTCAGATAGCCCAGCTTATCTGCTGCCGACGGCATAGTCTCATATTCCTGATCCAGTATGTCCTCGCAGGCTTTCCTCTGCATCTCCCAGATCCCAGGGCGCTGTTCACAGATCCGTTCTCCAATGGCTTCTTCAATACAGAGCTGTGAAACAAAGGTAAGCGCAGCTTCATCCGCGCCCATGAAGATTTTCTTCACCAGATACATTCCCAGAAAATCTTTATCGAAGAATTTCGCCAATGCGCCCTGCTTAATTCCATCATACAATGCAATATCCTTTGACCTGAGGAACAGGGAAACATCCGGCTTCATCTGCTGGGTGTAGTCCCCACTGATGGTCCAGAGCAGATTTCGGATACGGTTTTCCAGCTCTAATTGATAATCCTGGAGATTCAGTTCTTCACAGTTATCCTCTCTTGCCTGAAAATTTTCGCTTTTCTCCGCTACAGGTACTTCCATTGAAACTTTTTCTGATTTCTTATCCCCAGCTGCAATTTTAATTTTTTCTTTCCCAATAGCTGATTTCTTCAAAAATTCCTCTGCATCTTCAAGATCAACCAATTTGGCAGAAATTTTTAAAGATTCGTTTTCTTTATTCTCCATAAACATCTTCCCGTGTCCAGCCCTGTGGAATTCTGGTTCGCACCACATCCTCCACGATTTCCTTCTCAAACACATCAAATGTTTTATTAACAATGCCCATACGTACCGCCTGCCATGGGGAAAGCCCGGTACGCACGATCTTCATGGCAGCAAGCAGGCCGCGAAGATCCAGCGGCTTTGTGGAAATTTCACTGTTCATGGATTTCTGCTGCAGATCCAGAAATACTCCCATAAACTGCTCCACAGCCTCTTTCTTTGCATCCGGGAACATCCTGTTGAAAATAAATCCAAGCGTTTCCTCATTCTGTGCCGGCATGTCGATTACCAGAAAACGGGAAACCAGAGCCTCATTCAGCTCCTTGGTTCCGGCATACCCGTAATTCATGGTTCCAATAAATCTTGCCGCCGGGTGAAGGTCTATTTTGTCATATCCTGGCACATCAATAGACCGGCGGTAATCCAATGTGGCGTGAAGTACAGAAACCGCATCATTCTTCGCCATATTGATCTCATCCAGAATACCGAATCCGCCTTCCTCAGCACACTGGTAAATGCTTCCCTTACGCAGCTTCACCTGATTATCCACGAAAGTATCTGTTCCAATCAGGTCACCGCTGTTTGTATTCACATGGAAGGACACGTTATACACCGGTCTCCCGAAAATATATGCCAGATTCTCTGCCAGCACATTCTTTCCCGTAGCCTTCGGTCCTGCCAGAAGCAGATTCTCCTGCTCCAGCACCGCTGCCATGGCCATCTCCAATGTTTCCTTCCCATAAAATGGCAGCGCCGGTTTTATCCGTCTGTGCTTCGCTTCCTCTGAAACACCATATTCCTGTCGAAACTCTTCCGCCGCCTTAATAAGCGCCGCACTGACGCCTTGTTCCTCTAAAAAATCAAATTCACTCATCTTTTTCCTGCTTTCACTTTACCTCTTTAATAGAAAAGAGGACTGCGGCTGCAGTCCTCCTGATCACTTTACGGCTCAAACACCAGATCTCCATAAGATGGCATCGGCCACATATCTTTATCCACTAACATTTCCAGTTCGTCAACCGGCTCTCTTAATTTCTCCATTGCCGGAACCAGTTTCTCTCTGCAGAACACTGCTCTGTCACGTCCTTCCGGATGCGTCTCGATCTGATCTACCAGCTTGCTCAGCTTATTCATGGTACTGTTCACTTCTTTCAGAAGCTTGCTTGCTTTCTTCAGAAGATCCATCTGAACGCTCACATCAATTGGTCCAACTGCCTTCACCTGATTGATGGACTCTGCCAGCACAGTTGTATACTTGATAACTGCCGGAATGATCTGCTTGGTTGCCATGTCCACCATGGTTTTCGCTTCGATGTTAATTGCTTTCGCATAAATCTCATACTGGATCTCCGCTCTGGACTCCAGCTCAGTCTTTGTAAATACTCCAAATTCTCCAAACAGTTCTACAGCCTTATCTGTAGTAAGTGCCGGAATGGCATCTACCATAGATGTCAGAACAGGAAGTCCACGGCGGCGTGCCTCTTTTTCCCATTCAGGAGCGTAGCCATTGCCGTTAAATACGATTCTCTGATGCTGGGTAGCATATTCCTTGATCAGATCATGGACTGCCAGATCAAAGTCTTCTGCGCTCTCCAGAACATCGCAGGCTTCCTTAAACGCCTCAGCAGTAATGGTATTCAGCACCACATTGCATGCGGAAATGGAATCCTTGGAACCAACCATACGGAACTCGAATTTATTGCCGGTAAAAGCAAAGGGTGAAGTACGGTTACGGTCTGTAGCATCCTTCATGAAATCCGGAAGCGTCTTAACGCCTGTATCCATTTTCTCCCCGGTCTTACTTCTTGTAGCAGTACCAGTGCTGATCAGCTGCTCCAGCACATCCTCAAGCTGCTCTCCAAGGAAAACCGAAATAACAGCTGGCGGAGCCTCATGGCCGCCAAGGCGCTGGTCATTTCCAACATCTGCAGCGGACTCACGAAGAAGATCTGCATGCTTGTCAACTGCTTTCAGGATACAGGTCAGAACCAGAAGGAACTGAATGTTCTCATGTGGTGTCTTCCCCGGCTCCAGAAGATTAATTCCGTCATCAGTAGTCAGGGACCAGTTATTGTGCTTACCGGAACCATTCAAGCCTGCAAAAGGTTTCTCGTGAAGCAGACAGCGCATGCCGTGACGGCTTGCCACCTTTTTCAGGATACGCATCATGATCTGGTTGTGATCTGCTGCAATATTAACAGGTGCATAGATCGGCGCAAGCTCATGCTGTGCCGGTGCAACCTCATTGTGCTGGGTCTTGGCTGTAACTCCCA
>OIXV01000555.1_pt1 | contig 35369 bp, 21 predicted proteins | sample 1587771 | NCBI WGS metagenome assembly OIXV01 (sample SAMEA3888893, study PRJEB22519) | human gut metagenome | biome: human gut; feature: human-associated habitat; material: faeces | place: Denmark | collected 2010
TTATCAATAAATCCGTAGGGCACCCGTCCTACGATGCAAGATGAACCTGTGAGGTGATGTTTTCTATGTCGCAGTCCTCCCGCTGGACTTCTATCGGACGCGAAATCCTGTTTTCCGCCCGCACCGAACTGTACATGAACCTGCCGTTCCTCGATTCTGCGCTGGCGGCGCTGCCTGCGGCAGACGGTTACGATACACCCACGCTCGCTACCGACACGCGCGTGCTGTTTTTCAGCGGTGCATGGCTGGCGCAGCAGTACGAGCGTTCCCGCGCGAACGTCAACCGCGCCTATCTGCACACGCTGTTCCACTGCCTGCTGCGCCATCCCGGAAAGACACGCGGACGCGATGCCGATCTGTGGGATCTGTCGTGCGATATTGCAGTCGAAAGCATGCTGGATTCGCTGGATTACCGCTGCCTGCAGGCGGAAAAGATGTCAGTTCGGCGGCAGAATATCTACCGCGAGCTCAAGGACGAGCTGCCCGTGCTGACCGCCGAGGCGGTCTATCGGCATTTTCGGCGCACGCGGCTGAACTCCTACGACTGCGCTACGCTCACGCGCGTGTTCGCGGTGGACGAGCACACACTGTGGTACAAAGAGGACGACGATCAGCAGGAAAAACGCTGGCAGCAGCAGGCCGAGCGCACGCAGACCGCGATGGAGACGGTTTTCGCGAACAAGGCGGAAGGCGGTCAGGCTGTGCGGGAGCAGCTTGCCGTTTCCACCCGCAAAACGACTGATTTCCGCGCGTTCCTGCGCCGGTTTGCCGCTCTGCGGGAGGAGGTCTCGGTGGATGCGGATTCGTTCGACTACGGCTACTACGCCTACGGGTTGCGTCATTTCGGAAATATGCCGCTGATCGAGCCGTTAGAAACGCGGGAGGTGCGGAAAATAGAGGATTTCGTCATCGCTATCGATACCTCAATGTCCACCTCCGGTGAACTCGTGCGCGCGTTCCTCAGCCGCACCTATGAGCTTTTGCAGGAGAACACCAGCTTTTTCCGGCATTTCAACCTGCGTATTCTGCAGTGCGACGATCAGCTGCGTTCGGACAAAAAGGTGACAAATGCGCGGGAACTCGCGGAATATATGGAGCATTTTGAACTGATCGGTCAGTCTGCGACCGATTTTCGTCCGGTTTTCGAGCACGTTGACCGCTTAAATGCCGAAGGCGCGTTCCGCCATCTGCGCGGCCTGCTGTACTTCACGGACGGACTCGGCATCTACCCGAAAAAACGTCCGAAGTACGATGCGGCGTTTGTCATGCTCGAAGGCGAAGCCTATCCGGATAAGGTGCCGTCATGGGGGATTCGGGCGGTAATCAGCGAGGATGCGTTATCTGTAGAATGAAAAAGGACGCTTTACGCGTCCTTTTTTGCAGTTCGGTTATTTTTCACCCATTCGGCGATCGTCTGCTTGACCTTCTTTATCTGCAGCGGCTTTGCCAGATGGGCATTCATGCCTGCGGCGAGGCACTTCTGTGCATCCTCGTAAAAGGCGTTCGCGGTCATGGCGATGATGGGCAGCGTTTTCGCGTCCGGTCGGTTGAGCGAGCGAATGGTCTTCGCAGCGTCAATGCCGTTCATCACAGGCATCATCACATCCATGAGAACCGCGTCGAATGTGTCCGGTGGATTGTTCTGCACGATCTCCACAGCCTGTTTGCCATCCGTGACGATGGTTACGGTCGCTCCTTCGTCGGTCAGCAGGATCTGTGCGATTTCGGCGTTGAGCGCATTGTCCTCGACGAGCAGCAGCCTGCAGCCTGCAATGCTGATATCCGGCGCGGCATGTGCGTCCGGTGTCTGCTCGGGAGACGGTGCAATTTCAAACGGCAAAGTGATTACAAAGGTGGAGCCGACACCAAGCTGACTCGTGACCGTAATCGAGCCGCCCATCCGGTCGACAAGCTCCTTGGTGATGGTCATGCCGAGACCGGTGCCGTGATAATAGCTGCGCGCGTCCTGCTTTTCCTGCGTGAACGGTTCAAAAATATGGTCAACAAAGTCCGGACTCATGCCGATACCCGTATCCGAAATCGTCCAGCGATAGGTGCATTTGCCGTCCTGTTCACCGAGCGAGTCCGTATGGGTGGTGATTTTACCGCCGGGACGGTTGTATTTGATGCAGTTGCTGTAAATATTGAGGAAAATCTGCCGCAGATGCAGCGGACTGCCGTAAATATACGGGTACGGAATGATGGATTTGTCCTTTTCGTACTCCCACTCAATGCCGGCTTCTTCGGCGCGGCCGATGATAATGGTAATGATATCGCGGGTCAGCTCCACCAGACTGATGCGCTCGTGCGTGAGGACGGTCGTGCCCTCCTCCAGCTTGCTCATCTGCAGCACATCGTTGATGAGCGACAGCAAGTGATTGGCGGAAATCTGCATTTTTTTGTGATTTTCCAGCAGCAGCGCCTTGTCATCAAAGTGGGTTTCGTCCACCTGCAGCAGACCGATAATGCCGTTGAGCGGTGTGCGGATATCGTGACTCATGCGCGAGAGAAATTCGGTTTTGGTGCGGTTCGCAATACGCATTTCATCGAAGGCGGCCTGCAGACGGGCGTTCTCTTACTCGTCGCGGGCGTGCATCTGCGAGGTATCCTGCAGCAGGATAATCGCCGTGACCATCGGCATTTCGGCATTGATTTCCGGATCAAACATGGTGGTCTGCGTCATCAGCACGGTTTTCTGTACCCAGCGGATAGCGCCGTCATCCTCCTGCACGCAGTACTCCACCGTGATGTGTTTTTCACCGGCGGCAAAGCGCTTGAGCAGACGGGCACTGGTATCTGCCGTGCGGTAGCTGCCGAGTGTTGCCGGTGTGACGCGCTTGCGGTACTCGTCGCAGTAGTCGCGGTAGGAGCAGGGAAGCGGGTAGTCGAGGAACAGCGCCCGGTCCGAATCGCTCTTGCCCGCAGGTGAAATGTTGCGCTCGAGGGTGTCGCGCGTAAGGTTTACCGTGTAGATTGTGCCCGCCATATCGAGCAGCGCGTCCACATAGCTGTCGTTCTCAAGGATAGACTGCTTTAGCTGCTCGTAGTACAGCGTCAGCTGCTCCTTCGGGTCGATGGCTTGGTCGGCGTTCAGCCGGATGGTCTCGAACGCGAGGATAAAGTGGTGCAGCACACCGGCTTCATCCCAGTCAATCGGAAGAACGGTCAAACGGCTGTAGTGGCTTTCCTCGGCCGCGTTGTACTGCAGTTCGAGGGTATCCTCTGCGCTGTGCAGGCTGCGCTGCAGTACGTCAAGCTGCAGCGCAGAACGGACGCGGCTGCGCTCGCTTTTAGCAGCCTGTTCCTCGGCAATCTGCTCGACGGCGCCGGTGTAGCTGCCGTCCGATGCCAGAAAAAAGCTCTCGCACGCGCGGATGGTGCGGTAGGTGTCCAGACGCGCATCGCAGTACAGGCAGTCGGAAAAGCTGCGGTGCAGGCGGTTGACCTGCTTCAGCAGCTGAAAATCCAGCCGCTTTTCGGCGGCGGCTTCCTCGCGCTTGACGTGGTTTTTGTTGATGTACATGTTTTTGTCCGCAAGGTCAAACAGATCGCGCATATTGCTGTCCGGATTGTCCGATGCAAGCGCAAAGCCGACCGCATAGCTGAGCGGTGTATCCGGATGCTGTCGGGACTCCTCAGCAAGCTGTTTACGGACATGGGAGAGCAATTTCTGCAGCGCATCGGCATCCGGTCCGTGCGTTATCGCGAGGAACTCATCGCCGCCTGTACGGCCGACAAAATGCTCCTCGGGCATGGCCGCACGCAGCGCGACCGCAAATCGCCGGATGTATGCGTCACCGGCCTCATGGCCCATGCTGTTGTTGATGCGACGCAGATTATTCAGGTCAAAGCTGCACACGCCGGTTTCTGGCGCAGGCGGCGTCGGATCGTCGAGCAGCTCCTCGCACTTGTTCTTGTTGGGCAGGCCGGTCGCGGCATCCAGATAGACCTTATGCTGCAGAGCGCGGTTCATCGCAGCCGTATGCAGAGCCTGAAACAGCTGGTAGCCGATCAGCAGCATGAGCACAACGATATCCGCTGTGATGTACTTCTCCAGAGCGGAAAGCGAGGTTGCCTTGCGCTGCGAGTACGCCTCCGCCAGACCGGTCGCGTCGTCGCAGATGCCGAAAAAGGTTTCGCTGATGGGAATGATGTCCGTGTTATTTGAGCCGACTGCGCGCACGCGGTCTATCTCCTGCTTGAGTGCTTGAAAATAGTCGTCCAGCTCCTGCATTTTGCTTTGGAAGGCGTCATCGTTCAGCCGCACGAGGCTGAGCTTGTCGCTGCCGAAGCGCAGTCCGTCGATAAACGCGTCAATATCTGCGATCATGCCGTCCTGTGGCTGACCAGAGATTTCCAGCTTGACGATACGCTGGGTCTTGCCGCGCACGAGTCCGGCGTAGTTGATGATACGCGCGGTGCCCTGAATACCGGAAACGAGGTTCATCATCCAGACAATCAATATAGCCAGCACGACTGCCAGCGCGCCAATGGCGGCGTTGACGATGCCGGTGCTTTTCTTTTTGGGGTTGCCAGCCATGTGCAATGACCTCCTTGCAGGCTGTCGAATTTTGTCGAACAAATTAGACGGGTGAGAATATATAAAATCATTATATCGTGAAAAGGGAACAAATGCAATGACAGAAGCGGAGAATCACGCGCTTCACAGAGATATCCACAGACTTGTGGATACATTGCCGATTTTGTGCTATAATGCAGAAAAAGCAATCGGAGGAACAGAGGATGAAGCTGCGTTATATGATTATCGGTGCCGGTGGCGTTGGCGGACCGGTAGGCGCGTATTTGAGCAAATCCGGTGCGGATACCACGCTTATTGCACGCGGAAAGCATCTTGCGGTCCTGCAGGAGCACGGCTTGACGCTTGTATCCGGAGAAAAGGAGCGCGAGAGCATTCCGGTCAAGGCGATCGACATGGACGGCTTTCTTGCCGCGAGGGAGCAGGGCGCTCCCGCGCCGGATGTGATTTTCGTGTGTGTCAAGGGATACTCTCTCGCGGATACCGTGCCGTTCATCCGCAAGGCAGCAGGCAGGGACACGGTAGTTATTCCGGTGCTCAACATCTACGGCACGGGCCGTGCCCTGCAGGCGGAGCTGCCTGAGCTGCTCGTCACGGACGGCTGCATCTACATTTCGGCCAACAGGATTGCGCCGGGCGTCATTCAGAAGCACGGTGCGATCTGCCGTATCGTGTACGGACTGCCGAGCCACAAGACCGATCATCCGGTGCTGCAGCAGGTCGAGACCGACCTCAAAAATGCCGGAATCGACCCGGTTTATTCTCCGTATGTCGAGCGCGACACGCTGCTCAAATTTGCGTATGTGTCGCCGAATGCGGCCTGCGGACAGTATTATCACGCGAAAGCTGCGGAAATGCAGCATCCGGGCGAGGTGCGCGACAGCTTCGTACGCCTGATAAAAGAGGTCGTTGCGCTGGCGGACAAGATGGGTATTCCGCTGGAGAGCAGGCCGGGGGAGCTGGTCGAGCGCAACCTGCACATTCTGGATGCGCTTGCACCGACCGCGTCTACCTCTATGCAGCGCGATATGGAAGCCGGCAAGCAGTCCGAGGTGGATGGTTTGATTTATCAGGTTGTGCGTCTGGCGGAGCAGTACGGCGTGGATGTGCCGGAGTATCGCAAAATCGCAGAGGCGGTAAAAAAACAGACGGAAAATAAGTGAAAACGGCAAAGACCCGGAATCTTCCGAAAAAGATTCCGGGTCTTTGCGCTATAGGTGGTGCTGCTGTTTCGACTGTCATTGTAAACAACGACAAGAAATTTCACTGCACACCGTCCGACGGACGGTGACATTCGCAATCCTTTTCGAGCGACTGAAGCTGCTGCTCCATGGTTGGCACCTCACACTTGCCGGTGCGGATGGCTTCGCGCACGACTTCGGGCGACGCGGGTACCTTATTGATGCGCACGCCGATGGCACGCGACACAGCGTTGAGAATCGCCGGTGTGACGGGCACGGTCGCAACCTCGGAAATGCCTTTCGCGCCGAACGGGCCCTGCGGCTCCGGGTCTTCGATGAGGATGATCTCGTAATCCGGCGTATCCTCGGCACGCGGCAGACCCAGCTGACGGTACAGCGTCTTGACCGGATAGCCGTTTTTCGTCGGATATCCCTCGGTCAGTGCGTAGCCCTGTCCCATCGAGCACGAGCCGTGCATCTGACCCTCGATGATATGCGGATTGATGGCGCGGCCGACATCGTGTGCCGCAATGATCTTGAGCAGCCGGACCTCGCCGGTTTCCATGTCCACCTCGACAATGGCGGCCTGCGTGGCATACGCATACGCCGGAAAATTGCGGTATTTTGCACCGCGCTGCTTTGCGCCCTCAAAATCACCGATGGCGAAGCACGGGTCGGATGCATAATAGTATTCCGCGCGGCGTTCCTCGCCCGGCCGCCACGGACGGCTGTCTAAATCCTGCTTGAGCTTGACGCACGCCTCATACACCGCACGGCCGCCGCACAGTGTCTGGCGCTCGGAAACCGACTCGCCGGTGGGGATGGTCAGCTCGGTGTCGCCGTTGGTGATGTAAATATCCGCGATATCCATGCCGAGCGTTTCCGCCGCGATCTGCGTCATGGCTGTACGAAAGCCCTGTCCCATATCCGTGCCGGAAACGATCATGTGCAGCTGTCCGTCGCCCTGCAGAATCAGCCTGCACGCACCGTCATCGGTGAAAATACCCTTGCCGACGCCGACATTCTTGAATCCCGAGGCCATGCCCCAGCCGAGCACCTTGCTGTCCTTGGGATACTGTCCTTCGTACTCCTTGAGTGCTTTTCGCAAACTTTTTTCGCATTGATTGATGGTATCCATCATACCCATGCTGTATTTGAGTACCTCACCGCCGACCGAGACCGCACCCGGATAGACCGCGTTGCGGCGGCGCAGCTCGAACGGGTCGATGCCCAGCTTTTCCGCCATCATGTCCATCGCAGTTTCAATGGAGATCGCCGCCTGATTGATACCGTAGCCGCGGAACGCGCCGCCCTGCAAGTTATTATTGCGAATCGCCGAGCCTTCCACCTTGACATTGGGAATGATGTACGGGCCGCCGCTCATCAGCGCGCCGGTCATCAGCGTGCCGTAGCTTTCGCACTCGTACGGTCCGCCGTCCGAGAACATCCGGCAGTCCAGATACTGGAACTTACCGTCCGGCGTGAAGCCGATCTCGTAATCCGTATGGTAGCCGTGGCGTTTGGTGGTGAGGATCAAATCCTCCTTGCGCGTCAGCGTAATCTTGACCGGCTTGCCGCAGGCATGAGCGGCAACAACCGCCGGTGCTTCGAGAAATGAGTCGCATTTTTTACCGAAGCCGCCGCCGAGCGGCGTCACGATAACGCGGATATCCTCCTCCGGCTTGTCCAGAATCTTTGTCAGCATACTGCGGATTTCAAACGGCGCCTGTGTGCAGGAATAGAGGATCGTTTTGCCGTCCTGCACCATGCCGATAGCCGAAACAGGCTCCATGCAGGCGTGCTCCTGCGGCTCAATATCCTTGGAGACGTTGAGCTTGACGATATCCGTCCGCTGCTTTGCCTGCTCCACATCGCCGCTGACGCGGCCGGTGTGCACGATGAAGCTGTTCTTGCGGTAGCCGTCCGCCATGGTGTAGATACCGGGCAGTTCTTCATAGTCGATTTTGACCAGCTTGACGGCCGCTCTCGCGTGCGCCGCCGTATCCGCGACAACCAGCGCCAGATGGTCACCGAGAAACCGCACCTCATCCGTGCAAAAGACCGGCTGCTCCGGCGTCCATGTGCCGACCTTGTTCATGCCGGGCACGTCAGCCGCCGTCACGATGCGCACCACACCTTCCGCCTGTTGGGCGGCGGAGTAATCCACCGCGTTGATCTTTGCGTGCGGCGTCGGCGCCCAGACAAATGCACCGTGCAGCAGGGTATCCGCGCCGATGTCCTCCGCGGTGTAGTCGTCGCAGAATTTCAGTTTGCCGCCGGTCTTGTCCATGCCGTCCACATCCCAGACCGACTTGCCGACCGCAGAGCCGGTGATGGGCGGCACGACCTGATCTTCCCCGACCACAATAACCGTGCTTTCGTGGCTGCGGAAGCTGTCGATATCCGGATCTTCCCCGCGCAGCCGCGCCGCTGCCAGCTTGACCGCCTCGATGATTTTGACATAGCCGGTGCAGCGGCAGTAGTTGTTTTTCAGCCCGTCGCAGATTTCCGGCTCGGTCGGAGCCGGATGGTGCAGCAGCAGCGCCTTTGTCGCCATCACCATGCCAGGTGTGCAGAAGCCGCACTGCACAGCGCCGACATCGAGAAACGAGTGCTGAATCACCTGCAGCATGGTGTCGTTCGGTGCGTTTTCGATGGTTTCGACGGCTTTGCCGTCCAGTCGGCGCACGAGCGTCACGCATGAGCGCGTCAGCCTGCCGTCCACCAGCACGCTGCACGCGCCGCAGTGACCGGTGCTGCAGGCTTCTTTTGTGCCCTTCATGCACTTTACATTGCGGAGATATTCGAGCAATGTGCGGTTTTCGCCGTCTTCTATTTCAATTTGTGTGCCATTGAGCGTAAATCGTATCATAGGATTTCGCCCTCCTGCCGTTACTTGATTTTTGCTTTGATGCGCATGAAGCGTCGGTGACCGGAGTCAAGCGCCTCGTAAAAGTCCTCGCTGTCCTTCGGGTCGTCCTTTGTCAGCTTAGAGACCACATACATCAGCACGAACGCGGTCGCCAGACCGATTGTGCCATACCACACATAGCCGAGATCCCAGACGAAGAAGGTCAGGCAGATGATGATCGCACCGACCGAAATCGAGGTGATAGCGGCTTTTCGGGTTGCCCACTTGCAGTAAATGCCGAATACCAACGCCGGGAACAGCGATTCGACCAGGGAATCCGCGAAAATCATCAGATTGTAGACGTATTCCCAGTGCATGAGCGATACGGCAACCGTTACGGCACCGAACAGCAGAATTACCACGCGGATAACCGAGGTTTCGGATGTCTTGAATTTGCAGTGACCGATACCGACCAGCAGGTCCTTGTAGATGATAGAGGACATGACCATCAGCAGCGCATTTGCGGTGGACAGACCGACCGCCAGTACGCCGATGAGGAACACGATCATCAAAATCTGCGCGAGCAGACCGTGCGTGCCCGCGATGATGTTGCACATATACGGGATAACCAGTTCGGTTTCCGAGCTGGTAAGGTCAGGCATGGCAGCCAGCGCGACCAGACCGATGAGCATCGTGCCGCCCCAGACAATGATCTGCAGGAACGGTGCAAGAAACGCCATCTGACGCTGGTCCTTCAGACCCGCGCTGTAATAGCCGGAGCGCACGAACACCTGCGGCAGCAGCAGCGTGTAGCCGAACGCACACGCCAGCGGATAGCTGACGCGGGACGGATAGGTGCATATGCCGATCGGACCCGGATAGGAGAACCAGTCCGGTGTCTGCACGCGGACGGTCTGGAATGCCTCGATGATCGAGCCGTTGAACACGATCTTGAGCGTTACGAAAATAATTGCCCACAGCGCCAGAATGAAGAACCAGCCCTGTACAGCATCCGCCAGTGCGGTGGATTTTACGCCGCCGAGCATGACGAATACCGTCATGATAATGCCGCAAATGAGCGTAAATGTCTGCGAGGATACCGCGCCGCCGGTGGCTACCTCAGCTGCACGTCCGCCGGCTACCAGTACCGCCGAGATAAACGGCACGGCGCAGATAATGTAAACAATATCGATGATAACGGTCAGCGCCTTGGACTTGTAGCGGCAGAAGAAGAAATCCGCCGGGGTGGTGAAGTGCTTCTGCTGGTTGACCAGCCATACCTTGGTCATCGTGAAGTAGCAGATGATCGGGAACATGGAGTAGATACACATCTCCGAGAAGAAGTAGCCCAGTCCGTAGCGGTAATACGCGCCCGGGCCTGCGAAAAATACCCAGACGCTCATGCAGGAGGCGATATAGGTCATGACCATGACCGGCCACTTGAACCGGCCGCCCTGCAGATCGACCTTGCCTGCGTCACGTTTTTCCTTCCATGTGGTGTAGCGTGCGATAGCGATCAAAAATAGAAAATATGCTGCAAAAACGATCCATACCGTTTTGCCTGAAAGTAAACCCTGTGTTGTCATTTTCTCTGTTATCCTTTATTTGTCCGATTCTTTTTGCGTTTCGGAAGCGGCAGGCGTATTATCCTCAGCCGTTTCGTCCTGTTCCTCATCCTCAATCAGAGGATACTCCTTTTCGGTCAGCTTGCAGCCGATATACACGGACAGCACCGTGCCGACAAAGCTGATCAGACCGTGTATGATGCAGGCGGTCTCGCTGCCGTAGGGGGGGAATCCCGGGAAATTATAGAATACCCAGAAGAACAGCACAGACGCCAGCCAGATTTTCTCTGTTCTGCCGATTTTCATTTTGTGTCACCTTGTTTTCTCTTTTATTTTAAGGCAATACCGCACAATTAAAGCGGCGGCTCCTTGTGCAGGCTCCAGTCGCACTGCTGCGGCGCTTTGTGGAAATTTTGTGCCCTGACGTCGTTGTGATTTCACGGTAATACACAAAGCATTACCGCAAAACCACGCATAGTCAGGATGCAAATTTACTCACAAATCGCTCTTGTTCAATTGTGCGGTATTGCCTTGAGTAATTATTTTTGCGAACGCCACTCATCGAGCAGCGCATCCGAATCCACGACAAGTCCCAGATGCAGCGAGATCATGCGCAGCGCAGGCTCTTCGAGGTGCTCGGAGCCGCGGGTCAGGTCGCGCGGCACGACGACGCGGAAATCGCGGTTTGCGGCATCGAATGCAGTGTTGATAACGCAGCAGTCGGTCATGCAGCCGGTGAGCACCACGCGGCGGATGCCGAGGTTGCGCAGCAGCAGCTCCAGATCGGTCGGATAGAACGCGCTCAGGCGCTTTTTGGTCGTCACCATATAGTCCTCGTCGTGTACATCGATGGACATTCTGTTCCAGCGTGTGCCTTCGATGGCGTGCTCTGCGATGTTGGGAATCTCACCGACCGTAACCGGAAACACCATGCGCCACGCAGACGGAAACAGTTTTTCGTCTGCGCCGCCCTTACGCAGCGTTGAGCGGACATGGATGATTGGCAGTCCGAGCGCGCGTGCTTCGTTCATGAAATGATTGAGCGGTTCGATGATCTCGCGTCCTCGCGGAGACGGACATGGACAGTCCGGGTCGGTTGACAGGTGGCCATCGTGCATGTCGATCGTAATGACAGCCGTATCGCGGCGATTAAGGAAAATCTGCTGTAATTGCTCCGGAACCTCCTTTTCGATGCTGTCAAAGTATGCTTTCATTTGATTTTTCTCCTTCCCGGCAAAACGCCGCAGCAATCTGTGCGGCGCTGTCAATAGCGGTATTGGAGTTATTATAGCACATGTGTCATGACATGTGCAAATGTTTTGGTCGGGTTGGGGAAAGATCGTGAAGGGATGGAGGCGATGCGGCTATCTGTGTCGCTCCGCGAAGGGAGCGACCAAGGAAATCACTGGCGAGGACTACAACAAGTAAATTTCAATCCACGCTCCGGCGCCGCGCGGCATATCGCCCTGCATGAACTGCTCGGTGTCCAATATGCCTGCCAAGAAGACCACAGTGAATTACAGCAAACTGCTGAAAATATCAGTTAAATCCCATAGATTTTACTGACTTGATTTATACAAAACTGGCAAAACCGCCAGAAAACAAAATTCCTACAATTCCGAGGTTGACACTGGGGATTGACTGTGTTATTCTATAACCAACAAATCCAGTAGGGAATCGGAAGGGAGCGAGCAAAATGTTCATCGTAAACGCACGAATGTCGGGTCGAATGTGTATGAACATGCTGTATTATGCTCAGATGCTGCCTGACCGACAGAATACGAAATTACTTTGAACCGGCTTGCCTGACGCTGCGCGTCCTTGCGGATTCATTGCATTTTCTGAAGCGGGGAGCTGCGAGCTTCCCGCTTTTTTGCGCATTTAAGAGGAATAAGGAGGAATTTTCTTGATAGAATTGTCACATATCTCGAAGGAGTTTGTGAGCGGCAAGCGAACCGTTCATGCGGTGCAGGATGTTTCGCTGACGATTGACAAGGGCGAAATTTTCGGTATGATCGGCTTTTCCGGTGCGGGTAAATCGACGCTGGTGCGCTGCATCAATCTGCTCGAGCGGCCGACCTCCGGCAAGGTGATCGTAGATGGTCAGGATATGCTGTTGCTCTCGGCAAAGGAGCTGCGGCAGGCCCGCAAGAAGATCGGCATGATCTTCCAGCACTTCAACCTGATGCCCTCGCGCACCGTAGCCGGCAACGTAGCATATCCGCTGCGCGGCAGCGGCCTTTCCAAGCAGCAGATTGCGGAAAAGGTACAGCGCCTGCTTGATCTGGTCGGCATCGGTGATAAGGCGGAGGCGTACCCCAAGCAGCTGTCCGGCGGTCAGAAACAGCGTGTAGCAATCGCTCGCGCACTGGCCAACGACCCGAATGTGCTGCTCTGCGACGAGGCTACCTCGGCACTCGATCCGCAGACCACCAAGGCGATTCTGCAGCTGCTCAAGCACCTGAATGAAACGCTCGGCATCACGGTCGTTATCATCACCCACGAAATGGCGGTCGTCAAGGAGATCTGTCACCGCGTAGCCGTTATGGAGCACGGCAAGGTGGTCGAATCCGGCGAGGTGTTCAACATTTTCGCCAACCCGAGAGAGGACATCACCAAGAGCTTCATCCACACGACCTCCAATCTCCGCAAGATCGAAGAACTCATCGCGGAGGATTCGCCGGTCGTCAAGCTCAATCCGGGCGAGCTTATCGTGCGCCTGAGCTACATTCAGCGCAATGTATCCGAGCCGCTCATCTCGACGGTATCGCGCAAATTCGATATTGTGCTCAACATCATCTTTTCCGATATCGCCATCGTGCAGAATGCACCGATCGGCGGCACGGTAGCCATTATCAGCGGCAGCCGCGATCAAATCACACAGGCAATCGCCTATCTCAGTGAGAAAAACGTAGGAGTGGAGGTCATCAAGGATGCAAGAGTTTCTGAATAACATCATTCCGAATGTGATGGCAAAGCTGCCGGACTTCTACGCAGCCATCGGTGACACGCTGCTCATGGTGGTCTGGTCGGGTGCAATCTCGTTCGTGCTTGGTCTGGCACTGGGCGTGCTGATCACGGTCACCAAGCCGGGCGGCATTCTGGAGAACAAGGTCGTCTATCAGATTCTGGACAAGCTGGTCAGCCTGTTCCGTTCCATCCCGTTCATCATTCTGCTGACGTGGGTAATGCCGGTGTCGCGTGCCATCATGGGTACGGCAATCTATGTTCGCGGCGCTATCGTACCGCTGGTATTCGGTGCGGTGCCGTTCTTCACCCGTCAGGTGGAGAGTGCACTTGCCGAGCTGGACGGCGGTCTGATCGAAGCGGCACTCTCGATGGGCTCCACACCGCTGGAGATCATCTTCCGCGTTTACCTGAAGGAAAGCGTTGCCGCCATCGCACGCGGCACAACCATCACGGCGATCAGCCTGCTGAACCTGACTGCAATGGCCGGTGTCGTCGGTGCCGGCGGTCTGGGCGACTTCGCCATCCGTTACGGCCACGACCGCAACATGCTGGACGTTACCAACGTTACTGTGCTGGTCCTCGTCATCATTGTTTGTATTATGGAGTTCGTTGGCGGCAAGGTCGTCAAGAAGAACACGCATTAAGGAGTGTCTGACATGAGTATTTCCAATCGCAAAGTTGTTATTGTCGGTGCAGGCCATGTCGGCTCCCATGTCGGCTACGCACTGATTTCGCAGAGTTTGGCAGACGAGATCGTCTACATTGACTCCGATCACGCAAAGGCAGTCGCACAGGCGTTCGACCTGACCGATGCGACCAATTACCTTCCGGTTCGCACCAAGGTCACCGCAGGTGACTACAGCGATGCCAAGGACGCACAGATTATGATCATTTCGGCAGGCCCGCTGCCGACCGGCAATCAGACCCGTATGGATACACTGGGTCAGACCATCGCCATCCTGAAAGATGTAACAAAATCTATCAAGGAATCCGGTTTTGACGGCATTATCGTCAATATCTCCAATCCGGCGGACGTTATCACGCATTACATTCAGCACACGCTGAACTGGGCGCCGGAGCGCATCTTCTCCACCAGCACTACGCTGGACTCCGCAAGACTGCGCCGCGCGATCGCGCAGGAGATCGGCATTGACCAGAAATCCATCACCGCTTACGCGCTCGGCGAGCACGGCGAAAGCCAGATGGTCGCATGGTCGGCTGTCACCATCGCAGGCAAGCCGCTTTCCCAGTGGCGCGAGGAGTATCCGGACACCTTCGGCAAACTCGACCTGGATGCGCTTGCTGACGCAGGCCGTGAAGGCGGCTGGACCATCCTGCGCGGCAAGCAGTGCACCGAGTTCGGCATCGGCGCTTCTGCCGCAGAGGTCGTTCGCGCCATCTTCTACAACGAGAACCGTGTTCTTTCGGTTTCTGTTCTGTTGGACGGCAAATACGGTCAGCACGATGTGTACGCCAGCGTGCCCGCTATCGTGGGTCGCAACGGCATCGCAGAGATCATTGAGCTGCACCTCACCCCGGAGGAGCAGGAGAAGTTCAACGCGTCCTGCAAGACCATGAGCGAGAATTATCAGCTGTCGCTCACATTATAAAAGCAGTCAATTAAAAATTTTATTTCACAATAATGGAGGCACCTAAAATGAAGCTCAAAAGAATCGTCGCACTGTCCCTGTCCGCAGCAACCCTCGCCCTGTCCCTGACCGCCTGCGGCGGCTCGAGCAGCGCAGCTTCCGATAATGCACAGGCATCCGACAGCAACTCCGGCGATGCCGTAATCGTAAAGCTCGGCGTAGTCGGCAGCATCTACGAGGATCTGTGGACCCCGGCCAAGGAAAAGCTGGCTGACGAGGGCATCGACCTTGAGTTCGTACAGTTCTCGGACTACGTTACCCCGAACAACGCACTCGCTAACGGCGAGATCGATCTGAACGCTTTCCAGCACCGTATTTACCTGCAGAGCGAGATTGACAACTACGGCTACGAGATCGAGAATATCGGCAACACCTTTATCATCCCGCTGAACCTGTACTCCGACAAGGTTAAGTCGGTTGATGAGCTTAAGGACGGCGACACCGTAGCCATTCCGGACGATGTAACCAACGGCGGCCGCGCGCTCAAGGTTCTGGAAGCTGCGGGCCTGATCAAGCTGAAGGACAGCGCCGAGTTCAACCCGACCATTGACGACATCGAGACCTACAACACCAAGATCACCATCGAGGAGTTGAAGGCTAACGTAATCCCGTCCACGCTGGCTGACGTTACCGCAGCTGTTGTAAACGGCAACTACGCACTGGATTTCGGCCTTAAGACCGAGGACGCCATCTACAAGGATGACCAGCTGGACATCGAGGAGTACTGGAACCTGATCGCAGCGCGTTCCGCTGACCTCGAGGATGCGGACAAGCTGGAAACCTACAAGAAGGTTGTTGCAGCATTCCAGTCCGACGAAACCGAGGCAGTATTCAACGACCAGTTCGGCGGCTACTTCATCAAGGCAGGCTGGGATCAGGATCTGCTGGCTGACAAGTAACTCACAGTGATTCCCAATGCCGCCGGAAAGCACCGGCGGCATTTTCGGCAGGAGGAAACAGCAATGGAAGTAAGCAAACAGGCTTTGCAGAATATCATTTCGGATGAAGAACGTCTGCTTTTCGCAGAGAACATCCCGGCGGAATACCTGAGCGATGCGCTCGGCCGCCGCACCGGCACGGCGGATGCGCTCGTGTTCGCGCGCTCGACCGAGGAGGTCAGCGGCGTGCTCCGGTACGCCAACGAAAACGGCATCCCGGTCACGCCGCGCGGCGCGGGCACCAATCTGGTGGGCTCGACAATCCCACTGTTCGGTGGTATCATTCTGGATGTATCCCGCATGAACCGCGTGCTCGAGCTTGACCGCGACACCATGACCATCACCGTCGAGCCGGGTATGCTGCTCAAGGATCTGCAGGCGTATGTCGAGGAGCACGGTCTGTTTTACCCGCCCGATCCGGGCGAAAAGGCCTCGAGCATCGGCGGCAACATCAGCACCAACGCGGGCGGTATGCGTGCGGTCAAGTACGGCGTAACACGCGATTATGTGCGCGGGCTGGAGGTCGTTCTTGCGGACGGCACGGTGCTGAAAGTCGGCGGCAAGCAGGTGAAGGATGCGAGCGGACTGTCGCTCAAGCATCTGCTCATCGGCTCGGAGGGCACGCTGGCCGTTATTACCAAGTGCCTGCTGCGCCTTCTTCCCAAGCCGGAGACTACGGTGAGCGTGCTCGTGCCGTTTGCCGATCTCGGCACGGGCATCCGCAGCGTGCTGACCATCCTGCAAGCGAACGCCAACCCGACCGCAGTCGAGTTCATGGAGCGCAAGGTCGTAGCCCTCGGTGAGAGCTTTTCCGGCGTGCAATATCCGCGCCCGGATGCCGGTTCATACATCCTGCTGACGTTTGACGGTCACGAGAGCGAGGTCAACGCGAATATCGAGCGCGTGCGCCGCCTTGCGCTCGACAACGGCGCCATCGACTATATCGTGCTCCGCAGTGCCGAGCAGGCTGCCGACATCTGGAAGGTGCGCGGTGCGCTCGTTATGGCGGTCGAGGCCGTGTCCGAGCAGGAGCCGGTGGACATTGTCGTGCCCATCAGCCACACGGCGGACTTTGTACGTTACATCAACGAGCTGGAGGCCGCCTCGGGCATGCGCATGATCGCGTTCGGTCATGCGGGTGACGGCAACGTGCATCTGTGCGTGGTGCGTGACGGCCGCGACCAGCAGACCTGGGAGCGTGAACTGCACGACAACATGGAGCAGGCCTACGCGAAGGCGTATTCCTACGGCGGCGTAGCCTCGGGTGAGCACGGCATCGGCATTTCCAAGCGGCCGTACTTCCTGCGGGAGACCGCGCAGGAGAATCTTGCCGTGATGAACACGATCAAGACCGCTCTCGACCCGAAACATACACTGAACGACCAGAAATCTTACATTGTGGGAGGAAAATAACCATGCAGAGCTTATCTGAGCGCACCGCCGGCTTTACCGACTCGGTCATCCGCCGCATGACGCGCGTTTCCATGCAGTATGACGCGGTAAACCTGTCGCAGGGTTTCCCGGATTTTGAGCCGCCGAAGGAGTTGCTCGACCGTCTGGCGCAGGTGGCCTACGAGGATTACCACCAGTATTCCATTACCTGGGGTTCGCAGAACTTCCGTGAGGCGCTGGCCGCCAAGCAGACCTATTTCATGGGCCGCAGGATCGACCCGAACACCGAAATTGTCACGACCTGCGGCAGCACGGAGGCGATGATGGCTGCGATGATGACAGTCACCAATCCGGGCGACAAGGTTATCATTTTCTCCCCGTTTTACGAGAACTACGGTGCGGATACCATCCTGTCCGGCGCAGAGCCGATCTATGTGCCGCTCGTGCCGCCGGATTTCCATTTTGATGCGAACGTGCTCGAGGATGCATTCCGTCAGCACCCGAAGGCCATCATCCTGTGCAACCCGTCCAATCCGTGCGGCAAGGTGTTCACCCGCGAGGAGCTGGAGATTATCGCGTCTCTCGCAGAGAAGTACGACACCTACGTTATCACCGACGAGGTATACGAGCATATCGTGTTTGCGCCGAACAAGCACACCTATTTTGCCACCCTGCCGGGCATGTGGGAGCGCACGCTGTCGTGCTCGTCGCTCTCCAAGACGTACTCGGTTACCGGCTGGCGACTGGGTTATATCATTGCCCCGCCGGAGATTATCGACCGTGCGAAAAAAGTACATGACTTTCTGACTGTCGGCGCAGCAGCGCCCCTGCAGGAGGCTGTTGTTACCGGTCTGAAGTTCGGTCAGGACTACTACGACGATCTGCAGGCCAAGTACACGCACAAAAAGGATCTGTTCCTCAAGGGTCTGGACGATCTCAAAATCGCCCATACCGACCCGCAGGGCGCGTACTATGTTCTGCTCGACATTGCCGAGTTCGGCTACGAGAGCGATCTTGCGTTCTGCGAGGATCTGGCGCATTATGTCGGCGTAGGCGCGGTTCCCGGATCGAGCTTCTTCCGTGAGCCGGTCAACAACCTGATTCGCCTGCATTTTGCCAAGAAGGACGAGACGCTGCTCGATGCACTCAACCGTCTGGAAGGTCTGCGTGATAAGATCAAACCGAAATACCGATAAACAGGAGGAAAAGCCGTCATGGATGTAAAGAAAGCCGCAGCGGAAACGAAGGACTACATCGTATCCATCCGTCGGGAATTTCACCGGCATCCGGAGCTGAGCCTGCAGGAATTCCGCACGGCACAGCGCATTGAGGAGGAACTGGACAAGTTCGGCATTCCGCACACGCGCGTAGGCGAAACCGGCGTGCTCGGCACGCTGAAGGGCGCAAAGGACAGCGGAAAAGTGCTGGTTCTTCGTGCGGATATCGACGCGCTGCCCATTGAGGAGACGCACGAGTGCGTCTATCGCTCGGAGAATGCAGGCGTCATGCACGCCTGCGGCCATGATGCGCACGCTGCCTGCCTTCTGGGTGCCGCGAAAATCCTGTCGGAGAACAGAGATGCGTTCAGCGGAAAGGTCCGTCTTGTGTTTCAGCCGGGAGAGGAAATCGGAAAAGGTGCAAAGCCGTTTGTCGCAGCCGGTGTGCTGGATGGTGCCGAGCGCGTGTTCGGTCTGCATACCGCGTATGATTTGGAGGCAGGCACGGTAGGACTCAAACCGGGCATCAACAACGCCGCAGTCGATCATTTCCGCATTCGCGTGCACGGTAAGTCCACGCATGTTTCCACGCCGCATCTGGGCGTAGATGCGCTGTACATCGCCAGCCAGATTGTCGTGGCAGTGCAGGGACTGGTTACGCGCCGCACTTCACCGACCGAGCCGGTCATCATCGGTATCGGCAAGCTGAATGCAGGCACGACCTACAACGCCGTGGCAGCATTTGCTGAAATGGAGGGCACAACGCGCACCATTTCGCAGGAGAGCCGCGACCGCGTCCGTGCACAGGTCAGTGAGACCGCGCAGAGCATTGCGGCGCTGTACGGCGGCACGGCGGAAGTCGAGTGGACGGACTTTGCCGCTGCGCTCGTCAATGACCCGCAGGTGTGCGAGGAAGCTGCTCGGGTCGTGGACGAGCTGCTCGGCGCGGGACACGTTGTAACCGACCGTGAGCTGTCGCTCAGCGGCGATAATTTTGCCGAGTTTGAGCTGTATAAGCCGGGCGCGTATGCGTATCTCGGCACCGGCAATCCGGATTTGCCGCACACGATGATCACCAACCATAACGGCAGCTTCGATGTGGACGAGAATGCACTTGTGACCGGTGCCGGTCTGTATGTCGGCTACACAGTCGCGCGGCTTGGATAAAGAAAGCGAAACGCTCAGCTATCGTTTGGTAGCTGAGCGTTTTGCTTTTGAAATTACAGTTTTGAACTTACATCCCGCACTCAAGTCCGTTATACCGTGTCACCACAAACGGATAGCTGAGTGTTTCAGGCTGGATGCCAAGCTGCCGCAGACCGGCGCACAAATCCTCGACAACCTGCATATCGTGGTCGCGCTGCGCGACGGACAGTTTCATTTTATCTCCATACGACGAGATCAGCAGCGCAAACGGCTGCACAGCACACGGCAGGATTGCGCCGTAATCGAGTACATACGGACGGCAGCTTTCCGGCAGGGCGAACCGGCCGACATTGGTAATGAGAAAGCTGTCCTCGAGCACAAAATCAGTCGTGACCTTCTGTGCCGCCTGCATTTTCTCCGCGAGCGGCATGTCTGCCTCATGCAGCAATTCACAGCGGTCTGCGGCGGCTTTTGCACGATAGAGCAGCTGTTCGCGCTGCATCTGATCCTTCAAAAACGCCTTCGTGCGCCGGAACACCTCGTCATTCGGCAGATCGCGGTATTCTGGAAAATACGGCAGATCGATAAAGCAAATAAAATACCGCGTGGTAAGCGTCGGCAGCAGCGGACGCAGATCGACCGGAATCTCCGCGATAACCGGCTTGTCCGTTCCGCCGAACTTATCATCAAACGCTTTCATCATCAGCGGAGCCAGTACAGACAGCGGACTGACGCCGATGGACTTTGCGTAATCGTGCAGCTGAGAAAACGGGAACGTCACCTCGGTGACGACCTCGGAGCCGTCAGCGCCCCACTGTACCTCGGGGGCATGAACAGCCTCCGGCTTTTTCCAGATGCCATCCGGCGAAAATTCACGGTCTGCCAGCTGCTCGTAGCCGTTTGCGCTCTCCTCAGGAGACCAGCGGGTATCCATGCCGCGCACAGAGCCGTCATTCTCAACCGGGAAACCGCAGTTTTTCAGGTACTGGAACAGTACACAGCGGATAAACTCCTCGAATCCGCGTCCATCCGAGATAGAGTGCTGATACTCCATATAGATGGTCTTGTCGTGGTAGCCGACGAGAAATAAGTATCCGTTCGTATCCTTGGAGCCGATGGTGTAGCGGGTGGATACGCCGTCGAACGGCAGCACTACGGCGGGCTGCACGTTGCGGCGGTAGCGGAACGCGGTCTCGGTCGGCTCGGCGGTCAGCATCATGTGCGGAAAGCGCAGCAGTGCCTGCTCGACGGCTTCGCGCAGCTTGTCCGGGCGCACTTTATCGCGCATGCGGATGGTGTGGCGCGGCACACAGGCGACGGTTTCATGGGTGTTATACAGGAAGATTTTTGCATAGCTGTCCGTGCGGAGCAGCGGGTCATTCATGGTCATTATAGCATTCTCCTCAAAGCATAATCCGGCGCATCTTATATGGTAATTTCAGTATATCACCCTGCAACGACGTTGTAAATCAAAATGAGTCGAATTTGCACAGTATTATGCAAATATAGAACATGATGTACGATATAATGAGCCGCGCGCCTGAAAATACTTGCGATTCGGTTGGCAGAGTATATCACGCCGGAGAAGCTAACATATGAGCATGGAATTTCTGCCGCGGCTGTTCGATTCGTTCTCGCGTGAGCGTATTCCGTGTGAGAAGCAAAAAAACAAGCGACACCATATTTCGATTGGTGTCGCTTGTGTGCGTCTTCAGGCGCTGTCGGTATTATCTGCCCTTACCGGGCGGTTGTTCATACCACATCCGTTGTGCGGTATGGATCGGATGGGATTACTGGTCGGTGTAGCGGCTGAGGATAACCGCTACCTGAGCACGGGTTGCGGTGCCGTTCGGCACGAGCGTAGTCGGGGTAACGCCGGTTACCAGACCGTTGCCGTTCGCCCAGCTCATTGCTTCAGCAGCCCACGACTCGACAGAAGCCGCGTCTGCGTAGCCATCGAGTGCTGCGCTGCCCTGCGGCGTATGACCGCGATAGGTATCGTAGCGGTACAGGATGGCCGCCAGCTGCTGACGGGTGATCAGCGTATCCGGCTGGAATCTGCCGTCGGTGAAGCCGTTGACAATGCCGTTTTCGGAGGCCCATGCGATGGCTTCTGCGTACCACTTGCCGTCCGCCACATCGGTGAACTGTGCGGTGGAAGCGGCCTTGCTGCCGCTCATGCGGTAGAGTACCTGAACCAGCATTGCGCGGGTCATGCCGTTATCCGGACCGAACCTGGTTGTGGTCAGGCCCTTGAACCAGCCGTTCTCGAGTGCAGTGTTGACCTCGTTGTAGAACCACTTGCGCAGGTTGACATCGGAGAAGTCGCTGCTGTACTCGTGGGTGATAACGAAGGTGGAGAAGTGGGTGGTCTTAAAGGTAGCCTTTCCGGTCGCTGCATCATAAATGACAGGCAGCTTCTCGAACGAGCCGTCCTCAGCAAGATAGTATGCAATCAGATGATCGGCGTTCTCGCCGTTCTTGAGGCTGTATGCTACAGAGACCGAAGCCGTGCCGTTCAGCGCATGAATGCGGGTCGCAGTGCCGTTTTTCGGCTGCACCTGCGCAGAAATGTTCAGGATGGTGCCGTTCTTCGGCAGGTATTTGCGCTGTGCGTCCGTCAGGGAGGACTTGTCAGCGGAAGCGATCGAAATACTTGCCATACCGTCGGCCTGTGCGGCGCTGCCGAGTGCGGTCAGCGTCTCACGGTCGAGTGCAACCGTGCCGTTCGGCAGGGTAAGCGCTGCGCCGTTCTTTGCACCGGCGAGAGCAGCTACCACATCGCCGGTGAGCGATACCGTGCGTACGGTGGAATCTGCGGACAGGTCAAGCGTCAGCGAATCCTTGCCGGAAACCGCAGTCAGCTTGGAGCTGTCGGCGGAAACCGCTGCGGTGCCGTTCTTTACCTCAACCGTTGCAGGAACCTTGGTGCCGTCCGGCGCGGTAATGGAGGACGAGCCGCTGTCGGTCGGAGCCGGTGCAACAGCACCGCCGCCTGCTCCACCGCCGCCGCCTGCGCCGCCGCCGCTGCTCGGCTTGACGGCAAAGGCTGCGGTAACTGCAACGTCATTCGCCGGCATGGTGAAGGTGTAGGTCAGGGTGGACGCGGAAACCGTCTTGTCGAGTGCGGTCTCCGGTGTCAGCGTCAGGGTTTTCAGCTGATAGCCGCTTGCGGGTGCAGCGGTGAGCGTTACCTTGTCGCCAGCCTTGGCGCGTGCTGCAGAAGCAGAAACGCTGCCGTTTTCGGCCTTGCTGACCGTAATTGCGTAAGTTGTGTGGAACAGATTGTCGGTGTTGACCGCCAGAGCTTCTGTTACGTTGCGGATAACGGCTTCAAAGCTGCCGTCCTTCTCGGTTACGGAAACAACGGCATTCGGAGCCGCCTTCTGGAGTTCGGACTTGATTTCCTCGGCGGTGCCGACACAGTTTGCGCTCGGTGCGAGCGTCAGCTTGACCGTGCCGTTCTTGCGAACCTGAGCGGATGCGCTGTTGACTGCACCGGTGTTGTTCGGCTGAATCGGCGTGGTGTAGGTGAATTTGCCGGTGCCGTTCGTGCCGGAAATCTTGGCATCGTACTGTACAAGGTCGGTGAAGTGAACGCGGATGGTCTGGTTGTCATCGAGTGTATGAATATAAATTGGATCGACAAGATTTACACCATCAACCTGTACAGCAAAATCGTTTTCCTTAGTGGAGATAGTACCTTGGGTAACCGTCCACTTTTCAACCATTTTACCGGTGTTGGGGTTTGTGGTGAAGGTGATTTCACTGCCGTTCGGCTGCTTGGTCTGAGAGTTAACCGCGGTGTCGTCAATCTTGGCGGTCAGATGGCCGTTCTCATCAGTAGTGCCGAAAGTAAGCTGATAGCTTGCCGTAACCTTAAAGTATACGGTCGCAGTAATATTCTTGTCCGCACGGATTTTGCCTTCCGGATTGGTTTTGGAGTTTCCGGCAGTCTTTTTGCCGTTTACTTCCCACTGTTCAACCTGATAGCCAGTCTTCGGCGCTGCCTGGAAGGTGATTTCCTCATCCTTATAGATGGTTACGCCTCCTGCAGGCATAGCCTTGGTCTCAACTTCCTCACCGTAGATATCATACAGCGTGTATTTTACGGTGCCGTTGCCGGCTGCAGCGGTAGCCTTGGCGGTGTAGGAAGCGCTCTGGGCAAATTCAGCGCTGATGGACAGATCGCCAGCCAGTTCGCTGATGGTATAAGTGCCGTTGGTCTTTGCCGTAGCTTCATCCTGAGCAGTATTGTTTACGACCCAGTTCTTGAAATGCCAGCCGCGTTCTGCGCGTGCCTGCAGCTCAACCTTGCTGCCGCCGGGAATCTTGGACAGGTCGTTCACAACGTTACCGTTTACGGTTGCAATGATCGTGCCATGCTCCATTTTCGGTGTGGTAATCGCAAATGCGGCACGGTCGGTCTTGAGCGAAACCTTGGTGTTCTCAGTGATGGGGAAGGTATAGCTGCCGTCAGCGTTGAGTTTTCCTGCTTCAACAGCCTTGCCGTTCACCTGATAGGTCTCGCCCGTGGCGGCAGCATAGCCTGCCTTGGGCGCTACCGTAATCTTCGTATCACCGGTGACGCTTTCGCCGCTCTTGAGAGACTTGGTGAGCGTTTTGGAGGTATCGTCCGGATCAACCGTCTGATAGCTTGCGGAGATTTCGCCGTCCAGCGTCAGCGTGTAGCTGTCGCGCTCGAATACGGCAGCCAGATCAATATCCTGCACGCCAACCTCAACAGAGAGCGTGTTGGAGCCGTTCGTCGAGTCCGATTCGCCGGACGGATAGCTGTTTGCACCGCGTTTCGTGAGAATCCACTGCTTGAAGTGCCAGCCGGTGTTCGGCGTTGCGGTGAAGTTGAACTTTGCACCGCTGGCAATGTAAACCGGGAAGTTCTTGAGGCTTTCGGAGCCATCTTCATCCGTGCATTTGAGTGTACCGCCCTGCTTATTCTGAACGGAAGCATTCAGTTTGGTATTGGTGGTCTTGAAGTAAACCAAAACAGATGCCGGTTTTGCAAGGGTCTTGATGGTAACCGAGCTCTTCTCCTTGCTGTCCTCGATTTCCGTGCCGTCATAGGTCCAGTAATCGACTGCATAACCTGCATCCGGCACAGCCGTCAGGGTAACATCGGTGCCTGCGGTAAAGCTGGAGATTGCACTGCCGTCATCCGCCTTGCCGGCATTCAGACCTGCGGTAATGATCGACGCAGAACCGACAGAGTGCCTGTTTGCGCCTTCGCCGAAGTCCTCAGCCTTGAGGGTAAGGATGTAAGTCGTGCCGTTTACCGTGTAAACGCCGGGGATAAAGGTAAATTCGTAATTGTTGTACAGCGTTTCGTTGGTAGCGGTAGTCTTGCACGGGGAAACCGTGTAGTTGCTGGGCGCAATGTTCGGCGCGAGCGTCACCGTGTTGCCTGCGGTGTTGACTGCGGTATAGCCAAGGTGCAGAGCATCAATCTCATCAGCAGTCATGTTTTTCGTGTCTGCCGAGAGAGAAAGCTGGGTGCTCGGATTGACCAGAGTCTGATCAACACCATCCTTCGGGGTAACAACGCGCAGCGTAACGGCACGCTGAACAACGGTAAACTCGGTTTCCGCAACCGGTTTGGTTTCGCCGTTTACATAAGCATACAGCGTGTAAGTGCCGACATTCAGCGGATTGGTCAAATTCTGCTGTGTTTCCGAACCGGAAACTGCATACTTGAAGGTCGCGTTATTGACCTTCTTCAGACCCTGCGTATCCTTACTCATGCGGGAGAGCGACGGCGTTACCGTATCGCCGTAGGTGAAGCGGGTGACGCTGTTGTTATCCTTGCCGTTGGTGAGCGTCAGCTGATAGCCGGTCGCGTTCTCGCCAACGAGAACCATCTGACCTTCCGCGCTGCTCATATCCTTGAATACATAGCTGCCCGGATAATACGGGGTAACCGTGTAAGCGCCGTCTGCGGGCACGACAACGTCCTTGGTGGCCACGCCGTTGGCGCCAATCTTTGCGGCAACCGTGGTGGAGAAGTCCGTGCCGCGAATCAGGAAGCTGAGCGTGCCGGTCGGGATGGTGGAGGTAGCAGACGCAGAACGCATCGTAGCGCTGATGTGCAGCGTGCGGTCAAACTGATCAGTGTTGTCTTTTTGTACATTCTCTGCCGTAACATTCAGCTCACACTTGGGTGTGCGCTTGCTGTACTGTGTGGTAATCTCAGGCGAGTAAGCGGAAATGCTGAACTCCTTCTGGGCGGTGTTGTCGAAGTAGAGCACATTCAGTCGGCAGCGGTAAGTGCCCTTGTCGGCAGAACCGGCGTTTTCGATGCTCAGCGTATCGGAAACGCTGCCGGCAATCTCGGTCCAGGAACCATTGTTCAGCTTTTGCCACTGATAGCTTACGCTGTTGTACTTGCCGCCGTCCGGATTTTTATTGTCTCCGTTATACTTAACCGTTGCGGTTGCCAGAGAATCCGGATAGATCGGCAGAACCGTCTGATTCTCCTTGCCGTCAATCGTTACCGAAATATCGGGATAGCCTGCTGTGGTCTTGGTGCGGCAGGTCAGCGGTTCGCTGTAAATGCTGTTGCGCTGCTGCTCAGCCTTGTTGTTGTTGCGGGTCTGAATCTGATACTCATACTCGGTATAGGGAGACAGGTTCTTATCCGTGTAGCTGAAGGTGTAGGTGCCGTCATCGTGACGCTCACCATCGGTGAACGGCACAAATGCGAGTTCCTTGCGTCCGGAGCCGTCCGGGAAGTTGTAGTAGCGGTACAGCTGGAAACCGGAAACAATCTTGTCGTAGGTCCACGTCAGGGTGACGGAATCATCGGTGGTTGCTGCAACATCCTGCTCAAAATCCTCCGGCAGCGGAGACGGAGCCTGCGACTCGGTTACCGCGTAGGTAACAACCGGGAACGCCTGATTGCCGCTGCGGTAGTTGTAGCAGAAAATACGCCAGTTCATGCCGTAGCCGTACGGTTTTGCTTCGATCGGCATGTTCTGCAGCGAACCGGAGAACGAGCCGCCTGCGGTGTTGACCGATACCTTGCCGGCAGAGCTTTCCGAACCTGCCACTACGCCTGCGGTTACGCCGCCTGCGCCTGCACCGGCTTTCGTTTCGATAGAGGTGGTGTTGGTGTAGTTTTTGCTGTCCGAAGTGGAGAAGCTGATCTCCTGCGTGATGCCGGAGCCGCCGCCTGCCGCGGTGAAGTCAACCTTAGCCGGATCACCATTATAAGCCTTGGAGCCTGCACTCGGTGCGCTCGGATAGCTGGACGGATCACCGATCGTATGCGTCAGCACGCTGCCCGAAATGGATGGCAGAACGCTGTAATCCTCGGCGATATTTTCGTAGTCGGACAGGTCGATCAGACCGATCGAGGCTTCGTGTGGGATGGAAACGGTGGAGGTTACTTCAGTGTATTTGCCTGTTCCGTCCGGGATGTAGGAGGTATACTCGTAAATCTCCATCGGGATGGAATAGAACGCCACTCTGTCCTCGCCGGAGGTTGTCTCGTAGGTGATGGACTGCTCGAGCGAGGAGGTGTGCTCGGTCTCGTAGGTGAAACCGGAGGTAAAGGCGGCTTCCGCCTCAACGCTGCCGATCTTAACGCCGAATACTGAGAATTCCTGCTCAAAGGAGACGTATGCGCCGACCGAGATGGTAGAGGAGGAGCTGGTGCCGTTCTCGGTGCCCTTCATGCTCGAGTAGGTGGTGGAGGACTCGGCATAGTTGCCCGAAAGGTCATCACGGTCGAGCAGATCGGAGAAGTACGGAGGTGAAGCCAGTACCGCCAGCACCTGCGGGTCGGAGTAGGTGTAATAGTGCTTGCCGGTGTAGGTCATGTAGCTGGTATCGTCGTCCGTGTTGGCGAGACAGAGCGTGTACGAGCTGTTGACCTCGGTTTTTACCGGCTGAGAGCCGTCAAACAGGTTGACGGTCGAAAGTCTGGTTGTACCCGGCGTGCGGGTGGTGTACGGTGTTGTTTGTGATGTAGTAGCATCTACATAGCCGACAAAAGCCTGATAGGAAGATCTTTTGCGGAACAGTTTATGCCACCAGCTCTTGTAATAATAACGGGTTGCGTACTGGGGAACTTTACCGGTGACGTTGTAGGAGTCAGACTGCTTGTCTTCATCTTTGGACATGGTCTGCGTCAGTGTGAACAGCGTACCCGAACCTGCGGTGTTGTTGTTTGCATCCACTGCGGTGGTCACAGAGCCTGCGGATGCATCGTACTCAACGTAGTCCTCGTTCGGCATAGCGTCCGTGTTGTCAAGCGCCTGCTTGATATTCAGACCATTCTCATCGCAGGAGATAACAAGGCTGTCAAAGTACAGCAGATCGCTGGTTTTGCCGTCATCGCCTTTTTCGCCTGCGGTCGGACGGGAGATAATCGCCGTATTGGCCGGGCACAGCGGCAGAGAACGGAAGGTATCGTTGTGCTTTGCCATTGCACCGTAGATGTACTCGCCTTTATCGTTCTTGGAGAACAGATCGAAATTCTGCGAAACAGACGGCTGGAAGGTGACGCCGTTCCATGCGTACAAACCTACATAGCGCGTGTTCTGCTTATTTGCCTTGAGGTCAGCATCCGACTGAGCCGCCAGAATCAGCGTTTTGCCGCCGCCGGTCATATCGCCGAAGGCGAAGGATGCGCGGACCAGATTGCTGCCCTCGTAGGTCAGCGGGAATTCCTGCGAGCTTTGCAGCATGTGCGCGCTCGTGGAGCCGAACATTACAACGGCACGCGAGCCTGCGTTCTGCTGCGGACCGTAGTAGTAACCCCAGGTGCAGGCGAGATCGTCTACGCCGTCCTGGTTGACGTCACCGCTGACGAGAGAGATCATGTTGGAAACGACACTGCCCTCACGGAAGAAGTACGTCCACGCCTGTCTCCAGTTAGAGGGATTGGAGTAATCGTCAGTCTGCAGGTCGTAAATCTCAATGCGGGAATTGCCGACCTCCGGCACATAGACCGCAACCTCGTCCTTACCGTCGTTGTCCCAGTCGCCGGTAGCTACCTGCAGGTAGTTTTTCAGCTGATACGGATTTTCTGCGAAGTTTTCGACCTTTTTGGCGGTCGTGCTGCCTTCGTCGCTGGTGTCGGTCAGATTCGGGTTGCCGATTTCCTTGCTGGTGTCCAGCAGCGTGATCGGCTTGCCGTACTTGCCGGTTGTCGCATTGCCGAATCGCAGGTACAGACCGCCTTTCGCGCTCAGGTCACCAGCGTAAACCATGACCGTCTGCGAGGACTTGGCGTCACTGCTCGAGGCGAAATGGCCTGTGGCCACGTCTGCCATAGCGTAATCGGTACCATCCTGCAAATCGGTAGTAGCATTGGTCATGCCGGTCAGATAGCCCTTGGTGGCATAGCCGTCATTGCCCTTGCTGCCTGTCGGGAACTGTGCGTATGTGCCAGTAGAGGTGGTAGTACCCTTGGAGATTTCCTTGGAGTTGGTTTTAGCCGTCAAAAACTGCTGAGCCTTGGTAGATGTGTTATCATCATTGCCGTACAGCGTGCTTTGAAGGGTATTGTCCTTCTGGTTGGACTGGGAAACGCTTGTATCGCATTTTTCTGCGCTTTCACGCTTGTCCAGGTCGATTTTATCCGACGGCAGAACATCACTCGTCAGACCAACGGTATACAGCTCGTACACCGGCGTAACCTTGATGGTATTGCGCCCGTATGGGTTGCTGGGGTCGTTGGCATTAAAGCCGTCGGGCGCTTTGCTCGAATCAATACCGAGCACCGCAAGCGCGTCCGAGCTGCCGGTATCCGCCGCCGCTGCGCGGATATCAAGCGGGCCGCCTATGCCGGCGATAAGAGCCAGTGCCAGAGCAAGACTTATGCCGCGTTTGAATTTCATGGTATATTCCTCCTTTTCCTATTCTGCGGTGCGGTGGAACGAGCCGCGCCTGCAGAAAAGAGACTGAAAATTGCCTGCGCTTATCATAGCAGCTTTGCAGCCTGCTGTGCGGTCGGGCACACGAAATGTCCGATTTTCGACACGAAATACACCGATAGGAAAAACAGAGTGAACTACGCGTAAATTCTGCAAAAAATGACACACAATCCACAGGAATTATCAACAGGCTGTGGATAAAATGCGGCAAAAAAACACCCCGGTTTTGTCACCTGACAAAACCGGGGGAAAAGATGACGAAAGCTTTCGGGCAGGGGGTTAAAGCAGCTCGCGCAGCTTGTCCGCAATGAGCCTGCCGAGCACGGCGTGCTCCTCTGCGGTCAGATGAATCTGGTCCGAGCACTTTGCCGCTGTGACAGCCGAGCCGTCTACGAAGGCGCAGCCGTACTTTTCTGCCAGCGTGCGGAACCGTGCGGGCAGAGCACGGATGAGTGCGGCACTGCTTTCGTCAAACATGCCGTAGTAGACGCTGTCTGCAAGGTTTTCGCCCATTTTCGGCGGTGCAACCAGAAGAATCTGCGGTTTCTGCATTGTATTTGACCATAAAAGCGGACTTTGCATCAGCTTGATCGTGCGGTCCATGGCATCGCTGATGGTGAACGGCGAGTGGCCGTACATTGCCTTGCTGTCGTTTGTGCCGAGCATGATAACGATCACGTCGAGCGGATCGTGCGTTGCCAGCAGGGCAGGCAGCATTGCCATGCCGTTTCGGCCGTAATCAATCGGGTCGGTGCTGCAGATGGTGCGTCCGCACAGACCTTCCTCGATAAAGTGCACGTCCGGGAACTGAGCCGCAACCACACCGGTGTAACGCTTGTCCGCGTCCAGACGGTGCATGGGATCATCGCCCTGATAACCCCAGGTGTTGGAATCGCCGTAAAACAGTACATTTTTCATTTTTACGCTCTCCTTTGTCTCTATCATAGCATGAAATTGCGGGAATAGATAGGAAAACCGCATTGTATTTCCGCACAGACATGCTACAATAAATACAGATTATTTCCCGGAGGTTTTTCCTATGACCCTGCAGCAGCTGACCTATCTTGTCACTGTGGCCGAATGCGGCAACATCACGGACGCCGCCGAGCGGCTGTTTCTCTCGCAGCCGAGTTTGAGCGCCGCGATTCACAATTTAGAGAAGGAGATGGGCGTTACCGCCTTTGTGCGCTCAAACAAGGGCGTAACCGTTACGCAGGAGGGCGAGGAGCTGCTTTCGTTTGCGCGCATGCTGCTCGAGCAGGCAGACATCATGCAGGAGCACTTCGGCGTGGGCAAAAAGCGCGTGCCCAAGTTCTGCGTGTCATGTCAGCACTATTCGTTCGCGGTGAACGCATTCGTCGAGGTTGTCAAGGAGTACGACGCGGACCAGTACGGTTTTATCCTGCGGGAAACACAGACCGGTGAGATCATTGATGATGTGGCGTCGGGCAAAAGCGAGCTGGGTCTGCTGTATTTGTCCGAGAGCAACGAAACCGTGATCTCCAAGCTGCTGCGCAAAAGTGAGCTCGTGTTCGAGGAACTGTTCACTGCCGCACCGCATGTATTCATCAATAAAGACCATCCGCTCGCAGACCGGAAGTGCATCACGCTCGATGAACTGAAGCCCTATCCGTATCTGATTTTTGAGCAGGGAGACCGCAATTCCTTTTATTTTTCCGAGGAACTGCTCAGCATGCTCGATATGCCGAAAACCATTCAGGTCCGCGACCGCGCAACACTGTTCAGTCTGGTGATCGGACTGAACGGCTTTACGGTCAGCTCGGGCATTATCGACCGCAAGCTGAACAGTCCGAGCATTATCGCGCGGCCGCTCGAGATGGAAGGCAGCATGCGCATCGGTCTCATCCGCAAGAAAAACGTGGTATTCAGCCGCTATGCGGACTCCTATGTGAAGGCACTGAAAAAGCATCTGTCGATAGATTAAGGCAACACCGCGATTCGGGTGTGTCGGTGGAGCACCGGAATGATTCGTGGTCGTTCGACATCGCAAAAGCCGCTAAACGGTATACGTTTAGCGGCAGTTTTTTTATCGGTTTCTTCTCCACGTTTCCGGCGCAAACAGTAGAAGCATGGGGAACAGCTCCAGACGACCGGCGAGCATATCGAAAGTCAGCACGATTTTACTCAGCGGGTGCAGTGCACCGAAGTTGGCTGCAGGACCGACCTGATTGAGTCCCGGACCGACGTTATTGATGCAGGTAACGACCGCGGTGAAGCTGGTTACCATATCCTCACAGTGCAGACTGACAATGAGGATGGAAGTGGCAATGACGATCAGATATGCCACAAGAAAGGCGTTGACCGAGCGCATGACCTCATGCTGGACGCGCTGTCCGTCCATTTTATGCACGCGCACCAGACGCGGATGAATCAGCGACATCATTTCCTTCTTTACGCCCTTGAACAGCAGTAGGATGCGCGAGCATTTCATGCCGCCGCCGGTCGAACCGGCACACGCGCCGATGAACATCAGCAGCACAAGCAGCAGCTTGCTGAATGCAGGCCACTGGTTAAAGTCCACGGTTGAAAAACCGGTGGTCGTGATGATAGACGCAACCTGAAACAGGGAATGGTGGAAGCTCTCGCGCAGCGAACCGAAGCAGTCGCGCACGTTGAAGGCGATCAGCGTGGTAAATACGGCAATCACGCCGAGGTACACGCGAATCTCCTCGATTTTGAGTAATTGCTTGAATTTACGGGTCAAAAGCAGAAAATACGCGTTGAAATTGATGCCGAAAAGGATCATAAAGACCGAGATGACATTCTGCAGATAGGCGCTGTTGTAGTGCGCGATGGAATTATTCCAGTTGCCGAAGCCGCCGGTGCCTGCCGTGCCGAGCGAAACACAGATGGCGTCGAACATCGGCATGCCGCCGAACAGCAGCAGAATAATCTGCAGAACGGTCAGTCCAAAGTAAATCGCGTACAGGATAAGCGCGGTATCGCGCATATGCGGCGATATTTTGGAGACCGAGGGTCCCGGGCTTTCCGCGCGCATCAGATAAATGGTCTGACCGCCTGCCAGCGGCAGGACGATCAGCATGAACACCAGAATGCCCATGCCGCCGACCCAGTGCATCAGGCAGCGCCATAGCATAGAGGCATGCGAAAGCGCCTCCACATCGCCGAGAATGGTAGCGCCGGTGGTGGTGAAGCCGGATGCGGCCTCGAAAATCGCATCTACTGCGAACGGAATCTCGCGGCTGAGCACGAACGGCAGGGCGCCGGTCACGGCCAGCACCAGCCAGCACAGCGCGACTGCCACAAAGCCTTCGCGTGCGTAGAACTTGGTGTTTTTCGGCTTGTATTCACACAGAATGCCTGCGCCGACCATACAAATCAGTGCGGTGGCGATATAGGCAGGCAGCTCGGGTTCACGGTAAATGACCGCGGTAAACGCGGGCAGCAGCAGGAACAGGGACTCAATGCCCATCAGCCAGCCGATCAGATAGCGGACGATTGCGAAATTCATTTTTCGCGCCCTCCGGCTGTCGGCAGGAAGATATCCTGAAGGTCGTTCATGCCCTCGAAGGTGGAAACGACGATAACCGTATCGCCTTCATGCAGCACATCGTGGCCGCGCGGAATGATACGCTTGCCTCTGCGGTTGATGCAGCACAGCAGAACATCCGGACGAATCGGCATATACTGCAGGGGAACACCGGTGAGATGGTGCGCCGCAACACGGAACTCGAGCGCTTCTGCGCCGTCCAGCTGATGCAGGGTCTCCACGTTGGAGCCCATCGAGTTCTGCATCGCGCGGGTGTACTGGCTGATCAGCTCGGCGGTGGTCTGCTTGGGGCGAATCACCTTGCCGATCGGCATGCTGGCAATGACTTCCTCAAAGTTCACACGGTTGACCTTGGTGAACAGCTTCGCACGGGAATGACGGCCGGCGTGCAGCGCAAGCAGGATGTTCTCCTCGTCCATGCCGGTGAGAGCCGCGAAGGCCTCACAGGTTGCCAGCCCCTCCTCATCGAGCAGGTTGCGGTCGGTGCCGTCGCCGTAGATGATGGTCGCGTTCGGGAGCATTTCGGACAGTGCTTCGCAGCGTTCGAGTTTGTTTTCGATAATCTTGACTGCAATGCCGGAATTCAGCAGGATTTTCGCAAGAAAGTACGAGATTTTGCCGCCGCCGACCAGCATCGCAGAGGAAATGCGCTTGACCGGCAAACCGACCTTCTCGAAAAATTCGCTCTGCTCGTGCGGCGGAATGATAACCGTGATGTTGTCGTTTTCGCGCAGGATGAAGTCGCCCTTGGGAATATAGGTCTGGCCGTCGCGGCGGACCATACACAGCAGCACGTCCGTGCGGAGCAGCGGATTGACCTCGCAGACTGCCATACCGTCCAGGCGGGACTCGTGCGGGATTTTGAGGTCGAGCAGCTCGATGCGTCCGCGGGCAAACGTGCTGACGCGGATGGCCGACGGGAAGCGGATCAGACGCGAAACAACACGCGCGGTGGACAGCTCGGGGTTGATGACCATCGAAATACCCAGCTCATCGCGGATAAAGCCGAGGTCGGATACATATTCCGGATCGCGCACACGCGCAATGGCGTGGCAGCCGGATGCTTTACGAGCGATCAGGCAGGAAAGCAGATTGATTTCGTCATGGGCGGTAACGGCGATGAGCAGGTCGGTATCCTGCACGCCGGCTTCACGCAGAACGTGATAGCTGGTGCCGCTGCCCTTTACTGTAGCAAGGTCGTGTGTGTTGGACAGTTCCTCCAGACGGCGTTCGGACAGGTCAACCAGTGTCAGGTCGTGTCCGGCCGCGCTGAGCTGTCCCGCCAGCTCCGAGCCGACTTTGCCGCAGCCTACAATAATGATGCGCATAGCGCACCTCCGATCTATTTCTCTATAGCTGTGCTCTGTTGACACAGTCTTGATACGCATATAGCGATTATAGCCGTTTGACCGGGAAAAAGCAATATCCAGACAGGAATTTTGCAGGAGTTTAGCGGAAAACCGACAAATAGGGAGAAATGGTCGGTGTATAGCTGATAATAGTATGTCCGAAAAAAGGAAAAACCACCCGAACGGGTGGTTTTCACTGCGGATTAAAGTTCCGCGACAGGTCACTTAAATTGTGTATAAGTGGTATCGCTTGCGTAGCCGTCGCTGTCGGTCTGGTGCATGGAGACCAGATTGCCGTTATCATCAAAGGTACGGGTATCGGTCGAGAGGGTGCCGCCTTCGATGGTCGAGCGGGTGGTCTGCGTTTTGCCGTCCACCGAGTACACGGTGAGCACCTCGAACACGACGCCGCTCTCGTCTACGGTGACCGACTGGATGAGCCGCCCCTGACTGTCGTAGCGGTTGTCGGTGGAGGAGGTGATATTGTCCTCGCCCTCGTAGGTGCGGGAGGACAGCACGTCGCCGTTGGTGTTCATGCCCATGCGGACGACCATCAGCTCGTTGCCGTCTGCGTCGTAAACCGTGTTGACGGCAGAGGACTGACCGTTGTCAACCTCGGTGTAAACCGTCTCGGAGGAGACCGAAAGTTCGCCGTCCTCGTAGTTTTCCGTGCGCAGAACGCGGTTTTTGTCGTCATAGCTGCGGCGATACTCCGAGGTGGAGTTGTTGGTCTTGTCGGTGGTGACAGCATCTGTGCAGTTGCCGTTTTCGTCGTAGGTGTAGTCTGTGTAGGTGAAGTTGAGCGGCTCCTCCTGACCTTCCACGGTCTGCATGGTGTAGGAGCGGAAGGTGTTGCCGTCCTTGTCATGGCAGTTGACCGTGTAGCTGCGGTTGCCTTCCTCCGTGCGCAGCTCCAGTTCGTAGGAGGCAGCACGCGGCAGAACGGAAGCCAGCTGTGTCGGCACCTGCTCCATCACGGCAATGCGGCATGCAGGCGTGCGGTCATACGCGATGGTGGCACCGAGCACGATGACCGTGCTTACAATACAGGAAATAATGCGTTTGATCATATTTTTGTTCCCCTAAAATAATTAAGGCAATACCGCATAATTGAACAAGAGTGATTTGCGAGTAAATTTTGCGTAC